>Ga0209726_10005874_pt1 | contig 14609 bp, 8 predicted proteins | sample Subgrocontami54m_FD_187453 | JGI IMG/M metagenome (GOLD analysis project Ga0209726, IMG submission 187453) | Subsurface groundwater microbial communities from S. Glens Falls, New York, USA - GMW46 contaminated, 5.4 m (SPAdes) (version 3) | ecosystem: Environmental > Aquatic > Deep subsurface >... | reverse complement strand
TGAGTGGTGGCATTACGGCCACCGGTGCAACAACCTCTGGACAGTTTTGTTTGGGAGGGGTGTGTATTGCGGCGTGGCCGGGTACTGGGAGCTGTCAACCCAATGACCCCCGTCTGGGTTGCCAAGGGGGCAGGGGCACCGAAACTGGCGTTGGAGGGTGGGAGACACTAGGGTGGGGCGGTGCTCCTGGTATGCTAAGGGATGGTACGGACTTAGTCATTCCTAACCCCTCGAACATCACTCGGTTTGAAGTTGGATATGAACACCGTTTAGTCATGCGAAGCACTGTTTCATCATCATCAGTATCAGTAGAGCAAGAGTTTTTTTGCACCATCGGTACCGGTGGTTTTATGTTTGGTCCTGGTGGATTGCAGTGCATTACTCCAGCTGAAACAGTGCATCAAGTTTTCGGCCCCGGCGGCGGCACCGTCGCCGCGGAATCATACATGTTAGTTTGGCCTCGCCCGGCATTGAGTACGGGCACAGGCCAAGATGATTTTGCTATTAAAGCATCATATACTGGTGCAGGGGTGACTACTGGAGGCGTACCATACAACAAGGCCCGATTATTGCGCCGACCTCGACCCTCCGTTTTCTAACTCAAATAATGAGGGTCAGCCACCATTAATCATAAATATTTTTTAAGAAGACTTATTCAGACTTACGGGTTTGCCCCAATTGTCATTCCGGGCTTGACCCGGAATCCAGACAAAAACATAAAAATAAAACCTTTTTTGTTTTTTTTCTTTCTGGATCCCCGATCAGGTCGGGGATGACAGTAAACCTGTAAGTCCTACTTATGTTAGAACACAATGATCTTCAGGCAATTGGACAGTTGATGGATGAGAAGCTAACATCCATGGAGTTACGCATGGACGAGAAAATGGATAAAAAAATGGATGAAAAAATCGAAGGCCTCGCGATGATTGTGAAGGCGGGGTTTGATCGTACCGCGGAAGACATACAGGTGGTGAAAAGCGATCTTGAGGATGTGAAGAAGACCGTTAACGGCATCGATTTTAAACTGAAACGCCACTTGGAAATTTCCGACGACCGTCACTTTGACCACAAACGGCTCCACAAAGTCTACGAGAAATGGTTTGACCAGATTGCTCAGAAAGTCGGAGTGGAGCTGGAAATGCCCGAGCCATATCGTTCACCGCTCGAAAGCCAGTAACTTGAGGCTCATGTTGTATTGTACAAGTTACAGTGCAGGCCCTTGACCCTTCTTCGCTCTGTGAGCTTCGAAGGGCAGGCACCCTTGACACCTATTTCCCCTTCGTGCTATAGTCGCACAAGAATAAAAAAACGAGAAAACGTTTAAACTCACTGGTAATTCGTGCTCCTGCACTATCCCCGCCTACACAAGCGAGGTAGTTCGGTAACACTGCGCACGTGAGCCTATCTATCAATAACAAATAGTTCTCGAGAAACTCGGCATGTGGATAAATGCCGAGCTTTTTTGCGTTTTGGAATAGTTTTTCTTCTTTCATTTTTATGTCCAACTCTCGGAAGTATTTTACCATGCGCCACGATGCGATCCCCGTGCCCGACCTCATCGAAGTGCAAAAGAGTTCATTCAGGTGGTTCTTTGAAGAGGGCTTAAAAGAATTATTCGACGAAGTTTCCCCGATCAAAGATTTTAGCGGTCGCGAACTCGAACTGTGGATGGGGGACTTTACCTTGGATGAACCGAAGTTCGACGAAGTGACTTCGCGCGCAAAGAACATTACGTATGAGGCACCGTTGCGGGTCACTGCGCGTCTGGCTAACCGCCGCACCAACGAAAGTCGCGAGCAAGAAATTTACCTGGGCGATTTCCCCCTCATGACCGAGCGCGGGACATTCATCGTGAACGGGATCGAACGCGTCGTCGTGAGCCAGCTTATCCGTTCCGCCGGTGTGTTCTTCACCTCCGAGGTGATCCGCGCGCGCAAATACTACGGGGCGAAAGTCATCCCCAACCGCGGGGCATGGCTAGAATTTGAAACCGACGGCAACAAAGTGATCTGGGTACGCATTGATCGCAAGCGCAAAGTGGCGGCCACGAGTTTACTGCGGGCGTTCGGGTTTGGCACCAACGAAGAAATTTACGCCTTGTTCCAAAATATGACGGGCATTGACGGCAAACCCCTGTCGATCGAAGCCCAACAGGAGTGTTTAGGTTACATCCAGGCAACGCTCACGAAAGATCCGGCCAAGAGCGAACCCGAGGGTCTGAAAGAAGTCTACAAGCGCATCCGCCCGGGGGATTTGGCCACCGTGGACAATGCCCGAAGTTTGATTCAGTCCATGTTTTTTCGGTTTGATCGCTACGATTTTGGCCGGGTGGGCCGGTACAAACTGAATCAACGGTTTGGATTTAATGTGCCCAACACCAAAGAAACGCGGATTCTCCGGCGCGAAGATGTGATCGCGATTTTGCGGCATGTGATCCACTTGAATGTCACGCAAGAATTAGAAGACGATATTGACCATTTGGGCAACCGCCGCGTGCGGGCCGTGGGGGAACTCGTGCAAAACAAATTCCGTGTGGGGTTGGCGCGGATGGAGCGTATTGTCCGCGACCGCATGAGTACTATGGATGTGACGAGTTTGACCCCGAGTCGGCTCATCAACGCCCGACCGGTGATGAGTGCCGTGAAAGAATTTTTTATGAGTTCGCAGCTGAGTCAATTCATGGACCAGACGAACCCCTTAGCAGAGCTCGAACACAAGCGTCGGCTGTCTGCGATGGGCCCTGGGGGGTTGAGTCGCGAGCGCGCCGGGTTTGATGTGCGCGATGTGCACCAAACCCACTATGGCCGCATTTGCCCTATTGCCACCCCGGAAGGACCGAACATTGGGTTGGTGGGCCATTTGGCCAGTTACGCCCGGATTAATGAATATGGTTTTATCGAAACGCCATTTCGGACGGTGGACAAGACCAAAGGTGGCAAAGTGCATGTCCGTGGCGATGTGCGGTACATGGATGCGTTTGAAGAAGAGCGTTACACCACGACCGCCGCCACGACCCCGTTGGATGATAAGGATTGTTTTACTACGGAACGTGCCGAAGTGCGTAAACACTTGCGCCCCGATGTCGAACACGTGGATAATATAGATTTTGTGGATGTCTCGGCCAAGCAGATTGTTTCGATCGCCACCGCGCTCATTCCATTTTTAGAGCATGATGACGCGATCCGGGCCCTCATGGGCACAAACATGCAACGGCAAGCCGTGAGCGTCATTAAGCCCCAGGCGCCGATTGTGGGCACTGGCGTAGAAGCCGATGTGGCGCGGTACTCTGGGCATTTGATTGCCGCGGAAGATACCGGGGTCGTGACCGCCGCGGACGGGCGTATCATTACTGTGGACTACGAAACACTCCCTACTAAAACGTACCGGGTCCAAAAATTCATGCGCAGCAACGCATCGACCTGCATGAATCAGATTGTGAAAGTTGTGACCGGTGACAAAGTAAAAAAAGGTGATGTGTTAGCGGATGGGCCCAGTATGGAAGGGGGAGAGCTGGCCTTGGGGCAGAACCTTCTGGTCGCCTTTATGCCGTGGAAAGGAAATAATTTTGAAGACGCGATTATCATCTCGGAGCGCCTGGTACAGGCCGATCGATATACTTCCATCCACATTGAAGACTATTCGATTGATGTGCGCGACACCAAGCTTGGGAGCGAAGAAGTCACTGCCGACATTCCGAATATTGGCGAAGAAAAATTGAAAGATTTGGATGAAGAGGGGATTGTCCGTATTGGCGCCGAAGTGTCATCGGGCGATATTCTAGTGGGGAAGATTACGCCTAAGGGCGAAACCGAACTCTCCGCCGAAGAAAAATTAATCCGTGTGATTTTTGGGGAGAAAGCAAAGGACGTGCGCGACAGCTCGCTCTATTTAGAGCATGGCGAACACGGCAAAGTCGTGGATATTAAAATTTTCTCACGCGAGCAGGGCGATAAATTGTCCTCCGGTGTGATTAAAACGATTCAGGTGTCAGTGGCGAGCCTGCGGAAGGTGCAAGTCGGCGACAAGATGGCCGGACGCCACGGAAATAAAGGAGTCATCTCAACAATTGTTCCGGTCGAAGAAATGCCCTACCTTGCCGACGGCCGCCCCATCGATATCATTTTGAGTCCGTTGGGCGTGGTCAGCCGCATGAACCTGGGTCAAATTCTAGAAACTCACTTAGGGATCGCGGCCTATCGCTTAGGATACACGGTGGCGACCCCGGTGTTGGATGGGGTAAGCGACGCGGCGATTCAAGAAGAATTAGTCAAAGCGGGTTTAAGTGCCGACGGAAAAATGACGGTGTACGATGGCCGCAGTGGTGAAGCGTTCGATAATCCGGTGACGGTCGGGATGGTGTACATGCTGAAACTTAATCACTTGGTCGAAGACAAGATTCACCAACGCTCTATTGGACCCTACTCGCTTATTACGCAACAGCCGTTGGGTGGGAAGGCGCAATTCGGAGGGCAACGGTTTGGAGAAATGGAAGTATGGGCGCTCGAGGGATACGGCGCAGCGCACATGTTGCAAGAAATTCTGACGATTAAATCGGATGATGTGCCGGGCCGCAGCCGCGCCTACGAATCGATTATTAAAGGGGAACAAATTCGCAAGCTCAACGTTCCGGAATCATTCCATGTGTTGGTGCGAGAACTCAAAGGCCTGTGTCTTGATGTGGAACTATTGAAAGATGGCAAGCGGATTGCCGAAAATACCGATGAGCCAGAGGAGCGTCGACCTCGGAGTCTCGGAGTCATTAGCGCCTCTAATCCATCCAATGACGCCTAACGTATGATCAATCCCATTCGCACAACCGACTTCGACGCCATTCGCCTCAAGCTTGCTTCGCCCGAAGACATCCATGGATGGAGTCATGGCGAGGTGACGAAGCCCGAAACCATTAACTACCGTACCCAAAAGCCTGAAAAATCCGGCCTCTTTGCCGAAGAAATTTTTGGCCCTTCCAAAGACTGGGAGTGTTACTGTGGCAAATACAAAAAAATTCGCTATAAGGGGATCGTGTGCGACAAGTGCGGCGTGGAAGTGACGCGTTCGCTGGTGCGCCGCGAGCGCCTTGGTCACATCGATCTGGCGTCACCCGTTTCGCATATTTGGTTTTTGCGCGGTGTCCCTTCGAAAATTGGACTTCTGCTAGACCTTTCGGTGCAAGAGTTGGAAAAGGTGATTTACTTCGCCAATTTTATTGTCACGAGTGTTGATGAAGAAGCGAAGAAAGGGACGTTTGCACAGATTGCGGATGAACTTAAAGTTAAGCGGAAGAAAATTGAAGAAGAAGTTCACCGCGCGAAACAGCAGATTTCTTCCACGGTGACGGACAAAGACAAGGCCGATGTGGAGTTGCAAAAGCTCGAGACATTGCGCAGCCAAAAAGTGAAAGAATTGGATGATGCGTACAAACAGGCCGTCAAAGAATTAGAATCGCTCATGCCGCACACGTTGCTTGCCGAAGATCTATACCAGCAACTATCCATGAAGTACGGGCATTTATTCGAAGCGGGCATTGGTTCCGAAGCGATTCGCAAACTCCTCCAAAAGCAGAATCTCAAAGAAGAGATTGCGCAACTCGGGAAGGATGTTGAAGGGACCCTTGGAGTCAAGCGCGAAAAAATGTTCCGTCGCTTAAAGCTCATGCAGAATTTCGTGAACAACAAACTCCGACCGGAATGGATGATCCTCACCACTGTTCCAGTGATTCCACCCGATTTGCGGCCCATGGTGCCGTTGGATGGGGGACGGTTTGCCACGAGTGACCTGAATGATTTGTATCGGCGCGTGATTAACCGCAACAACCGCCTCAAGCAACTTATTGACCTCAACGCTCCCGAAGTGATTTGCCGCAACGAAAAGCGCATGTTGCAGGAAGCCGTTGACGCATTGATCGATAATAGCGCCCGACAAGGAAAAACCGTTGTGGCATCCACAGGTCAGAAGCGCATGCTGAAATCATTAGCGGATATTCTAAAGGGGAAACAAGGTCGGTTCCGTCAGAATCTTTTGGGAAAGCGCACCGACTACTCTGGCCGCAGTGTGATTGTGGTGGGTCCGCATTTGAAGCTCGACCAATGTGGCATTCCGAAAAAAATGGCTTTGGAATTATTTAAGCCTTTTGTGATGAGCAGGCTCATTCGCGCAGGGCTCGTGCATAACGTCCGCAGCGCCAGTCGGTTGATCGAAACAGGAAAAAGTGAAATTTGGGATATTCTGGAAGAAATTGTAAAGGACACCTTTGTGTTGTTGAACCGCGCTCCCACATTGCATCGGTTGGGCATCCAAGCGTTCCGCCCAGTACTTATCGAGGGCAAGGCGATTCAGATCCACCCTATGGTCTGTACGGCGTTTAACGCGGATTTTGACGGCGACCAAATGGCGGTCCACGTGCCACTCACCGAAGAAGCCAAGAATGAAGCTCGCGATATTATGCTCGCCAGCCGGAATCTTTTGAAGCCGGCCACCGGCGACCCCGTGGTGACACCGACCCAAGACATTGTTTGGGGAGCGTTTTACATGACGGTGATGCACGATAAGGATATTGATCCCAAGACGGTTAAAGTGTTCAGCGATCCCACCGAAGCCGTGGTTGCGTATCAGCAACAGCAGATCGCGTTGCAACATGTCATTGAAGTTCGTATGGAGCTTCCGGAGCCTGAAACGAAGAAACTCGTTCGAAGCCGCGTGCGAACCACCGTGGGGCGCATTCTCTTCGCGCGCATCTTACCAGAAGGTGTGCCGTTCCCGGCGAAGGCCATGGACAAACGCACACTCGAACAAATAGTCCGTCTTTCGATTGAACTTCATGGGATGGAACGGACCGTCGTGCTCCTCGATCAAATTAAAGTACTCAGTCTCGATTATCTGACGCGCTCAGGGTTATCGTGGGGTCGCGGCGATCTTCCGGTACTCTTACGGAAGAAGGAAATCATAGGGGACGCCGAGCGCCAAGTGGATGAAACACAAGAACAATATGAGCAAGGATTGTTGACGCAGAAAGAACGTCGCGCAAAAGTAATTTCGATTTGGAGTGCGGCAAAAGATGAAATCGTTAAAGAAACGAAATTAGTGATGGATCCAACAAGCTCGGTGGCATCGATGATCGAATCCGGTGCGCGCGGGAGTATGGTCCAGTTGACCCAAATTATTGGTATGAAGGGTTTGGTCACTAACCCCGCGGGTGAAATTATCGAGCTCCCCGTAAAAGGGAGCTTTCAAGAAGGATTTGGAGTGTTGGAATACTTCATTTCTTCGCATGGCGCTCGAAAAGGATTAACGGACACGGCGCTGAGGACCGCCAACGCGGGGTATTTAACGCGCCGTTTAGTCGATGTATCGCAGGACGTTGTGGTGCTTCAAAAAGACTGCGGCGACACCGTTGGTTTTGTGGTCCGTGCGGCGAATTACGAATCTGTTGGCCGATCCATTGCGGATGGACTCTTGGGCCGTACGCTCATGGAAACGATCAAAAGTAAAACGGGGAAGATCTTGGCGCGCGAAGGAGAAGTGGTGGATGAAGCTACTGGGCGCCTGATCCGTGCGACACCCCTCAAACAAACAGAAGTGAAAATTCGATCAGTATTGAATTGTCGAACACGCAAGGGTGTGTGCCAAGCGTGTTATGGGTTTGACCTTGGGTTCAATAAGTTGGTGAATCTTGGCACGGCCGTCGGAATCATTGCCGCACAGTCCATTGGAGAGCCTGGGACACAATTAACGATGCGGACGTTCCATACGGGGGGAGTTGTGGGGCAAGATATCACACAAGGGTTGCCGCGTGTCGAAGAATTGTTTGAGGCCCGACCTCCAAAAAAGAAAGCGTTTCTCTCGGATATTGCCGGTCGGGTGGAATTACTGCATGTGGATTCGACCAGCGGTTCTGGGATCGGCGGATCGCGATTAGTGCGCATTCATCCTCCTGCGTCGGTACATAAGGAAACATCCGAAACTGAGGAAACCGGTGTGGCGGGAGTGTTTGAATACAGCATCCAAGCCGGGTATGGGCTGTTGATCAAACATGGAGATACCATAGAACGCGGCCAACCGATTACTGAAGGGAGTTTGGACATTCACGAGTTGTATCGATTAACGGATCGCGAGCGCACACAGCGGTATGTGATGAGTGAAATTCAATACATCTATTCTTCGCAAGGGCAGAAATTGAACGAAAAGCATATCGAGATTATCGTCCGCCAGATGTTCTCGAGAATTCTCATCGACGAGCCCGGCGACACGACACTCTTGAGCGGTGAAGTGGTGGAGAAGAGTGAATTGCACGATGAAAATACGCGCGTCGGAGTCACGGGAGGAAAATTATCCAGTGGGAAAGAGTTACTCTTGGGGATCACGAAGGTGTCCCTCACCACTCGCAGCTTCCTTTCTGCCGCCAGCTTTCAAGAGACCGCACGGGTACTCATTAACGCGGCGGTAACCGGCAAAGTGGATTACCTGGAGGGGCTGAAGGAGAATGTGATTATTGGCCGTTTAATCCCTGTGGGTACCGGGTTCCGGAGTCTCCGGAGCATTCCCACTGAGGTTGTTCCCAGTCCTGATCCTATACCGGTGGCTGCCGAGTAACCAGAAGGAAGCAAAAGGTGCTCCGACGAACGTCGGAGCACCTTTTTGTTTTGGTTAAAATGTGGTATACTTTATGTAATTATGCCTCGACGATCTCGCAAACAACTCTCCTTTCATCTCAGTCAAGAATCAAAGGATGGAATTCTTTCGGTCCTCTTTTTTTCTATTGCATTACTCTTGGGCTTAAGTGTGATGGGGAGCGCCGGTAGTGGCGGGGGAGCGATTGATACGATCTTGATGCGCGTGTTTGGTTGGGAAAAAATTTTATTGCCCGTCGTCTTTGGGATTGTTGGGTACAGCATTGCCAGGGGAGCCTTTCCGCAATGGTCAACACGGGTGCGGATTGGCATAGGCCTTGGCATCGTCACACTCTTTCCGCTGCTGAGTCGGATGTTTAACGATGGAGCGACTGGTGGGGGAGTGATCGGCCAGAATATATTTGCCGTCATCGAACGCTCATTGGGGTTTGTGGGCGCCAATGTGTTAGTCGTGATGTTGGGCGTTGTTTCATTATTACTCATCAGTGATCATAGTTGGACTTTTTTACGCTTGGTTGGTCGGGGCATTCTTCAATTAGGGAGTATGTTTCGCGATGCGATCCGAAGTCATCCGACATCAGGGTCTGTGCCGACTACTCCGTCAACAACATATTCTCCCATTGTCACCGATGCAGCCACCCCCGTATTGGGCAGTTCAGGATTTTTGCGTCGCGCTCTGCGGGGTACTAGCACAGTAGCCCACCCTGTCGCGGATGCGCGAACCAGCGAGCCGGTCAAAAGTACTGTAAAAAAACAGCCGCGTACCAGCAATCCTTGTTATGACGTATCTCTTCTAGATACGCAAAGCTCCAGCCCCACCAGTGGCGATACCGAGCGTGCGTTAATGATCATTGAAAGGACATTTCGGAATTTTGGTATCGAGGTAGAAATGGGGGAGTTAAAGGTGGGCCCGACGGTGACGCAATACACGTTAAAACCCGCCGAGGGTGTGAAGCTTTCGCAAATTACGGCGCTTCATAACGATCTTGCCTTGGCATTAGCCGCACATCCTATCCGGATCGAAGCCCCCATCCCGGGTAAATCACTTGTTGGGATAGAGGTCCCCAATCAGCGGATTGCGATTGTCCCGCTGAGAATGATTTTGACGAGCGAAGAATATACCCGGGCGCTCAAGTCGGGTGAAGGGTCGTCGTTGACCATTTGTCTTGGGCAAGATGTTGCTGGTACAGCATGGATCACTGATCTTTCTCGGATGCCGCATCTGTTGATTGCCGGGGCGACGGGAAGCGGCAAGACCATCATGCTCAATAGTATTATCATGAGTTTATTGTACCGTAATTCCAAAGAAGAACTCCGCCTTATTCTCATCGATCCCAAGCGCGTGGAGCTTCCGGTGTATAACGGCATCCCTCATTTAGTCACCCCGGTGATTACCGATGTTCGCAAAACCATCAATGCCCTTCGGTGGCTCATTGGTGAAATGGATCGACGGTTCGATGAGCTCTCGCGCACCGGCCACCGCGATATTCATAGTTACAACGCGGCAGAAGATGCCACGATGCCGTATATGGTGGTGATCGTCGATGAGTTGGCCGATCTTATGGCAACGGCCGCGCACGAAGTAGAGGCGGCTATTATCCGATTGGCGCAAATGTCGCGTGCTGTTGGGATCCACCTTGTTCTTGCGACTCAGCGGCCGAGTGTCGACGTTATCACGGGGCTCATCAAGGCGAATATTCCCGCCCGGATTGCATTCAGCGTTGCCTCGAGTATTGATTCGCGAACCATTCTCGATCAGCCAGGGGCCGATAAACTTTTAGGTCGTGGAGATATGTTGTTTCTCACTGCGGAACTTTCTAAGCCAAAGCGCATCCAAGGGGCCTATGTGACCGATAAAGAAATAAAGCGGACCGTCGAGTATTTGCGTACTGTCGGCACTCCTCAATATGACGATACAGTGGTCGAGCGCCAAAATGGGACCGTTGCCGGGATGCCGAGCGAATCCAACACTGATGACGACCCATTATTGGAAGAGGCGAAGGATACTGTGATTCGATCCAACAAAGCATCGGCAACACTCTTGCAGCGACGGCTTAAAATTGGCTATGCCAGGGCCGCACGACTTCTTGATCTTTTAGAATCCCAAGGGATTATTGGTCCGGGAGATGGCGCCAAGCCTCGAGAAGTGTTGATCAAGCTCATGGAGGGTGATACGATACCACTAGGTGGCGAAGAGTTGTCCACAGGTGAAGAATATGGAGATGAAGAGATAAAGAGATAAAGAAGACGCATATGGTGTTGAATAGTGTTGCGCGGACACTGCAGGATGCCAGGCTTGCGAAGGGTTGGAATCTCAAAGAAGCGTCTACGCATGCGGGTGTTGCAGAGCGTTTTTTGCGCGAGTTGGAAGATGGGGGGAGTGACATTCCGGTCGATATTTATCGACGGGAATTTTTGCGTCGATATGCGCGTGCTCTGGCACTGTCAGAGGAGGAAGTGTGGAAAACGTTTCAGTCTGAACGACAGTTATCGCATGGACAGCATGCGTTCGAGTTTCATGAGCATCACAATCCTTCATGGTGGCAGGGTCCGCGCCAATGGCGGACGTTCATCGGAGCGTTGACATTTTCAACGATCATGCTCTATGTTTTATTTTCGTTCACACGGGTGTGGGCGGCACCGGATGTAGTGATTCAGTTTCCTCCCGATCATCTTACGGTTAATACAAAAACACTCACTGTGCGAGGCAGCGTTTCTACCGACGCGGTCATTATGATAAACGGAGTTATTGTAGTGCCGACGACGACCGGCACGTTTGAAGCGCCGATCATCTTAGCAAAGGGTCTTAATACGATCACCATCGAAGCGCAACGCAAGCGTGTACACGCCAACCCAGTGACACGACAGGTGTATTTCGAAACAGGAAAATAGTAATTTGCCACCGCCAAGGCGGGGTCCCGCTGTAGCGGGATAATTTGTAATTTGGTATATGACAACCAAACCACTTTCTCCAAAATTACGCGACGTGCAACAAGCCATTGCATCGATCAAAGATCGTTTTGGCGACGGATCGATCATGCGCATGGGCGAACGACAGGTGATGAATATCGAAGTGATTCCTACCGGCTGTCTTTCGTTGGACATTGCGTTGGGTGTCGGTGGTGTCCCCAAGGGGCGCATTGTTGAAGTGTATGGCCCTGAAGCATCGGGGAAAACAACGCTTGCCCAACACATCGTTTCCGAGGTGCAAAAGATTGGCGGGGTTGCCGCCTTCGTGGATGCGGAGCATGCGCTGGACCCCGAGTACGCAAAAAAGATCGGAGTGAATATCGATGAATTGTTGATTTCACAACCCGACACCGGGGAGCAGGCATTGGAAATCGTCGAAACGCTGGTGCGCTCGAATGCAGTGGACGTGATTGTCGTGGATTCGGTGGCGGCCCTGGTACCCAAGGCAGAGATTGAGGGCGACATGGGGGATTCCCACATGGGGCTTCAGGCCCGGCTTATGAGCCAGGCGTTACGGAAACTCACCGCCTTGATTAGCAAATCCAACACCTGTGTCATTTTTATCAATCAACTTCGCATGAAGATCGGTGTGTTCTTTGGGAACCCCGAAACCACGACGGGTGGCATGGCACTGAAGTTTTATTCATCAGTGCGTATTGAAATTCGCCGTAGTGCGCAGATTAAAAGTGGAGAACAAGCAGTAGGCAATCGCGTGAAAGTGAAGATTGTTAAAAATAAAGTGGCGCCCCCGTTCCAGACCACGGAGTTTGATATTATGTATAACGAAGGCATTTCCATTTCGGGAGATACGCTCGACACGGCGACACTCTATGAGGTTGTTAAAAAAAGCGGGAACTCCTACAGTTATGGGAGTGAAAAGCTCGGCGTTGGTCGCGAAGCGGCGAAGCAATACTTGCGGGAGCGCAAAGACCTTATTCAAAAAATTCGAGAAGAGACAATGAAGGTGGTGAAAGATCGCCAAGGCGTGAAGCCATCAGCCAAAGGAGAAGAAGGGGGGGAGGAGTAAAACACCTTGGGGTAGTGAAACTTTTTTACTGCGGAACTCGCCTGCTTCGGCACCGTCCCGACACGCACCCACCTCAACGATCCTTAGCGTGTCGGGACTGGCTCACACAGTCCTCGTTAAAAAAGTTTCACTATCCCAAAGTGTTCGCAGAGGAGAACGAGATGTAAATAAATAAACCGTTCGTGCCCAGGATCCCCCTGACACGAACGGTTTTGAGTTTCAAGTGAGCTTCAGAATCCGTGCGACGGTGTCCGTCTTCGTGTCGGACGTTTCAATGATTGTTCCCGTCGGGAATTCAGCGGCGATCGCATCGCCAAACTTGAGTGCCGTGGCCGTGGATACCACCGCTACGCGCGCCCCCTTGGGGATCGTGCCGCAGTGCACTGCGTTGCGCAGTCCAGCGAGTGCTGCGCCCGTCTGTGTGCATACTGGTAGTCCGCTACGGCCAGCGGTGAGGCACGCTTCCATGAGATCCTTCTCGCTCGCGATTTCCATGAGTCCGCCCTTGACCACACCACGCATGACTTTCTCGCGGCTGACGGGGTCGCCGATGCGGATGGCGCTGGCTTTGGTTTCGCCAACCGGAACCGGCCGATACATCGTCCGCCAATCGTCGATGGTGGCCGCGCCGTCGACTTGAGCCTTGAACCACGACAGTGCCAGAGGTGCCGCAGCCGCTGCTTGGCACCCCAGGATTTTGGCGGGTTTGTCGACAAGTCCGACCTCGAGGAGGGTGCGGATGCCCTTGTCAATCGAGCTGGCGTTTGAGCCATTCCCGACCGGCACCACGATGTAGTCGGGTAGAGTCCAGCCGAATACTGCGCCAGCAGGAACACGGTCGCTTGATGGCCTTCGATCCGTGTGGGGTTGACCGAGTTGGCTGGGTAGAGCTGGTACTTCTCGACGAGTTCGAGCATCACCTTCATGCCATCGTCGAAGGTACCCGGAATTAGGATGACCGTAGCGCCGTGGAGTAAGGGCTGCATGAGCTGTACGCCCGTGATTTTGCCTTTGGGGAGGATCACGACGCACTTGAGGCCCGCTCGAGCGCTGAGGATCGCGGCCATGGCTGATGTGTCGCCCGTTGAAGAGCAGGCCACGCCTTGAACTTCGGCTGCTTTGGCCACACTGATCATCACGGTGCCGCCAAAGCCCTTGAAAGAGCCATCGAGTGTCTGGCCTTCCAGAATGATGTACGTCTCGACATCGCCCAGGTAGTCCTGTAGTGGGCCGTTGACCTTGAGGATGGGCACACGCCCTTCGCCAAGGGTCACGATATTGCGATCGGCGATGTCCGGCATGATCAATTCCTTGAACCGCCAGACACCAGATTCGACCAGAGGCGAGGGAGTGTTGCCGTTTACGAAGCAGGGTTGCATTGAACGCTGCTGGAACAGGAGCTTCAATTCGTCGCTGAAGCCGGTGATGGGACTGAAGTCGTGGTGGACTTCGTAGAGCCCCTGACACTTCGGACATTTGAACTGCCGTTCGCTCAGGAGATCGGTGTCGTGGTCGCACTCGATGCAGCGTAGCCAAGTGTGTTCCATGGATTGTGTCATCGTGTTCCTCCTGTCAGCTCGCGCGCGTGCGCGATGATGTCGCCCATGACCGCTTCGGCCGTGACTGCTGCTCCGGCCCCTGGGCCAGAGAGAAACAGCGGTCGGTCGGGGTAGTACTTGCTGTGGATCATGAACCCATTTTCGGGTCCTTCCAGTCGGCCCAGTGGCGAGGCCGCCGGCACCGCCAGAAGTTGAATCCTTCCACGCTTGGGTTCTGTTGTAGCAACGTAGCGAAGCACGTTGCTACCGCTGGATCGGGCCATCGTCACTTTCTTCTTGTATCGGTCGTTGAGCCGAGGCAACGCCTTCATCAGCCGCTCAGCCGAGAAATCTCGGTACCGAATGGGCAGCAGCGCCGGCAGGCGGATCTGGGCGTCATCGGCCCAGTGGAATCCACAGACCCGGCCGAGGATGATGAGCTTCCGG
>Ga0209726_10005871_pt1 | contig 14611 bp, 13 predicted proteins | sample Subgrocontami54m_FD_187453 | JGI IMG/M metagenome (GOLD analysis project Ga0209726, IMG submission 187453) | Subsurface groundwater microbial communities from S. Glens Falls, New York, USA - GMW46 contaminated, 5.4 m (SPAdes) (version 3) | ecosystem: Environmental > Aquatic > Deep subsurface >... | reverse complement strand
CCGCCCGCCGAGGGCGGCGGCAGCCCGGGGCTCACCGACGTCGCCGCTCCACCGGTCGCCTCGCGCGCGCGTCACGTGGAGTTCCAGGAGCTCGCGCAGGCCGACGTGGACATCACGACCGCCGACTTCCTGCTCTCGATCGGCCGCGGCGTCGGCGAGCGCGAGAACATCGAGCAGTTCGAGGAGCTCGCCACGAAGATGGGCGCCGTGCTCTCCGTCTCGAGGCCGCTCGTCGACGCCGGCTGGATGTCGAACGCGCGCCAGGTCGGCCAGTCGGGCAAGACGGTGAAGCCGAAGGTCTACCTCGCGCTCGGCATCTCCGGCGCCGTCCAGCACCTTGCCGGGATGAAAGCGGCCGGCACGATCGTGGCGGTCAACACCGACCCCGAGGCCGCGATCTTCGGCGTCGCCCACTACGGCGCAGTGGCGGACCTCTTCGAGGTGGCCGAGGAGCTCGACAAGCTCTTTTGAGCGAGACCCGCCAGACATTCGCGAACCTGGCTCATTGGGAGATCGTCTTCTGGTACTGCCTGATCGCGATCTCGACGACGATCTTCGCCTGGGGCGTCGTCCGGCTCGTGCTCAAGTACCGGCGGGGTCGCCCGGCGACCCGGCTCGACAACATCGGCCGCCGAGTGCTGCGCACCGCGCGAGTCGTCTTCACGCACGCCTGGATCCGCCGCCGCGACACGACGACCGGGCTCGGCCACGCGTTCGTCTTCTACGGCTTCCTCGTCCTCTTCATCGGCACGTCGATCCTCGGCTTCCAGGACGACTTCGCGGGCCCGGTGCTCGGCTTCCACTTCTTCCGCGACTGGTTCTACCTCGGCTACTCGCTCTTCCTCGACGTCTTCGGCGCGGCGCTCGTCGTGGGGCTCGTCGTCCTCGCCGTGAAGCGCGGCATCCTGCGGCCGTCCCGGCTCGACTACCGCCGGCCCGACCGGACGGAGGGCGAGGTCGACCGCCGCCCGTGGGTGATCGAGGACTGGGCCTTCCTCGGGCTGATCTTCTTCCTCGCGCTGTCGGGCTTCCTGCTCGAGGCGTTCAGGATCGCCGAGACGAACCCCTCCTTCGAGACCTGGTCGCCGCTCGGCTGGGGGCTCGCGCAGGGCTTCCGCGCGATCGGCGTGCAGGGCCAGACGGCCGAGAGCGCGCACTTCGTCCAGTGGTGGGTGCACGGCGTCGTCGCGCTCGGCTTCGTCGCCGCGATCCCGTACACGAAGGCGCTGCACATGCTCTCGGGCCCGGCCAACGTGACCGTCCGCGACGACCGGGCCGGGAAGCGCCTGCCGCCGCTGCCCGCCGGGGTGAAGCCGGAGGACGTCGGGTATGCGCGGATCACCGACCTGACGTGGAATCACCTCGTCTCGCTCGATGCCTGCACGAAGTGCGGCAAGTGCCATGCGGCCTGCCCGGCGACCGCAACGGGCTACCCGCTCTCGCCGCGCGACCTGATCCTCGACCTGCGCGGCGTCGCGGCCGACTCGGCTGCGATGCAGGAGCGCCGCTCGATCCTCGGCGACCCGATCCGGCCGGAGACGCTCTGGTCGTGCATGCAGTGCATGGCTTGCGTCGAGATCTGCCCGGTCGGGATCGAGCACGTGCCGATCATCAACCAGATGCGCCGTTCGCTGATCGAGCGCGGCGAGATGGATCCGCTGCTTCAGTCGACGTTCGAGACGATCTATACCTCCGGCAACTCGTTCGGCGAGCCGAAACGCAAGCGCGCCCGCTGGGCGAAGGAGCTCGAGTTCGAGCTGAAGGACGTCCGCAAGGAGCCGGCCGAGCTGCTCTGGTTCGTCGGCGACTACGCCTCGTTCGACCCGCGCAACCAGCGCGCCACCCGCGCGCTCGCGCGCGTGCTCGACCATGCCGGCGCCGACTTCGGGATCCTCTGGGATGCGGAGAAGACGGGCGGCTGCGACGTGCGCCGCGCCGGCGAGGAGGGGCTCTGGGCCTCGCTCGCGGAGGAGAACATCCGCACGATCTCGGGCTGCGACTTCGAGCGGATCTTCTCGTCCGACCCGCACACCTTCCACACGCTGCGGAACGAGTACCCGGACCTGGGCGGCAGCTGGACGGTGCTGCACCACTCGCAGCTCCTGCTCGAGCTGATCGAGGCCGGCACGCTCGTCCCGGCGAAGCGGCTCGGCTACCGCGTCACCTACCACGATCCGTGCACGCTCGGCCGCTACAACGGGGTCTACGACGCGCCACGGCAGCTGCTCGCCGCGCTCGGCTGCGAGCTCGTCGAGATGCCGAGGAATCGCGACAACTCGTTCTGCTGCGGCGCGGGCGGCGGCCGGATCTGGATGAAGGAGCTGAAGCCGGAGGGCACGCAGCGGCCGAGTGAGCTGCGGATCGACGAGGCGGTCTCACTCGGCGGCGTCGCCTACTTCGTCTGCGCCTGCCCGAAGGACGTGACGATGTACGAGGACGCGATCAAGACGTCGGGCAACCAGGGCGAGATCGAGCTGCGCGAGCTCTCCGAGCTCGTGCTCGAGTCGCTCGACCTCGCGCCGCTCGCGGCGGTCGGAGGCCCGTCCGGAGACGAGGAGGGAGACGCACCATGAGCACGGAAACGGCGTTCTACCCGCGCCTGGCGGCGCTGACCGACGACTGGACCGAGCTCTTCGGCTACGCCGCGCCGGCGACGGTGACCGGCGTGCTGGACGAGTACCGGGCCGTGCGCGACGCAGCCGGGCTGATGGACTTCTCGATGCTGCGGAAGATCGACATCGACGGCCCGGGCGCGCTCGAGCTCGTGAACGGGATCGTCACGCGCGACCTCCGGACGCTCGAGGTCGGCCAGATCGCCTACGGCGCGCTCTGCGACGAGGACGGCAAGATGGTCGACGACTGCACCGCCTCGCTCCGGGCGCACGACCGGATCCGCTTCTGCGGTGCGAACGACCGCGACGCGGAGATCTTCGCGGCCGCCGCGGCGGGGACCGGCGTCACGGTGCGCCCGTTCACCGACGAGATGCCGCACCTCTGCCTGCAGGGGCCGAAGAGCCGCGCGATGCTCCAGCCGCTCGCGAATCGCGACCTCTCGAACGCGGCGTTCCGGTACTACACCCTGCTCGAGGACGTCGAGATCGGCGGCGTGCCCGTGTTCATGAACAGGCTCGGGTACACGGCCGAGCTCGGTTACGAGCTCTGGGTCGAGGCGGCGCGGGCGCTCGACCTCTGGGACGTGCTCGTCGAGGCGACCGAGCCGCAGGGCATGAAGGTGATCGGCATGACCGCGCTCGACCTCCTCCGGATCGAGGGAGGCTTCATCATCGGCGGCGTCGAGTACGACGCGTCGGTGTCGCCGTACGAGTGCGGGCTCGGCTGGTCGGTCGCGCTCGACAAGGGCGACTTCCAGGGCCGCGCCGGGGTCGAGCGCGACCGGGAGCAGACGACGCACCGCCTCACGAGCGTCGTGCTCGAGTCGGGCGGCGACGCCGCGACCGACGCGCGCCTCTCGATCGACGGCGAGGACGCCGGCTACGTGACGCAGGCGGTCGCCTCGCCGCACCTGGACGGCCAGACGCTCGGCCTCGCCAAGCTGCCCAAGGGCGTGGCGCACGCGGTCGGCACGACGGTGACCGCGCGCGTCGGCGGCGCGGACGTGGCCGGGGAGGTCGTCCGCCATCCCGTCTACGACCCCGAGCGGAAGCGAGTGAAGGAGAGCTGAGCGCAAGCGAAGCCACCGGCCGGCGGCGAGCCTAGTTCCAGGGGTACGGGCTGTTCGAGACCGGGTGGAGCGCCGCCTGCGCGAACCGCCCGAGCCGGAACGGCGCGAGCGCCGGCGCCTCGCGGCCCATGATGTCGGCCGCGGCCTGCTGGCCCAGCGCGAGCAGCTTGAAGCCGTGGTTCGAGTCGAGGATCATGAAGACGTTCGGGCCGACGAAGTCGACGATCGGGTAGTTGTCGGGCGTGAAGGCGCCGACGGCGCCCTGGGCGTCGCCGCGCCACTCCGCCGCCTTCCCCTCGAAACGGCCGAGCGCCGCGGCAAGGCCCGAGGTGAAGTACTCGTCGAAGTCCGGGCCGGCGCTGCCGTGCTCGGGATGCGCCGGGCCGTAGGGCTCGAGGACGCACTCGGTTCCCAGTCGAACCGGCATGCCGCCGCCCTGGACGCCGCCGCGCAGGCCGGGCCTGAAATAGATGCCCCACGGGCCCGGGTCGAGCTCGCGGCCGTCGGCGTCGGAGAGGAGCGGCCGGTGCAGGTCGAGGGGGACAACGGGCGCGTCGTCGTCGAGCTCGCCGCCGCCCGGGAGGGAGAAGTCGCCCTCGCGCACCTTCCAGAACACGAAGGAGGGCCGGCGCAGCGTCTCGCCGTTGTGCGCCAGCTCGATCTCCTCGGGCAGGCCGAGCAGGCGCCAGAGCTCCTGGGCCCACGGGCCCGGGCAGAGCGCGACGACGTCGCAGCCGATCGAGCCAAGCGAGGTCTCGACGCGCTGCACGACGCCGTCGTGCAGGTCGAAGGCGACGACCTCGCCGCCCTCGACGATCTGGACGCCCAGCGAGCGGGCCATGCCGGCGAGGTTGCGCAACGTCATGGTCGGGTCGGCCCAGCCCCCTTGCGCCTCGTGCAGGACGGCGGAGACGGTCTCGCCCTTCCAGTCGGGAAAGATCCCCTGCATGTGGGCGCGCGCCTCCGCGACGCCGCGGATCAGCTGCGAGCGGTAGCCGATCTCCCGGTGCGTCTCGGCGATCCGCTCCAGATCGGCGGCCTGCTGCTCGGGGACGGCGGCGATGTAGCCGACCCGGTGGTAGCCGAAGCCCGCGGGATCGACCTCGAAGATCGCGACCGAGCGGCGCACGATCTCGTTCATCCCCGGCGAGAGGTAGAAGTTGCGCACGACGCCGCCGCAGATGCCCGAGGCGCCGCCGCCGACCCGCTTCTTGTCCAGCACGACGACCTCGGAGCCGGAGCGGCCCTGCGCGGTGAGCTGCTCGGCGAGATGGTAGGCCGTGGACAGGCCGTGCACGCCGGCGCCGACGACGACGTAGGCGGCGGACTCGGGCAGCTCGGACATGTTGTAGTGCCCCGGTCTCTCGTGCGTCCTAGTGCGCCCCGGGCGGCTCCCAGCCCTCGAGCACCGGGCGCCGGTAGTCGGCGCCGACCGTCTTCGAGCCGGGGACCCACGGGCCGAGCTCCGGCTGCGGGAACTTGCAGTGCTTTTCCTTCAGCTGCGTCCCGTACGAGCTGCCGGTCTGGAGGTGCTTGATCAGCACCTTGCGCGCGATCTCATCCTCGCGCCCCTTCGGGATCGCGAAGTGGATCTTGACGAACGAGTTCGAGTAGCGGTCGAAGACCGCCGGCAGCCCGTCCTCCTCGAGCAGCGTGATGTCCTCGAGCCAGTTCATGTCCGCCCCGGGCGTCGCGGCGTCGAGATCGACGTCCTCGACGACGGAGATGTCCTCCTGGTGCGGGAAGCGGCGGCCGGCCAGCTCCTCGGAGTCGATCTGCACGTGTTTCTTGGGGTCTGCCATCGTCGCCTCCTACTCCCCCGCCAGGTACAGGGGCGGGTCGGCGGTCGCGGGCGGCACCGCGTCATGGCGCACGGTGTCGTAGTGGTAACGGTCGGCGAGGCGCTTCACCTCGGCGAGCGTGCGCTCCTCGGTGACGCCGGGGATGTACGTCGTGCCGGCAAGCGGCACCCTCGCCATCGCGGCGGCCTCGACGGTCAGCGCGCAGAGGTCCTCCGGCTCGAGCGAGTGGACGTTCGTCTTGCCGCACGCGCGCGCGAGCATCTGCAGCTCGAGCGTCATCGTGTGCAGGAAGTTGTAGACCCGCTCGGCAGCCTCGTCGACGACGAGGCGCTTGCGCAGCTCGACGTCCTGCGTCGTGATCCCGACCGGGCAGCGACCCGTGTGGCAGTGGTAGCAGGAGCCGGCCGGCACGCCGACCGTGCCCTCGTAGTCGGTGACGCCGGGGATCTCCTTGTTGCAGTTCAGCGCCATCATCGCCGAGTGGCCGATCGCGACCGCCTTCGCGCCGAGCGCGATGCACTTGGCGACGTCGGCACCGTTGCGAATGCCGCCGGCGACGACGAGGTCGATCTCCTCGGCGAGGCCGACGTCCTCGAGCGCGCGCCGCGCCTCGGGGATCGCCGCCATCAGCGGAATGCCGGTCTCCTCGGTGGCGATGTGCGGCCCGGCGCCGGTGCCGCCCTCGGCGCCGTCCAGGTAGATGATGTCCGGCCCGCACTTGGCCGCCATGCGCACGTCGTCGTAGACGCGCGAGGCGCCGAGCTTGAGCTGGATCGGAACCTGATAGTCGGTCGCCTCCCGGATCTCCTGGATCTTCAGGGAGAGGTCGTCCGGCCCGAGCCAGTCGGGATGCCGGGCCGGCGAGCGCTGGTCGATGCCGGCGGGCAGCGAGCGCATCTCCGCCACCTGCTCGGTCACCTTCTGGCCCATCAGGTGGCCGCCGAGGCCGACCTTGGCGCCCTGGCCGATGAAGAACTCGACCGCGTCCGCGAGCATCAGGTGGTGCGGGTTGAACCCGTACCGGCTCTGGATGCACTGGTAGTACCACTTCGTCGAGTGATCGCGCTCCGGCGGGATCATGCCGCCCTCGCCCGAGCACGTCGCCGTGCCGGCCATCGAGGCGCCCTTGGCGAGCGCCGTCTTCGCTTCTAGCGAGAGCGCGCCGAAGCTCATGCCGGTGATGTAGATCGGGATCTCGAGCTCCAGCGGGTTCTTCGCGAAGCGCGCGCCGAGCACCGTCTTCGTGACGCACTTCTCCCGGTAGCCCTCGATCACGAAGCGCGTCAGCGTGCCCGGCAGGAACATCAGCTGGTCCCAGTGCGGGATCGGCTTGAAGATCGAGAAGCCGCGCATGCGGTAGCGGCCGAGCTCGGCCTTCATGTGGATGTCGTTGATCACCTCGGGCGTGAAGATGCGACTGTGCCCGAGCACGTTGCGCTGGGTGGGTGCGGTCTCGTCTGCCATGTCCTTCCTTCCTACAGAACGAGCTTCCGCTCGGACGGCTCGAGGGTGTCGTAGTTGTAGAGCTTCTTGCCGCAGACGAACTTCTGGAACTCGGGCGGCGAGCCGAGCCCGTAGATGCGGAACTTGCGCTCGATCAGCTCGGTGTCGGCCGCGGTCCACTCGCCCGGCACGCAGTCGATCCCGAGCGACTTGACCTTCCCCGCGACGTAGATCGTGCCGTCGTACATCGAGTCGCCGAGGCCCGGGCCGACGTCGCCGCAGAGGATCTGGCGGCCGCGCTGCATCATGAAGCCGGTCATCGAGCCGGCCGAGCCGAGCACGAGGATCGTGCCGCCCTTCTGGTCGATGCCCGTGCGGGCGCCGACCTGCCCCTTGATCACGACGTCGCCGCCGCGGAGCGCGGCAGCCGTCAGAGAGCCGGCGTTGTGCTCGATCACGACGACGCCGGACATCATGTTCTCGCAGGACGACCAGCCGACGCGGCCGTCGATCTGGATCTCCGGCCCGTCGATCAGGCCGACCCCGAAGTAGCCGAGGCTGCCCTTGAAGTGGATCCGGCAGCGGGTGAGGATGCCGACCCCGATCGAGTGCTTGGCGCCGGGGTTCTCGACGGTCACGTCCGTCACGCCCTGCTCGTTCAGCAGCCAGCGCAGCTCGAGGTTGATCTGGCGCGTCGTCAGGCTCTTCGCGTCGAAGACCGCCGTGTCACCGGAGACCTCCGAGATCCTGGGGATCTCCGCGAACGGCTCGGCGAGGCCACGCGCGTCGTAGGTGATGCTCCGCTCGCCGGCTACCGCGTCCATACCAGCACCTCTCGCTCGTAGGGGTCGTAGGTGTCGATCTCGTGGTCGATGATCGCGCGGATCGCGATCTCCTCCGAGGCGAGCGCGACGAGGCCGTCGGACTCGTACAGGACGAGCGGCTTCGCCGCCATCTCGTCCTTCGCCACGCCGAGGGCGTCGGCCGTGACGCAGATGTACGTGAAGACGCCGTCCAGCTCGTCGAGGCTCATGTGCATGGCGTCCTCGAGCGGCATCCCCCCGCTCATCTTCTCGGCGAGGTAGACGGCGATGATCTCGGAGTCGCACTCGGACTGGAAGCGGTGGCCGGCCCGCTCGAGGCGGCGCTTCCAGTGGAAGTAGTTCGTGAGCTGGCCGTTGTGGACGACCGCCACGTCGGAGAACGGGTAGGCCCAGTACGGGTGGGCGCCGGAGATGTCCACGTCGGACTCGGTCGCCATGCGCACGTGGCCGATCGCATGCGTCCCCCGCACCTTGTCGAGGTGGTACTGGGCGGAGACCTGCTCCGCGTCGCCGAGGTCCTTGACGATCTCGAGCGAGTGCCCGAGCGAGAGAACCTCGGCGCCCTCGACGTCTTCGATGTAGTCGGCGATCGTCTTCAGGCTGCCGTCGAAGCGGAACTTGACGCGGAAGGCGTACTCCGTGTCGACGTCGATCTCGTCGATCGTCGCGCCGGCCTGCGCGAGCCTCGCCTCGATCTCGCGCCGGTTGCGCTCGAGCCGCTCGGAGAAGCCGAAGTCGCGCACGTCGTTGGAGTCGGCCAGCTTGCACCGCATGACGACGTCCGTCGTCGGCGGGTGGTAGAGCGCGTACCCGGTCGAGTCGGGGCCGCGGTGCTTCATGGACTGGAGCATCGCGGTCATGTCGAGCCCGATGTCGTGCTCGCCGTCCTGATAGATGATCCCTGCGATTCCACACATAGGCGCGTCGTTCCCCCTAGGGAAGTACGTCGAGGTACTCCTTCACGTCCCACTCGCTGACCTGGGCGCAGTGGCGCTCCCACTCGTCCCGCTTGTAGTGCATGAAGACCCGGTACATGTCCTCCGGCAGCGCGGAGCGGACGACCTCGTCGGCCTCGAGCGCGTCGAGCGCGGCGCCGAACGTCATCGGGATCTTCCTCACCTGCTTGCCGGACTCCATGGCCTCGTAGATGTTGCGCTCCTCCGGCTCGCCCGGGTCGAGCTTGCGCTCGATCCCGTCCCGCATCGCAGCGATCAACGTGGCGAGTGAGAGGTACGGGTTCACGGCCGAGTCGACCGACCGGTATTCGAAGCGTCCCGGCGCGGAGACGCGAAGCGCGGTCGTCCGGTTCTGGTAGCCCCAGTCGGCGAAGACGGGCGCCCAGAAGCCCGTGTCCCAGAGCCGGCGGTACGAGTTGACCGTCGAGGCGGTGACCGCGGTCAGTGCGCCGAGGTGCTCGATGATGCCGCCGATCGCCCAGAGGCCGATCTCGCTCGGCTTCTGCACGTCGGCGGTCTCGGGCATGAAGGCGTTCTCGTCGCCGCGCCAGAGCGAGATGTTGTGGTGGCAGCCGTTCGCCGACACGCCCATGAAGGGCTTGGGCATGAAGCACGGGAAGGCGCCCATCTCGCGGCCGACCTGCTTGCAGATCTGGCGGTAGGTCGTGAGGTTGTCGGCCGTCTGCTCGGCGCGGTCGAAGCCGAAGTTGAGCTCGATCTGACCCGGCGCGTCCTCGTGGTCGCCGTGGATCATGTCGAGGCCCATCTTCTCGCCGTAGTCGATCACCTTGTGGATGATCGGCTGGAGCTCGGCGAACTGGTCGATGTGGTAGCAGTACGGCTTCGTGAGGCCCTCGACGGAGGGTTGCCCGTTACCGTCCAGCTTGAGCCACATCATCTCGGGCTCCGTTCCGGCCCGGAGATGCAAGCCCGTTTCGGCCTCGAACTGCGCCTGGATCCGCTGGAGGTTGCCGCGGCAGTCCGACGTGAGGAAGGCGCCCGGATGCTCCCGCTCCTCGCGGTTGCGGAAGCAGATGCACCAGACCCGGGCGATCTTCGGGTCCCAGGGGAGCGGCATGAACGTCTCGGGCTCCGGCAGGCCGACGAGCTCGGCCGCCTCGGCGCCGTAGCCGATGTAGTTCCCGTGGCGGTCGGTGAAGAGATTCGCAGTCGCCCCGTAGACGAGCTGGAAGCCCTTGCGCGCCATCGTCTCCCAGTGCTTGGCGGGGACGCCCTTGCCCATGATGCGGCCGGTGACGGAGACGAACTGGAAGTAGATGTAGGTGATCCCCTCTTCGTCGATCCGCCGGCGTACCGCAGCGACGAGCTCATCGCGCCCTTCGGCACTCACGAACCTCTCGAGGTCAGTCGCCACGAGCCGCCTCCTCCGCATATGGATGGTGGGTCATCGGGTGCCGTCTACGTGTCTAAAGGCTGCCTGCCGCCGCGTCAAGATGTGTGCTCCTACGACCATGGGTAGGGCGAATGCGAGACGGGATGGAGGTCGCCCGTCTCGAAGCGTGCGAAGCGGAACGGGTAGAGCAGGCGCGCGTGCTCGCCGACGAGCACCTTCGCCACCTCGCGGCCGACGCCGATCATCTTGTAGCCGTGATTCGAGTCGAAGATGCCGTAGACGTTCGGCTTGACGTGGTCGAAGACCGGGAAGTTGTCGGCCGTGAACGAGCCGACGCCGCCCGAGCGCGCGTGCTTGTACACGGCGCGGCAGCCCTCGAAGCGGCTCATCGCGTGCGAGAGCGCCGCGCACCACATGTCCGGGAACTCGGGGTCGACGTCGGTCGTCGCCGGGTACGGGTCGAGCTCGATGTCCTCGTCCACGACGAGCGGCGAGGCGCCGCCCTGAACGCCGTGGCGGTCGCGCTTGAAGTAGACGCCCCAGAGCTCGTCGGTGACGAGCTGCCCGTCGTCGGTCGAGAGCGGCGCGTCCGTGTCGAGGTGGATCACCGGCGGTGGGCCGCCGTCTGCCGTCGCGAACGAGAGCGGGTCGACGACGATCTCGCCCTCCTGGAGGTTCCAGTACGTCCACATCGGCTGGTTCCCGGCGACGGCGCCGTCCGGCTGGCGGATGTCGATTCGCTCGGGGAGGCCGAGGAGCTTCCAGAACTCCTTGGCCCACGGCCCCGGGGCGAGCACGAGCTGCTCGCCGACCTCGATCCGGCCGCGGCTCGTCTGGAGCGCGGTGACCGAGTCGTCCTGCGCGAATTCGAGCCCGGTGACCTCGACGCCCGAGATGATGGTGACCTGCTCCGACTCGCACTTCTCGACGAGGCCGAACACCGAGGCCATGTTGAACGCGAAGCCGCCCTGGTGCTCGTGCAGGCACACCGTCACGCCCTCGGCCCGCCAGTCGGGGAAGAGCGCGCGCATGTGCTCGTGGACGGCGCCCTCGCCGAGAATCAGCTCCGAGCGGTAGCCGATCCGCTCGTGGCGCTCGCGGATCGCGACCAGGTCGGACTCCTGCGCGACGGGGCCGAGCGCGACGTAGCCGACCGCGTTGTAGTGGTAGGCCGCGGGATCCGACTCCCACACCTCGACGCACGCCTGCATCAGCTCGCTCATCGCGGGCTGGAAGTAGTTGTTGCGCACGACGCCGCAGGCGATGCCGGACGCGCCGGCACCGGGGCCGGTCTTGTCGAGCACGACGATGTCGGCGCCCGAGCCGAGGCCGCGCGTGCGCAGCTCCTTCGCCAGGTGGTACGCGGTCGACAGGCCGTGGATGCCGGCGCCGACGACGACGTAGGGCGAGCGGGAGGGAAAATTAATCGCCATAGGGGCAACACCATTCCCGGGTGCGCGATAGCGACATTAACGCTCTCGCTCTCGCGTCGCAACCCTCGAGCGAGCATGATGCGCTGATCGCGGGCACCGACATCCACCAGCACCTCTGGCCCGAGGAATTTCTCGCGGCGCTCGCCGCCCGGCTGCGGCCGCCGTTCCTGCGCGGCGCGCGGCTCGAGCTCGGCGACCAGGGCAGCTGGCCGATCGACGTGACCGAGCATCGCCTCGAGCGACGGCTCGCGCTCCTCGACGACCTCGAGATCGAGCGCGCGGTCGTCTCCCTCCAACCCACGCTCGGCGCCGACTGGCTCGACGGCGGCGAGGGCGAGGAGCTGGCCGCAGTCTGGGAGCGCGGCATCCTCGAGCTCGCGGCTGCCTCCGGCGGCCGGATCGTCCCGCTCGCCGCCCGTGCGCCCGCGGCAGGCTTCGGCGGGCTCTGCGTCGCAGCGCCCGAGCTGCTCGACCTCGACCGTGTCGCCCCGCGGCTGGACGCGCTCGCGGGCAGCAGCGGCTTCCTCTTCGTCCATCCCGGCAACGCCCACCTGCCCGAGGGCGCCCCGTTCTGGTGGGCGGCCGTCGTCGAGTACACCGCGCAGATGCAGGCCGCGTACGCCGCCTGGTTCGCCGCCGGTGCCGCCCGCTGGCCGAAGCTCGACGTCGTCTTCGCGATCCTCGCGGGCGGCGCGCCGATCCAGCTCGAGCGGATGGAGTCGCGCGGCGTCGAGGCGCGGGCCGCGATGCTGCCCCGGGTCTGGTTCGACACGGCCTCGTACGGCAGACGCGCACTGGAGCTCGCGATGTCGACGTTCGGCGTCGAGCGTATGCTCTTCGGGAGCGATGCGCCCGTCGTCGACCCGGCCGGCGCGCTCGTCACCGTCCGATCGTTCGGCGAGGCTATTACCAACGCTCTGGTCTCCGAGAACATCCAGCGACTGGGGAGGCGATGACCGACCTCGAGACACTGATCGCGCAGCGGGTCCCGCAGGACCGGGTGCTGGATCGCCCCGCGCTCGCCGCGCTCGCGAAGGAGATCGGAGGGATGCCCGAGCTCTGGCGCCATCACGTACGCCTGATCCCGAACGAGCGGCACTTCGTGCAGCTGTACCGCGAGCCCGCGTTCGACATCTGGATGATCTGCTGGCACAGCGCGCAGGACACCGGCTACCACGATCACGACCAGTCCTCCGGCGCGGTCTTCGTCGTCGAGGGGATGCTCTGCGAGGACTCGTTCTGCCGAAACGAGGACGGCTGGATCCGCGAGCGGACGCGTGAGCATCAAGCCGGCAACGGCTTCGACTTCCCGGCGGCGTACATCCACGGCGTCCGTCACCCGGGCGGCGAGCCGGCGGTCTCCATCCACGTCTACAGCCCAGCGCTCTGGCGGATGGGGCACTACGAGTACGACGCCGACGGCACGATGGGCCGGGTCTCGATGACCTACGCGGACGAGCTGGCCGAGAGCGCGTAGCCGAGGGCCCGCGAGATCGCGCCCGCCTGCTCGAGCAAGGCCGGGAGCGCCCGGGCGGCCGGCTTGTGACCGAAGCGCGGAATCGGGCCCTGCACCGCGACGATCGCCTCCAGCTCGTGGCGGCTGTTCCAGATCGGCGCGGCGATCGCGTTCAGCTCCAGCTCCCGCTCCTCGTAGGCGCCGGCCCAGCCGCGCTCGCGGACGCGGGCGAGCTCGAGCTCGAGAGCGGCAGGGTCGATGATCGTCCGCTTCGTGTAGGCGGCGAGCGGCGTGCGCGGCGTGCCGCTCGCGAAGGCAAGGACGATCTTCCCCGCCGCGGTCGCGTGCCCGACGCTCGGCCGACCGAGCTGCGTCACGCCCCGGACGTAGTGCTGCGTCGGGACGAAGTCGACGGTGATCGCGTCGTGGACGCCGTGCACCGAGAGCGTCGCGGTCTCGCCAACGTCTGCGACGAGTGCCTCCAGGTGTGCGCGGGCGACGTTGCGCACGTCGAGGCGCGCGAGCACGGCGTTGCCGAGACGGACGAGGCGCAGCCCGAGCCGGTACTGGCCCGTCTGCTCGACGAACTCGATCAGCCCGCCCTCGAGCAGGGTGCCGAGCTGGCGCGAGGCGGTACTCGCCGACGTGCCGGTGCGGCGGGCGATCTCGTTCGTGCCGAGCGCTCCGGCCTCCGCGAGCACGTCGAGGATCGCCACCGAGCGCCCCGCCGAGGCGACCCGTCCCCGGGACGCTTGACCCGTCCGCGCCATCCCGTTATTATTGCACAGAGCACCACACTATTGCTCATACCGCAATTATGTCGATACTCGTTCCCTGCCCGCACTGCGGGCTCCGCGATCACAACGAGTTCAAGTTCCAGGGCGAGGTCACGCGCCGCCCGAAGCAGCGGCCGACGCTGCACGAGTTGACGGAGTACGTCTACTTCCGCGACAACGTCGCCGGTGTCCAGCGCGAGTGGTGGTACCACCGCAAGGGCTGCGGGCTCTGGTTCGTCGCCGAGCGCGACACGCGCACGAACGAGTTCTTGAGCGCTGAGGTGCCGGCACCGAGCGGTCACGCATGAGGCTTCCGGCGCGCGACGGCGAGCGGCTCGACCGCTCCGGGAGAGTCGCCTTCTTCTTTGCAGGAGCGCGCGTCGAGGCGTTCGCGGGGGACACGATCGGCTCCGCGCTCTACGCCGGCGGCCGCCGGGTCTTCTCCCGCAGCTTCAAGTACCACCGCCCGCGCGGGCTCGTGTGCTGCTCGGGCCACTGCGCGAACTGCATGATGACCGTCGACGGCGTCCCGAACGTTCGCGTCTGCGTCGAGCCCGTCCGCGAGGGCGCGAAGGTCGAGGCTCAGAACGTCGTCGGCTCGCTCGAGCGCGACCTGATGGCGGTCACCGACAAGCTCGGCGGGCCGTTCACGCCGGTCGGCTTCTACTACCGGACGATGATCCGTCCACGGCGCGCGTGGCCGCTCTACGAGAAGTTCCTGCGCAACGCGGCCGGCCTCGGCAAGGTCGGCGGCGCGGGCCACAAGCGCTACGACACCGAGCACCGGCGCGCACGCGTGCTCGTGATCGGCGGCGGCCGGGCCGGCCGCGAGGCGGCACTCGCCGCGGCGGCGGCGGACGTTGGGGGAGCTGCGCCCGGCGTCGT
>Ga0209726_10005866_pt1 | contig 14618 bp, 14 predicted proteins | sample Subgrocontami54m_FD_187453 | JGI IMG/M metagenome (GOLD analysis project Ga0209726, IMG submission 187453) | Subsurface groundwater microbial communities from S. Glens Falls, New York, USA - GMW46 contaminated, 5.4 m (SPAdes) (version 3) | ecosystem: Environmental > Aquatic > Deep subsurface >... | reverse complement strand
TTTATTCCGGGCGCGGCGCATCTCGAAACGCCCGACGCGGTGTGCGACGGCCTCGACCTGCCCCGCACGTCGCTCGAGGAAACCCCGCACCTCGTCCTCAACAACAGCAGCGGCTTCGGCGGCAGCAACGTGTGCCACGTGCTGCGCCGCGTCGCCTGAGCACTTTATGTCCGACCAACTCAACCTCCGTTTAAAAACTCTCATCGTCAAAACGCTCAAGCTCGACGATGTTCGCCCCGAGGACATCCCCGATGACGAGCCGCTGATCGGCCCGATCAGCGAAGAGGCGTTGCACTCGGAAGCGGAAGCCGATCGTGGTGGGGCCGCTCTGACTTGAACGGACGGGAACCAGGGATCAGGGATCAGGGATCAGACGGAGAAGCGATGCAGATTACCCGCGTCCACGGACGCGAGATTCTCGATTCACGAGGCAATCCAACGGTTGAAGTCGATGTGACGGCTGGTACTGCCTTCGGCCGCGCAGGCGTTCCATCGGGCGCGTCGACCGGCGAGCGCGAAGCGTTGGAACTGCGCGACGGCGACAAGAGCCGCTACTTGGGGAAGGGCGTCCGGAAGGCGGTCGCGCACGTCAACGGGGAAATCGCGGATGCGCTCACAGGCGCCGAGCTCGATCAGCGCGCGATCGATCAGCGGATGATTGCTCTCGACGGCACGCCCGCCAAAGCCCGCCTCGGAGCCAACGCGTTACTGGGCGTGTCGATTGCCGCGGCAAAAGCGGCAGCCGTGGCCGAAGGCGTTCCTTTGTACGAGCACCTCGCGCGGCTCAGCGGACGACCTGCCAACGGAACCTACGTCCTGCCCGTGCCGATGATGAACATCCTGAACGGTGGCGCGCATGCAGACAGCAGCGTCGATCTTCAGGAGTTCATGGTCGCGCCGGTGGGCGCGCAGAGTTTCGCCGAGGCGCTGCGTGCCGGCGCGGAAATCTTTCACGCGCTGCGCGCCATTCTGAAGCAAGCGGGCCATTCGACCGGCGTCGGTGACGAAGGGGGCTTCGCACCGAACCTGCGGTCCAACCGCGAGGCGCTCGATGTGGTGCTCGAGGCGATTGCAAAGGCCGGCTACGCCGCCGGCGAGAACATCTTCATCGCGCTCGACGTCGCGGCAAGCGAGCTGTTGGACAACGGCAAGTACGTATTCAAGAAATCAGGAGAGCCGACACGCACATCGGCGCAAATGGTCGAGCTCTGGACCGATTGGGTGCGACAGTATCCGATCGTTTCGATCGAGGACGGGCTGGCCGAAGGCGACTGGGAGGGATGGAAGGCACTCACGCGAGCGCTCGGCGAACGGGTGCAGCTCGTTGGCGATGACGTGTTCGTGACCAACCCGGAGATTCTGAAACAGGGCATCGCGGACGGCGTGGCGAACGCACTCCTTGTGAAGCTGAATCAGATTGGCACCGTGTCCGAAACGCTCGACGCGATCACCATGGCGCGCAACGCAGGATACGGAACGATCATTTCGCACCGTTCGGGCGAGACTGAAGACAGCACGATCGCGGACCTGGCGGTCGGCACCTCCGCGGGGCAGATCAAGACGGGATCCGCGAGCCGCAGCGATCGTGTCGCGAAGTACAACCAGCTGCTGCGCATAGAGGAAGAGCTCGGATCTGCTGCGAAATACGCCGGACGATCTGCGATTCGGCAGCTGGCGCCAAGGTCCGCCTAGAGGAAGGTCCATGTATCGACTCGTGCTGTTGCGTCACGGCGAGAGCATCTGGAACAGGGAGAACCGGTTCACGGGGTGGACCGACGTCGACCTCACCGACAAGGGACGTGAGGAGGCACGCGAGGCGGGCCGGCTCATGGCTGCGGAGAAGTTCGAGTTCGATGTCGCGCACACCTCGGTGCTCAAACGCGCGATCCGCACTCTGTGGATCGCCCGCGACGAGATGGACCTGCTCTGGATCCCGGTCTATCGCTCGTGGAGACTGAACGAGCGCCACTACGGCGCGCTGCAAGGGTTGAACAAGTCGGAAACCGCGGACAAGTACGGCGAGGCGCAGGTGAAGATCTGGCGCCGCAGCTACGACATCCCGCCGCCGACGCTCACGCCAGACGATCCGCGGCACCCCTCCCGCGATCGTCGCTACGCGTCGCTCTCGCCGCACGAGCTGCCGCTGACCGAATCGCTCAAGGACACCGTCGCGCGTTTCCTGCCGTACTGGCACCAGGCGATTGCGCCCGACATCATTGCCGGCCGCAAGGTGCTCATCGCGGCGCACGGGAACAGCCTGCGCGCGCTGGTGAAGTATCTCGACAATCTGTCGGAAGAAGCGATCGTCGAGCTGAACATCCCGACCGGTATTCCTCTCGTATACCTGCTCAACGATGACCTGAAACCGCTCCAGAAGTTCTACCTGGGGGACCAGGAGACGGTGCAGCAGGCGATGGCGGCCGTCGCGAACCAGGGCAAAGCCCGTACGTAGAAACTCCCAAGCCCCAACGACCAGCTCCCAAGGTGCCTGGGAATTGGAAGTTGGGAGTTGGGAGTGGGTTCCTCTTCTCTAACCTCTAGCCTTCGACCGTCGGCTCCTTCGCCTCGTCAGCTCCGATGCGCAGCGAGCGCAGGAATCGCTTGTCGTTCGCGGTCAGTTCGAAAGCCCGGCGCGCCGGCAGCAGGCGGGCGGGAGTGGTGATTTTCGTCACCGCCGCTCCATTGTTGCGGTTCACAAAACCAACAACTGCTTCGAGCGTCACTCGCATGTCGAAGCCGGCCTCGCGCGCCTTCGTGCGACACGCTTCCACTTGCTGATTTTCGGCGACGGCAGCGGCGATCGCGTCGGCCAGCTCCTTTGCGAACCGGTTTACGACGTCATCCATACCTGCTTCCTCCTCACACCGCCGCCGGGCCGGGATCCGGGGCGTCTCCCGATCCGAACCTGCACACACCGGGGAGGTCTGGCAGGGATCGAGCGCCAAAGATGTTCATCTGTATGGGGTTAGCCTTCGTGAAGACTACGTTTCATTGTAGAGACAGTCCTGATGAGTGTCAACGAACTGGCAGTTTTCGGCCCGTTTTGGCGTAGCCGAACAGATGACCCGCCCGCTCTAGCCAGACTGCGTCCGTTAACCGCTGGTACACAAGGGGTTGGAGTAGAATCGCGTGGCACCCCCATGACGAGCGGTCCGACGAGCCGTTTCTACCGCACCCCCGACGATCTGTCAGACATCGACCCCGAAACGGATATCGGCTTTCCGGGCGTCTTTCCGTACACCCGGGGTATTCAGCCGTCCATGTACCGGGGGCGTCCCTGGACGATGCGTCAGTATGCGGGGTTTGCCGATGCCGCGGAATCGAACCGCCGCTACCGGTATTTGCTGTCTCAGGGCGTCAGCGGGCTCAGCGTTGCGTTCGATTTGCCAACACAGATCGGCTACGACTCGGACCATGCGCTGGCCGCGGGCGAGGTCGGACGCGTCGGTGTGGCGATTGATTCGATCGAAGACATGTCGGCGCTCTTCGACGGCATTCCGCTCGATCGCGTGTCAACGTCGATGACCATCAACGCGACGGCCATCATCCTGCTCGCCTTGTACGTCGCGGTCGCGAAGCGGCAGGGAGTCGCGCCCTCCGCGCTCTCGGGGACCGTGCAGAACGACATCCTGAAGGAGTACGTCGCGCGTGGCACTTACATCTACCCTCCCCGCCCGTCGCTTCGCATCGTGACCGACATCCTGGCATTCTGCGAGCGCGACATGCCGCAGTGGAACACGATCTCGATCAGCGGGTATCACATCCGCGAAGCGGGCTCCACGGCCGTCCAGGAAGTCGCATTCACGCTCGCACACGCGAGCGCGTACGTCCAGGCCGCGCTCGATGCCGGTCTCGACGTCAATAACGTCGGACAGCGGCTGTCCTTCTTCTTCAACGCTCACAACGACTTCATCGAGGAAGTTGCCAAGTTTCGCGCCGCTCGTCGCCTGTGGGCTCGCCGAATGGCTCAACGATTCGGGGCCACGAATCCGCGCGCACGGCAACTGCGCTTTCATACCCAGACGGCGGGAAGCACGCTGACCGCCCAGCAGCCGGATAACAACATCGTCCGCGTCGCGCTGCAGGCGCTGGCGGCGGTGCTCGGGGGAACGCAGTCGCTTCATTGCAACGGCAAGGACGAAGCGCTTGCTCTACCAACCGAGGAGAGCGCGACGATTGCCCTGCGCACGCAGCAGATCATCCTGTATGAAAGCGGGGTCGCGAACACGGTCGACCCCGTGGCCGGCTCGTATGCGATCGAGGAGATGACATCGCGGATCGAACACGCGGCCTCGGAGCTCCTTGACCGGATCGATCAGATCGGCGGAACACTCGCAGCGATCGAATCGGGCTATATCCAGCGACAGATCCAGGATGCGGCCTATCGTGCGCAACAGGCGGTCGATGCCGGCGAGGCCGGCGTCGTCGGAGTCAACAGGTTCACGAGCGGCGAGGCGGCGCCGGGCGGGCAGGTCCGACCGAGCGCCGATCTTTTCCGCATAGATCCCGAAGTCGATCGCCGCCAGGTCGAGCGCGTCCGGGCCGTGCGCGCCGGACGCAGCGAGCGCGAATGGCGCTCGGCGTTGGACGCGGTCGAATCGGCGGCACGCGGAACGGCGAACCTCGTGCCGCCAATCATCGAAGCCGTCGAGAAACGCGCGACCCTCGGCGAGATCGCTGATGCCATGCGCCGAGTGTTCGGCGAGCACCAGGACGTCTCGCCGTGAGCGCAAGCAGCCCACTGCTCGACGTTCAGCACCTGACTGTGACTTTCGGCGGCTCATCATCCGCGACACGCGCGGTCGACGATGTGAGCTTCCAGATCATGGCGGGTGAAACACTCGGCCTCGTAGGTGAATCGGGCAGCGGCAAGTCGGTGACGGCGTTTTCCATCCTGCGCCTCCTTCAACCCCCGGGCCGGGTTACAGGCGGAAGCGTGATGTTCGAAGGACGCGACCTGCTTGCGCTGCCGGAACGGGAGATGCGCGAAGTACGCGGGGCCCGGATCGGCCTGATCTTTCAAGAACCGATGACAGCGCTCAACCCGGTGATGCGCGTGGGCGATCAAATTGCCGAAGCGTTGACCGTCCACGGGAGGGCGACACACGCCGAAGCACGTGTCCGCGCCGCGGACTTACTCGACGCGGTGCGCATTCCCGACGCCGCGCGCTGTGCTCGCGACTACCCCCATCAGCTCTCAGGGGGCATGCGCCAGCGCGTCATGATCGCCATTGCGCTCGCCTGCGAACCGCCGCTGATCATTGCGGACGAGCCCACGACCGCGCTCGACGTGACGATCCAGGCGCAGGTGCTGGAGCTCATGCGGGAGTTGAAGGCGCGCTACAACCTTGCGTTGCTGCTGATCACGCACGACTTCGGCGTCATCGCCGAGATGGCCGATCGCGTAGCGGTGATGTTCAAAGGCAAGCTCGTCGAGCAGGGTCCGGTGCGCGAGATCCTGCGCCGCCCTGCGCACGAATACACGCGCAACCTGCTAGCGGCCGTACCCGGGGCCCGCTGATGCCGCTCCTCGAGGTCCGTCACCTCGTCAAGCACTTCGCGCGGAAGCAGGGCCTGCTGCGTCCTCCGTCTGTCGTGAGGGCCGTGGACGATGTGACCTTCGCGATCGAGGAGGGCGAGATGTTCGGACTCGTGGGTGAATCGGGAAGCGGCAAGAGCACGACCGGTCGCTGCATCCTGCGGCTCATCGAGCCGACGTCAGGAGAGGTCCTGTTTCGCGGCGAGAACGTCCTCGGGTTTTCTCGGCAGCGCATGCGGATGGCCCGCCGCGACATGCAGATCGTTTTCCAGGATCCGTACTCCTCACTCAACCCGCGCATGCGGGTCGGCGACATCGTCGAGGAACCGCTGGTCATTCACAAGCTCGGCTCGAAGACCGAGCGGCGTGCACGCGTCGCGGAGCTGTTTCAGCTTGTCGGCCTCGAAACTGAACACATCGCGCGGTATCCCCACGAGTTCAGCGGTGGCCAGCGGCAGCGTATCGGGATTGCCCGCGCTCTCGCGCTGAATCCGGCGCTGATCATCGCAGACGAAGCCGTCTCGGCGCTCGACGTCTCGATTCAGGCGCAGGTGGTCCGGCTGTTGATGGAGTTGAAAGAGCGGCTGAAGCTGACGTATCTGTTCATCGCGCACGATCTGCGGCTCGTTGAACATATCTGCAGCCGCGTGGCCGTGATGTACATGGGGAAGATCGTCGAACTGGGAGAGACGAAAGCGCTCTTCTCGAATCCCACTCATCCGTACACGAAGGCGCTCCTCAGTGCGATCCCCGTACTCGATCCGGATGCGATGCACCAGCGGATCGAGCTCAATCCCGCGTCGTTCGAGCGGGACGCTCCGTTGAAGGAAATCGGCGCGCAGCATTGGGCGGCGGTGTGAATTCCGTAATGCAAAATGTAAAAGGCAAAATGCAAACACGCGGTGCAGCGAATCCGCGTTTTGTTGGCATTTCGCATTTTGCATTTTGAATTACGCTGCTCGATTCACATCCTTCTCCACCTGTCCGTCGCGGATGTGTATCGCACGGCGGGCGAACGCGGCGACGTCCGCCTCGTGTGTCACCAGCACGATGGTGTTTCCCGCCATATGAAGCTTGGCAAACAACGACATGATTTCCGCGCCGGTCTTCGAATCGAGATTTCCGGTCGGCTCGTCGGCGAGCAGGATCGAGGGATTGTTGACGAGCGCGCGCGCGATCGCCACGCGCTGGCGCTGGCCGCCTGACAGCTCGTTGGGACGATGCATCATGCGGTCGCCGAGCTCGACGCGCTCAAGTGCGCCGCGAGCCCGTGCCTCCCGGTCGGTCGCGCTCACGCCGGCGTATACCAGCGGCAGTTCGACGTTGTGCAGCGCCGTGGCGCGCGGCAGCAGGTTGAACGTCTGGAAGATGAAGCCGATTTCCTCGTTGCGGATGCGCGCCAGCTCGTTGTCATTCATCTCGCCGACGCGCTTGCCGTTCAGGAGGTACGTCCCCTTCGTCGGCGTGTCGAGGCACCCGATCAGGTTCATCAGCGTCGACTTGCCCGAGCCTGACGGTCCCATGATCGCGACATATTCGCCGCGGTCGATATCGATCGAGATCCCGCTCAGGGCGTGAATCTCCTCAGAACCCATCGCGTATGTCTTCCACAAATCGCGGGTTTCAATCAAAGGCATGCGTCTTCGGTCTCCAGTCCTACGGTCTACGACCGGGAACCGCGGATGGTTTCAAAGGCCGCTAATGCTCGTCCTGGTACTGTTCCTTCAGCTTCGCGACCACGTTCGGATCGGCCAGGGTCGTCGTGTCGCCCAGCGTCTTCCCCTCGGCAATGTCACGAAGCAGCCGGCGCATGATCTTGCCCGACCGGGTCTTCGGCAGATCGGCGGTGAAAATGATGTCGTCCGGCTTGGCGATCGCGCCGATCTTCTTGGCAACGTGATCCTTCAATTCGATCATCAGCGCCTCGCTCGGCTGCACCCCTTCCTTCACGGTCACGAACGCGGCAACCGCCTGACCCTTGATTTCGTGGGTTCGGCCCACGACGGCGGCTTCGGCGACCTTCGGGTGATCGACGAGCGCGCTTTCGACCTCCATCGTACCGATGCGATGACCGGCTACGTTCAGCACGTCGTCAACGCGGCCAAGCAGCCAGAAGAACCCGTCCTGATCGAGCTTGGCGCCGTCACCAGCAAAGTAGATGTCGGACGTGAACTTGCTCCAGTACATCGAGACGTACCGGTCGGGGTCTCCGTAAATGCCCCGGAGCATCGACGGCCATGGCCGCGTCAGCGTCAGCAGGCCTCCCCCGGTCGGAATCGTCTCGCCTTGATCGTTCTTGATCTCCGCCTTGACGCCAGGGAAGGCCCGCGTCGCTGACCCGGGCTTGGTCGTCGTCAACCCGGGCAACGGCGTGATCATGATCGCGCCGGTTTCAGTCTGCCACCACGTGTCGACGACCGGACATCTCTCACCCCCGATGTAACGGTGATACCAGACCCACGCTTCTGGGTTGATCGGCTCGCCGACGGATCCCAGGAGCCGCAGGCTCGACAGGTCACGCTTCTTCGGCCATTCCGTTCCCCATTTCATGAACGCCCGGATCGCCGTCGGCGCCGTGTAGAAGATTGTGACGCCGTAGCGCTCGATGATTTCCCAGAAGCGATCCTTCTTCGGCCAGTCGGGAGCCCCTTCGTACATCACCACGGTCGCGCCATTCGCGAGCGGACCATAGACAACGTAGCTATGGCCGGTGACCCATCCAATATCCGCCGTGCACCAGAAGACGTCGTCGTCCTTTATGTCGAAAACCCACTTCATCGTGGCGTAGGTCCCCGTCAGGTAGCCGCCCGTCGTGTGCATGATGCCCTTGGGCTTCCCCGTCGTACCTGACGTGTAGAGGATGTAGAGCAGGTCCTCCGAGTCCATCTTTTCCGGCTCGCAGGTGTACGGCGCCTCCTGCATCAGACGGTGGTACCAGTGGTCGCGTCCTTCCTGAATGTGGACGGGCGCGTTCGACTGCCCCTGGAGCCTCTGCACGACGACAACGTTCTTGATCGAGGGCGTACCCGTCAGCGCCTCGTCGGCCATCTGCTTGAGCGGCACGATCGAGCCACGGCGCCATCCGCCGTCGGAAGTGATGAGCAGATTGCATTGCGCGTCGTTGATGCGATCGCGGAGCGACTCGGAGCTGAACCCGCCGAACACGACGGAGTGCGCCGCGCCGAGGCGCGCGCACGCCAGCATCGCGATCGCGAGCTCGGGAATGAGCGGAAGGTAGATCGCGACGCGATCTCCGCGCTTGACGCCGAGCGACTTCAGCACGTTCGCGAACTGGCTGACCTGGCGATAGAGGTCGAAATACGTCAGCGTGCGACGGTCGCCAGGCTCGCCTTCCCAGATCAGAGCCGCCTTGTTACGCCGCGGTCCTCGGATGTGACGATCGACGCAGTTGACGCTCGCGTTGATGGTGCCGCCGACGAACCACTTCGCATGCGGAGGCTTCCACTCGAGCACCTTCGTCCAGGGCGTCGACCACTCGAGCTCGGACGCAAATGCCGCCCAGAAACCTTCGGGATCCTTGTCGGCGCGCGCGTAGACGCCTTCGTCGTTGATGTTGGCCCGCGCGCGGAATTCTTTCGATGGTGGAAATGTCCGGTCTTCCTGAAGGAGATCGGCGATATCTGTGGGTGGTTTCTTCTCTGCCATGGTCTATGCGGACCCCGATGAATATTTGAGCGGGTAAGGATACACCAGCGCCCTCAGGACCCTCCATCGTGCGCACGTGGTATTTCGGTGCCAAAGATCGCCGCGCCAAGCAGCCCTCCGAGTCCGGCGAAAGGCGTGGCGATGAACAGCTGAAAGAGGAATCCCACCAAGAACCGGAGAGGCGCGGATGCGCGATCGCCAAGCCCCTCCAGCCACGACCTCACGTCCGGAGGCATGTCGGACGCGTTGCGCAATATCAAATCCGCAGCACGCTGCTGCAACGGCGCCACCATGAGGTCGACGGCCATCGACGCGATCAGCCAGATCACCGCGCCGACGATACCGGCGCGAACCCCAATCCTGGCTCCCTCGAGGAGACCAATCGAGAGCGGTTGATCCTGTTGCGCCACATAGACGGCGAAGACGCCGCCCCCAATAATCCACAGGCAACAGCAGTTGGGGATGTTGATAATGGGCAGCGCGGACAGCACTCCGATGAAGAGGCCGCCAAGCAGCACCGCCTGGGTCAATCGTAATACTCGCGTCCGAGGTGAGTAATCAGCTCCTCGCCCTGCATGTGGCGCAGGGTGTTCTTCAGCTTCATCAGTTGAATGAACAGGTCGTGCTCCGGGTAGACTTCCGGCGCGTGCATCGGCGCCTTGAAGTAGAACGAGAGCCACTCCTGAATGCCCGACATGCCGGCACGCTTCGCGAGATCAAGGAACAGTGCCGAATCGAGGACGATTGGCGCGGCCAGGATGCTATCGCGGCAGAGGAAGTTGATCTTCAGCTGCATCGGATATCCGAGCCAGCCGATCAGATCGATGTTGTCCCAGCCTTCTTTGTTGTCGCCGCGCGGCGGGTAGTAGTTAATCCGCACGACGTGGCAGAGGTCTTTGTACAGCTCGGGGTACAGGTGGGGCTGGAAGATGTAGTCGAGCGCAGACTTCTTGCTTTCTTCCTTAGTCTTGAACGACTCAGGATCGTCGAGCACCTCGCCGTCGCGATTGCCGAGAATGTTGGTCGAGTACCACCCGCGCACGCCGAGGAGGCGCGCCTTGAGGCCAGGGGCGATGATCGTCTTGATGAGCGTCTGTCCCGTCTTCATGTCGTTGCCCGCGACCGGCGAACCGGTACGGGCGGCGAGCTCGAGCATGGCGGGGATATCCGCCGTGAGATTCGGCGCGGCGTTGGCGAATGGGATGCCTTCGCGAAGCGCCGCGTACGCGTACACCATGCTCGACGGAATCGCATCGTCGCTCTGCTCGAGCCCTTTTTCGAACGACGCCAGCGACGCATGCACCGCCGTCTCTTTCATGTAGACCTCGGTGCTGCCGGTCCAGACCATGACGAGGCGATCGCAGCCGTGCGTCTCCTTGAACGCGCGGATGTCGGCAATCAACTGCTCTGCAAGATCGCGCTTGTTCTTCCCCTTCTTGACGTTTGGACCCTGCAGCCGCTTGACGTAGCGCTGATCGAAGACCGCGGGCATCGGGCGAATCGCCTCGAGCTCGCCGCGGATCCGATCGAGCTGAGACGTCTCCAGCACTCCCGCCGTCCGCGCAGCGGCGTACGAGTCCTCTTCGAAGATGTCCCAGCCGCCAAAGACGATGTCGGTGAGATCCGCGAGCGGGACGAAGTCCTTGATCTTCGGCGAGCGCCCCTCCGTCCGTTTCCCGAGACGAATGGTGCCCATCTGCGTCAACGATCCGATCGGCAGCGCGACGCCTTTGCGGATCGCGAACACGCCGGCAATCGTCGTCGTCGCCACCGCGCCGAGCCCGACGAGGAGCACGCCAAGCTTGCCGCGTGCAGGGGCGATTTGAGCTGGTGAAGTCACAATCGCTGACTATATCATGAGGAAAATCGCATGTTTTTGCGCAAATCCCGCGTCGAGCCGCTGCCCGTGACGATGAGCGCGGTGCGCATGGGCGAACGCGTGCTGCAGATCGGCATCGACGATCCCGAACTTGCAAGCGCCCTTGCTGCAAAGGTCGGTCTCAGCGGTAACGCAGCGATAGTTGTGACCGACGACACGGACGCGGCACGCGCGCGCGCGGCGGCGGCGAGCGCAGGCGTGCTCGTCGACGTGCAGGTGACCCCGCTGGCGCCGCTGCCGCTCGAGAGCAGCGCCTTTGATCTCGTGATCGCGCACAGCATGCACGGACTCGTGTCGTCACTCGACGCGAAGACGCGAGCGGCGGCGTTGCTCGAATGGCATCGCGTGCTGCGAGCGGGCGGCCGCGTCATGACGATCGAAGCCAGCGCCGCCCGCGGCCTGAAGGGTCTGCTGAGACAACCGCACACCGACGATGCGTACGCGGTGTCTGGGGGCGTGGTCGGCGCGCTCGAGGCGGCGGGCTTCCGGGCGGTGCGGATTCTCGCGGAGCGCGAGGGTTACAGGTTCGCCGAAGGCATCAAAGCTTGAACCCGCCTTCAGGCGAGGACAGCCCGACCGTCCAACCGAGGGCACATCGATCGTTTTGGCGGCATTATCCGGCCTGAATCACCCCTCGCAACGAGGCAAGGCTTTTGCCTTGAGCCGCCTTGCCTTCAATGTCCCAAGTTCCCCCCGCTGAAGTCTTCACGACTACGGAGGTCGCCCGAGCCGCCGGAGTGCCGCTGGATGCCGTCCGCGCGCTAATCGCAGCCGGCGAACTGAAGTTCATACCCGGCACCCGCTTTATCACTTTGAAGGACGCGGCGAAGGCAGGCGGGCGACTGCGCGAAGCAGCGGTCGCCTTACAGGGCCGTCCGACGCAAGCGCTTTTTGCTCGTTCTAGCACGACATCGCGTGATGTGAGGGATCCTGCAGTCGTTTCCTTCGTCGCTCACGTCGCTCTCGTGACGCTGGCCGTCTGGCTGTCGATGGGCCGGACCGAGACTGCGGCGCTCGACGACACCGTCCGCGACGAGACGCACCTCGTTTTTCTTCTGAGCCCGGGGCCGGGTGGAGGCGGGGGCGGCGGCGGCCTCCGTCAGCCTCGACCGGCGCCGAAGATTGCGCGTCGCGGTGAAACCCGCTTGCAGGTGTCCGTTCCTCCGGTCAGTGAAAAGCCGGTGATCACGACGGCGCGCGATGAATCACCAAAACCAACGCCCGCAGAATCCGTCATTCAACCGCCGCCCACCCCAGCACCTGAGCCGGAGCCTGCAAAGGTGATCGTGGCGCCTGTGGAGACAGTGGCCTCGAACGATCGCGACCGCGAAGGCGCGATCGAGCACGCGACCGACGGTCCGGACAGTCACGGCCCCGGAACGGGCGGCGGTATCGGCCCAGGCCAGGGCACGGGTAACGGTGGGGGCCTTGGTTCAGGGATCGACGATGGTGAAGGCGGCAGCACAGGCGGCGGACCGTATCGGCCAGGGAGTGGCATTTCCCCGCCTCGACTCCTTCGCGAGGTCAAGGCCGAGTACACGGAAGACGCGCGGCGCCGCAACATCACGGGCGAGGTGCTGCTGGAGATCGTCATCCGTCGCGACGGCACGGTGGGCACCGTTCGCGTGCTTCAAGGCCTTGGCGGCGGCCTCGATGAACGCGCCACTTACGCCGTGCGCCAATGGCGCTTCGATCCGGCGCGTCGGCGGGGCATCCCGGTGGACGTCCTGGTGGAAGTGGCGGTCGAATTCACGCTGCGTTAACGGAGCGAATTCATGGATGTTGTGCTACTGATTGTCACCACGTTGTCCCTTGCGGCGGCCGCCGGTTTTGGCGCCCTGTCCTGGCGGATCGGCCGTGAAGAGCGGGAACGAGCGACCGCGCGGATCGCCGTCCTTTCGACTGCCATGGACCCTCCTTCACCCAGGGCTTTGTCGGGCCAAACCACCTTGACAACGTCGGCCGACGCCGGACCGCGAGTTGCCGTAGGATCAGTGTTCGACAGGGGCAACGAGGGAATCCGCGGCCGTCCGCTGATCAGAGTGGCGGTCGCCGCCATCATGACGCTCGTGATCGTCATCGGTGCGATCATTGGCACGCGGAGCAGCGGCGGGTCGGCGTCCGACGTGAGCAACGTTCGGCCGCTCGAACTGGTCTCGATGCGCCATCAGCGCGAGGGCACGACGCTGACGGTATCGGGGCTGATTCACAACCCCGCAGCCGGCGCTGCCGTGAGTGGAGTGACCGCGGTGGTGTTTGCATTCGACCGTAACGGAGGGTTCGTCGCCAGCGGTCGAGCGCCGCTCGAGTTCGGCTCGCTTGCGCCGGGTGACGAGTCACCATTCGTGGTGGCGGTCCCCAATGTGTCAGATGTCGCTCGTTATCGCGTGAGCTTCCGGACGGGCCATGGGATCGTACGGCACGTCGATCGTCGCCGCAATCAGGTACAACTCGCACACGCTGTGAGGTAGTTCGATGCGCGCCATTCGCCCTCGCCTCGCGTTCCTCTTGTCGTTCGCGGCGGCCGCGGTTGCGGCGGTCGGCGCCCAGTCGTCGACGGGTACCCCGTCGCAGCAGGGCGACGAGGGCTTCCGCTTCAAGAGCGGTGTCGAGCTCGTCAATGTGACCGCCACGGTCAGCGACCAGGACGGCCACTTCGTGTCCGATCTGACCAAAGACGACTTCACCGTCTACGAAGACGGTCAGCGACAGGAAATTACCAACTTCAGCAATGAACGCGTGCCTGTCAGCCTCGGGATCCTGCTCGACACCAGCGGCAGCATGACGCCCGACAAGATGTCAGCGGCGCGCAGCGCCATCGATCGCTTCATCTACGACCTGCTCGGCAAAGACGACGAGCTGTTCTTCATGCAGTTTGCCAGCGTGCCCGATCTGCTCCAGGGATGGACATACGACCGACGTGCGATCAGCCGCGCCGTCGGTGAGACAACCGCCGCCGGCGGAACCGCCATGTACGACGCCATTGCGCGCGCATTGCCGATCGCTGCCGACGGTCGCAACCAGAAGAAAGCGTTGCTCGTGATCTCCGACGGCAACGACACCAACAGCCGCACGACCGTTGGCCAGCTGCGAAACCTGATTCGCGAAAGCGAGGTGATGGTGTACGCGCTCGGCGTCGACGGCACCGCGGTCAGCACTTACACGCCGCCGCCTCGCCGCCCGAACACGCCCCGGTTCCCCATCCCGATTCCTGGCGGCCGCGGGCGTTTTCCCGGCGGGCGTTTCCCGTTTGGTCCGCCGCTGGCGCCGCAGATCCAGTTTCCGCCGATCGGCGGGGGCACGTGGGGCCGAACCGGCAGCGAACGTGTGAACGAAGACGCGCTCCGGGCGGTCACGGACGATACGGGCGGCCGCACCGAAATCGTCCGCGGCTTCGGCGATCTCGCTGCGGCGACCGAGCATATCGCCGACGAACTGAGCAAGCAGTACTACATTGGCTACAACAGCGCCGGTCAGAAAGATGGGCGCTGGCACGCCATCAAGGTGGAGCTCAAGGACCGTCGCCTGCAGGTT
>Ga0209726_10005861_pt1 | contig 14622 bp, 11 predicted proteins | sample Subgrocontami54m_FD_187453 | JGI IMG/M metagenome (GOLD analysis project Ga0209726, IMG submission 187453) | Subsurface groundwater microbial communities from S. Glens Falls, New York, USA - GMW46 contaminated, 5.4 m (SPAdes) (version 3) | ecosystem: Environmental > Aquatic > Deep subsurface >... | reverse complement strand
GCGAGATCGATTTCGCAGCCGCGCCCGTCCGTCGCGCGCCCGTGCAGTGCTCCAAGAATCGCAATGACGGCGAACAGCGAGCCGGCACAGTCGGCGACCGGCGGATCGAAAAAGGGCGGATTCCCCCCGTTGTGGTGGAGCGCGCCGGCGAGCGCGAGGTAATTGACGTCGTGCGCCGGCATCTCCGCCAACGGCCCGTGGTACCCGAATCCGTTCAGCGAGCAGTAGACGAGGCCGGGATTGATCTCCTTCAAGACCGCGTAGCCGACACCGAAGCGTTTCATGACGCCGGGGCGGAACGATTCGATCAGGACGTCGGCGCCCGCGGCCATCGCGAGGAATTCCTCACGCACGCCCACAACAGTGAGATCCATCCGGCGGGTCGTCTTCCCCGCATTGACCGCCTGGAAGTACATCGACGTGCCGTCTTCGCCCCGCGGACCAAGTGACCGCATCTCGTCGCCTGCCGGCGGCTCGATTTTGATGACGTCGGCGCCCATGTCGGCCATCAGCAGCGTAGCGAGGGGGCCGGGCAGGTGACGAGAGAGGTCGATGATGCGGATGCCGCTCAGAAACGTGTTGAGGCGAGACATGCGCCACATTCTCACACTTCTCTGTCGGCCCGACGTGCGTCCGCCCGCACCCGCCGTGTAAAAAGGGCGTATCATCGGCCCCTGTCAGACCGTGCGGCGTGGAGTGACGAAGGTCCGGTCGACTGGAGGCGAATGCTATGACGATGAGGAAATGGGCGACCTGCTTCGGAATCCTGATTCTTCTTGCGGCGTGCTCATCTCAGGCGCCTCCGGCCTCAACGGAGCAGCAGGCTTCGGCGGACCCGCGCTCCGACGGTGCGGAGAACGTGAGGCTGGTGGGTTACCACGATCTGCAGGGCCGACAGTCGCTGGTCGTGGTGGCCAAGTCGGACCCGGCCAACGGGAATTGGGTGTATATCGGCCACACACCGAACGATCGCAACGATCCTCAAGCATCAGACGATGGCGAGGGAAACGATCAGCCGATCCTGAATCCGATGACCGGAAAGATGGAATGGAACGGTACGTCGATCGTCGAGATCTCGGACCCCGCCAACCCGAAGCTGGTGTGGCACATTCCGAATGAAGAGGCGCACGTGAATTCCCGGTCCGTGTCGGTGGTTTACGACTACGGGTTCAACTCGAACCCCGCGGGACGCGACTACCTCATTCGCAGCTGGGACACGGGCAAGAAATTCAAGTTCCAGGTTTACGACATCACGAGCCGGGACAGCGACCCCTCGAAGATTTCGCTCGTGTCGGAGATTACCGGGACGCCACCCAACAGCTGTGGACCAGGGTGCGGCGGCACGTTCATCAATCGCGCGCACAAAGGCTGGTGGTCCCAGCAGTCAGGTATCTTCTATTCGAGCTCCGGCGAACCGGGTTTCCGCGGCTTGACGTTGATTCACATCTGGGACCTCAAGGATCCGAAGAACCCGAAATTCATCGGCAGGGCATGGGGACCGGGCCAGAAGAATGGCGAGCCCAACTTCGAAGGGCAGTACGCGCACCATCCCGTCGTCGATGAGGTGAACCACCGGCTCTACCTCGGATTCCGCGGCGCCGGTCATGCGGGCGGCTGGGACATTACGGATCCAGCCAAGCCGAAAATGCTGTGGTTGATCGACACCAGCCCTCCCGGGCGCGGACCGCACACGGTTTCCCCGATCGTTTACAACGAGGTGCCCAACTTCAAGGGGCCGGACGGCCTGCCGCGCACGTATGCCTTCATCACGGACGAAGCCGCCGGAACCGCGGACATGAAACCCTGCACGAGCGGCATCCGGACAAAGGCGTACATGGTCGACATCACAAAGGAGACACAGCCGTTTCCGGTGTCAACCTGGCAACTGCCGGTCGGCAATTACTGCGACAAAGGCGGGCGGTTCGGCCCGCATCAACACGCGGAAACGGTCAACGGTGACATCAACCGGTTCGAAGACAAGCTCGCGTGGGTTGCCTACTTCAATGCAGGGGTGCGGGTGGTCGATCTGTCTGATCCGTACAACTTGAAAGAGGTGGGCTACTACATTCCAAAGACGAATCAGTTGTCTCACCCCATCGCGAAAGGTCAACCGACGGCGATCCAGATCAACGACGTGGATATCGACCATCGAGGCCTGGCGTACGCCTCCGATCGCGTGGGGACCGGTTTCTTCATCCTCGAGTACACAGGTAAGAAACCCGTGCGGGCGACGACGAACACTACGAACTAGAGAACAGGGGTTAGGGGTTAGGGATTAGGACTCCCGAACCCTTTTCTCTAACCCCTGACCCCTGACCCCTGACCGCTAACCCCTGACCCCTCTTGCTTAAAATCTCGTGACGATCTCGAACGTCGCCGCGCGTGGCGTCTGCGGGTTGGTGTAGGTCCTGAACGTCTGCAGGTTGTACATCCGGTTCGCTCCCTGGCGGCTGAATTCGGTGTAATGCCCCGCGTTGAGAAGGTTGAAGACGTCGAAGGCCAGTTCCACGTTGCGGCCGCCGCCGAGCGGGATCCGCTTCCCGACCTTTGCGCCAACGATGTGCACGTCAGGCGCCCTGGGCTGACCCTCTCCGCGCGTCGGATAGGCGAACCGGATGCGCGTGGCGAGCGGGTTCGACTGCCTCACGCCTGTCGATGAGACCACGGTCGACGGTCCGAATGGGGTAATCAGCGGGCTGTTGGCCGGAAGCTGATCGATGACCGGCCCGGTCCAGTTTCCCGCCACGACCGTGTAGCTTCCAGACGCCACCAGGTCCCACGGCGCGTGCCACGTTCCGGCCATTCGAACCGAGTACGGATTCCACATCGGGTTGTTGACCAGCGAATTTCCCGTGGCCAGGCTGTTGTGGTCCTGGACGCCGTCGGTCCGCCAGATGTTCTTGTTGTTGGCGAACGCGTTCGGCTGGATGAACTGTGCCGGATCCGACGGATTCCAGGTCCCCTCGAGATGTTGCCACTGGCGCTGCACGGTGAACAACATCTGGAACCCGCTTGTCAGGTTCTTCGTCAGCGTCGCCTGAAGGGCGCGGTAGTGCGTCGTGCTCCAGGTGTTGTTGGTGAGCCGGTACAACAGGCCCTGGTTGGGATCCACCTTGCCGAATCCGCCGAACGGCTTGTTCGGGCCGTCGGGATAGATGCCATTGATGTCCACCTGGGCGTACTGGTCGTGGTTGACCTTCACGATTCCCGCGACGTCGATGGCCATCTGGCCGGGGAACTGCCTTCGGTAGCCGAGGGACCACTCATCGAAGCTCGGCTGATGAAGGTCCGGATCGAACTGAAGGCTCGAGATCGTCGTTGCCACGGGCGGCGTGTTAATCACGGTCTCGAAGCTACCGTTCGCATCCAGATCGTACGTGTTTCGCAGCCCCTGGGCGTCGTTGCCGCCAAACGACGGAACCGGGTTGCGCGTGCCCATCAATTGCTGGTGGTACTTGCCGTAGGTTCCCCGTAACACGTTCTTCGCGTCCGACGTCAGCAGATACGAAAATCCGAGTCGCGGCGCCACTTCCGTGCTCGACTGCCTTTGCAGTTTCCGCAGGACGTCGAAGCGTCGCACCAGATCGAGTCGCACCCCCAGGGTCGTCGTAAGCCGGCCGGCTTTCCAGCTGTCCTGCCCGTAGAAGCCGATGTCCCTGTCGCGGCCGTTGGACTGATCGAGATTCAACTCGCCGAGGATGAACTGTCTGTGGAATGGCACGGTCCCCGCGGCAGCATTGCCGGGATTCACCATCCGCTGCTCTTCGAGGACGAAGCCGTCGTTCAGGTACTGGACGTTCTTGTCGTAGATGCTCCGCGGCATGGCGAGAAAACCGGTCTGGATGTCATGCGACCCGCCCCAGCCGTCCTTGTAGTACGTCACGTCGCCGCGGATCATCGTGATGGAAGACGTGTCGAGGTCGAAGCAGGCGCTGCACGCGGTCGACAACCACTGGCCGCCCCGGAGGAGCAACCCCGACCCCTCGGCTACTCCCTGATTGAGAAACGCTTCCCGGTGAATGTTGATCTGGGGACCCTGCTTGTCGTACGCATAGCTATCGAGGTTGTTGCCGCCCTTCCTGTTGTAGCTGGCATAAAGCGTCGAGGTGACGCGCTGACCCCAGACCGACGTGAGCTTGCCGCCGTACATCGGACCACCGGTGGATAGCACCTCCACCTGCTCGTAATCCTCCGCGCCCACGACGTTCAGCAGGAGCCGATCGGCCTGGTAGATGAGGGCCAGGTCGTGATTGGGCTTCAGCTTCGTGGAAATCTTCACCCACGGCTGATAGCCGGTGATCGTGTTGTTGTCCAGCGGCTTGTCGGGGAAGAACGCATTGTGATACGCGAGTTGGTCGGGCGTGCGCCCGGTTCCGCTCTTGTTATCCGTATACCGGAGCGCTCCAAAGAACCATGTCTTGTCTCTTCTGATCGGTCCTCCAAACGACACGTCGTACTGATGCACCTGCCGGGTGGCGGGTGTGCCCGAACTGACGTTGTTGGCGTTCCAACTGAATGGCTGATAGGAGATCACCCCGGTGCCGTGGAACTCGTTGCCTCCGCTCTTGCTCAGCATGTTGATCACGAGGCCGTAACCCATCGGCGAAGCTGCGTCGATGCCGCCGGTCTTGACCTCCGTATCCTGGATCGCTTCGGAGCTGAGGCCCGTTCGGTTGATGTTGAAGTCGTTGTAGTTGCCTGCGTACAACCCTTCCATCAGGGTCACGGCGTCCCGATGCTCGACCGCATTCCCGAAGTAGTTCTGACGGCCGCTCGCGTCGTTGTGCGGCCGCGAGATTACTCCCGGCGTCAGCATGAGAAAGTCGCTCCAGAATTTCCCCTCGACAACCGGAGCTTCCTTCTGAAATTCGGCGTCGATGGTCAGCACGTTGCTCGGTTTGGTCACCTCCAGCATCGGCGCGTCGCCCGAGACCGTGATCGACTCTTCGAGCGCGCCAATCTCCATGGCGATATCCACCTGGAAGTTGCTGCCCGCCCGCAGCAGGATGCCCTCGCGCTTGGAGATCGAGAATCCGGCCAACTGCGCAGTCACCGTGAAGGTGCCAGGTGGGAGGTTGACCAACCGGTAATTGCCTGATGTATCCGTGACGGCGACGCTGGGGCTCAGCAGCACGTCACTGGTCGCAGTGATGGTGACGCCAGGCAGCGCGCCGCCCTGGCTGTCTCTGACGGTTCCGCGGAGGCTGCCATCCCCACCCTGAGCCGCAGCCGGTGTGGCTGCCAGGAAGAGACTCAGCAGGATCAGTAGAGGAACGCTCACGCTCTTCATGTACCAGGCTCCTTCTCGAGCGACGACTGTTATCGAGCGGGCGAAGTCTCCTCGGGTCCAACGGACGAGCACATGACGCGACGGATTGGCGCGACCCGACGAGGGAAGAAACGCGGCGATTATATGCCCCAATAGAAAATCCCAAATCCCAAATCCCAATCCGGATCCCCGATCCTGGATCCCGGATCCCCGACCCCCGACATCGTGCATCGGACGTATACTCGGGCGTCCCGGAGTCTCTAATTCCTGGAGGAATCATGACTCGTCGACTCGTGTTCGCGCTTCTCTGCGCGGCATTCCTGCACCCCCACACGGCTGTGGCAGCAACGTGCGACAGCCTGACATCACTTCTGCTTCAGAACGCCCAGATCACATCCGCGCAGATGGTGACGGCAGGTGCATTCGCGCCGCCCGCAGCGCCCGGACGCGGAGGCGCCGCGCGTGGCGTCGCGCCGGCTGAGGTCGACGGCCGCGCTGGCGCGCCGGCGGGACGCGGTGCAGGTCGTGGCAACGCGCCGAATCCGTACGCGATGCTACCGGCATTCTGTCGCGTGGCCGCCACGCTCACGCCGTCGACCGACTCTGACATCAAGATCGAAGTGTGGCTGCCTGATGCGGGCAACTGGAACGGCAAGTTCCAGGCGGTCGGCAACGGCGGGTGGGCCGGCACGATCGCCTTTCCGGCCATGGCCGCCGCGCTCCGATCCGGTTACGCGACCACGAGCACCGATACGGGCCATGTCGGCAACTCAGCCTCCTTCGCACTCGGCCACCCGGAGAAATTGATCGACTTCGGCTATCGCGCGATTCACGAGATGACGGTGCAGGCCAAGGCGATCATCAACGACTACTACAACAGCGCGCCGAAGTTCTCATACTTCAATGGCTGCTCGCTTGGTGGACGCCAGGGCATTACCGAGGCGCAGCGCTATCCGGCTGACTACGACGGCATCGTGGCGGGCGCTGTTGCGTGGGGCGGCATGGATCGGTTCGTCGGCGTCGTGATGAACAACGTGTCCATGCAGAGGACGTCGGGCGCATACATTCCGCCGGAGAAGTATCACGCGGTGCACGAAGCGGTGCTGCAGGCGTGCGACGGCCTCGACGGCGTGACGGACGGTATCCTCGAGAATCCGCTTGCGTGTCAGTTCGACCCGAAGGTGCTGCGGTGCAAGTCTGGCGAAGACTCGGTGTCGTGCCTCACCGCGGCACAGGTTCAGACCGCGAACATGATCTACGCACCGGCGAAAGATCCGAAGACCGGCAAGGTCCTGACCGGAGGGTTGATGCGCGGCACCGAGCTCCAGTGGGGAACGCTCTACGGTCCACAGCCGTACGGCAATGCCGCCGGGCCGCTGAAGTACCTCGTCATGAAGGACGCCAACTGGGATCCCAACACCTTCAATCCCGCGACCGACATCGAGCGGGCTCAGAAGGCGGACCGGGACGACGTGCTCAAGTCCGACACCGCCAACATCAAGCCGTTCTTCGAACGCGGCGGAAAACTCCTGATGTACCAGGGATTCGCCGATCCGCAGGTGACGTCCGATAACGCGATCCGCTATCACCAGATGGTGCTCGACAAGGTCGGCACGGGCGTCGAAGGCAAGTCGATCGAGCTCTTCATGGTGCCCGGCATGTCTCACTGCCAGGGCGGGCCCGGCACCGATACCTTCAACAAGATGGCCGCGATCGAGCAGTGGGTCGAAAAAGGAAAAGCGCCCCATCGCATCGTCGCGTCACACATGACCGATGGCAAGGTCGATCGGACGCGGCCGCTGTGCGCGTTCCCGAAGGTCGCGAAGTGGAACGGGACCGGCAGTACGGACGACGCAGCGAATTTCTCCTGCGTCGCTGAGAGCGCGGCAAAAGCAACGAAATAAACCAGCCAACTCGCGAAGCGAGATGGTGCGCCCGACAGGATTCGAACCTGTGGCCTACAGCTCCGGAGGCTGCCGCTCTATCCAGCTGAGCTACGGGCGCCCTGGGTGAACGTCGAAAGTTCAAAGTTCAAAGTGAAAAGTTGGAAGTAAGTTTGAAAGTTCGAAGCAGCTCGATGAACTTCCGACTTACTTCGAACTTTAGACTTTGCGCTGTGAACCTGCGTGCGAAGCGCGTCTGGCGCGCCCGGCAGGACTCGAACCTGCGACCTACGGATTCGAAGTCCGGCGCTCTATCCAACTGAGCTACGGGCGCACGGACGGGAATCATATCACGCGGCGTACTTGCGCTCCCGAGCCAGCGCGCCGACAATACGCCTGCTCATCCCACATCGCATCGCCCGAGGAGAGACTTCAATGATCGTTCGTTTCGCCGCAGCTGGACTCGTCATGTCGCTGGCTGCGCCTGCGCAGAGTACCGGCGGGCAGCCAGCGCAGCAGCAACAGCAGCCGAATCCGAACGATCAGAATCCCGATCAGGGAGTCACCTACGAGGAACAGGTTGTCGTCACCGCGTCGAGGACCGAGGAGCTTCTCGTCAACGCGCCTGCCGCAATCAGCGTCGTGACGAATGAGACCATCCAGAACTCGCCGGCGACCAACATCGGCGATCTGCTGAGGGCTGTCCCGGGCGTGAACGTCACGCAGGTCTCCGCGCGTGACGTCAACATCACGTCGCGCGGCGCCACCGGGACGCTATCGACCTCGCAGCTCGCGCTGGTCGACGGCCGGAGTATCTATCTCGACTTCTTCGGCATGGTGATGTGGGATCTGGTGCCGACCAATCCGAATGACATCAAGCAGATTGAGGTGATCCGTGGACCCGCGTCCGCGGTGTGGGGCGCCAATGCCATGGCGGGCGTCTTCAATGTGATCACACGGACACCGCGCGAGATGGCGGCAATGGGCGGCAACTCGGTCACGATCGGCGTCGGCAACTTCAGTCGAGACGTGACGGGACGTACCCAAGACAGCGGCTCGCTCTTTTACGTCAACGGATCGCACGCGCAGGCGATCGACAGCCGCTGGGCGTACAAGGTGTCGGCAGGGTATTACACACAGGACCCGCTGCCGCGGCCGGCCGGCACGATCCCGAACGTGTTCAACACACCGTACCCGGCGTTCACGAACCAGGGCACGTCGCAGCCGAAGTTCGATGGACGCGTGGACTATGACATCGCGAGCGGCGGCACGGTCACCGTCGCTGGCGGCGTGGCGGGAACCGAGGGGATCATCAACAGCGGCATCGGGCCGTTCGACATCTCGAGCAGCTCGCACATGACCTATCTGACCAGCCGGTACACGAAGGGCGGCCGGCGGGTCGCGTTCTTCACAAACCTGCTGAACGGCGACGCGTCGAACCTTCTGGCGCGGGGGCCGAATGGTCTGCCGCTCCCGCTCGTCTTCGACACGAAGACGTTCGACGTCGAAGCCAACGATGTGCATCCGATCGGCACGGCGCACGTCCTCAGCTACGGTGGCAACTTTCGCCACAACACCTTCGATATTTCGCTGGCCCCGAACGGCGACGCTCGCAACGAAGGCGGGGTATACGGCCAGGACGAGATGTTCCTGGGCAGCCACTTCCGCTGGGTGGTTGGCGGCCGCGTCGACAAGTTCTCGTCGATCGAAAAGGCGGTGTTCTCCCCGCGCACGACGTTCATGCTCAAGCCGAACGCCGCGAATACGTTCCGCGTCTCGTTCAACCGGGCGTTCCGCGCGCCGTCGTTCATGAACAACAACATCTCGACGACGATTCTCAACGAAGTGAATCTCAGCGCCCTCTCGCCCGTGCTTGCGCGCTTCATCTTCCCGATCGGCGCGGTCGGCAACACGAGCCTGAAGCAGGAGACGATGACGGCGTACGAGCTTGGCTACACGGGTGTCATCGGGAACCGCGCGAACGTGACGGCGGCGGTCTACTGGAACAAGACCGAAGACGGGATCTACTTCACGCCGGTCGCTGCGTACACGCCGGCGAGTCCGCCGCCGGGATGGCCGCTGCCGCCGGTGATTCTCGGCGTGCTGGCGGCACTCAACCCGCCGGTCGTGCTGCCCTCACGATTCACCTACCTGAATCTCGGCACGGTCAAGGACAAGGGGATTGAGCTGGGCGTCGACGCCTCCGTCAACCGGTACGTCAACGTCTTCACGAACTACTCGTATCAGTGGATGCCCGAGATCGAGAACTTCACAGCCGGCACGGGCATCAACGACATCAACTGGCCGCCGAAGAACCGCTTCAACGCCGGCTTCGATTTCAGCTTCCAGCGTTTCCTTGGCAACATGTCGGTCAATCACACCGATTCGGCGTACTGGCAGGACGTCCTCGATGTGCGGTTCGCGGGCACGACGAAGGCGTACACCATGGTCAACGGAGCCGTCGGTGTGCGGTGGATGGGCCAGAAGCTCGTGACGAGCCTCAAGGTGAACAATCTGGGCAACACCGAGGTGCAGCAGCACATCTTCGGTGACATCGTAAAGCGCCAGACTATCGGGGAAGCGCGCTTCACCTTCTAAACCACGAAGGTCACGAAGATTATTCAACCACGAAGGACTCGAAGGGCACGAAGGAAAGACTTTATTTCTTCGTGTTCTTCGTGGTCTTCGTGGTTGACTTCATCACGGCTGTCAGGTCAGGTGCCTTGGCCGTTCTCAGTCCCGCCCACGGATCTCCCGCGCTTTCGATCCGCTCCGCGAAGCTCCCGATCGTGAAGTCCTTCGGCGACACCCCCGCTTCGACTTCAGCCCACGTGATTGGGGTCGAGACACCGGCGAAGTCGCTGGCCCGCGCGCTGTAGGCGCTGGCGAGCGTCTTGCCGAACGCGTTCTGCATGTAGTCGACGTAGATCCGTCGTCCGCGCGCTTTCAGCGACCGTTCGATCGTCGCCAGCTTCGGGTGTTTGTTCGCGACCATCGTCGCCACGATTTGCGCGAAGAGGAATCCGGCCGCGTACGGCGTCGAAGGCGGCATCGGTACGTAAATGTGCAGACCGCCGGCACCAGACGTCTTCGCGAACCCAGGCGCCTTCAGCGCGGCGAGCTCGTCGCGGACCCATCGAGCCACGTCGAGCACGCGCGCGTACGGCAGGCCGTCGGGCGGATCGAGATCGATGGCGGCGTGGTCGATCATGTTGGCCGACCCGACGCGCGAGAACCACGGATCCTGCGAGATGGACGCGAGCTGCGCCGTGTAGAGCAGCGTGATGAGCGAGGCACCCACCAGATGCGGGCGCGTTTCGGTTCCGGTGGTCACGTTCTCGATGCGCACGCCGGGCGGGACCTTGTCGGGCGCGCGGTGCTGATAGAAGGGACTGGCGGCGATGCCGTTCGGATACCGCTTCATCACGAGGGGCCGATCCGCGAGCACCGGAAGAATCAGGGGCGCAACACGGACGTAATGGCGAAAGAGGTCACCCTTCGTCAGCTTTGACTTCGGCCAGAACAGTTTTCCGAGATTCGAGACCTCGAGACGATCGCCGCCGGATATCTGCAGAACGCCGCCGCCTGCGCCCTGCTCGATCTCATCGAGCTGTTTCAGCAGCGATTGAACGGTGCTCCTGGTGGGCGCGCTCACGCTTGGCATCCGTCCTCAGTCCTTCGTAGGTGGGACGACGCAGCTTCCCGCCTTTCGTCCAGCCGGTGAATCGTACATCGACAACGAGCTTCGGTTTCACCCAGTGCGGGCGCCGGCTCGTGCGCGGGACGGTCGCAAACGGGCAGGTCTTTGTCTTCAGCGCGTGCAGCTGTTTCCACACGCGGCCCAGCTCCGCATCGGTGAATCCGGCACCGGCCTGCCCGACATACTGCAGTCGCTTGTCCTTGTCGTAGACACCGAGGAGCAGCGAGCCGAAGAATGGGCGGGAACCGCGCGGGTCTGTCCATCCGCCGACCAGGCATTCGTATGTCATGTCATTCAAGGCGATGGCGCCTTTCCAGAGAGCTCCAGCCATGGAGAAAGGCGAGGCAAGAAAATGGTCAAGACGTCAGCGAAAACGGCGCGAGCGGAGTTCCCGCTCAGCTTCGACCCAATCGTCGACATCACCGCCATCCTGGCCGCCGCGGGCCAGATAGCGCTGATACGCGGCCTCAGCGATTTCGTCGTAGCCCGGATTGACCTGGTCCGCGTTCGCGGCACTACTCATATCCGCCGCGGTATCGATCTGAGCGGCACTGTCGCTGCTCGATTGCACTCGCGATGACGATGGGGACGCGCCCGGCCGTCGCTTCGCTGGACGTTTCGCGGTTGCGCGAGTGCGGCTGCGATTCGAACTGTTGTCGGGTTCTGAAGTGTTCTTCTTGGCCACGGTGGGTACTCCTCAAGCGGCGAGATCATTCTATTCGAACGGGCGATCCGCGAGGGATGCCCGTCCTCGACCTCATCGGCGACGTCGAATGCCGAGGCTGGAGGTGCTCCTGGAGCAGCTCAACAGCGTCGGGCATGCCCAGCTTGTCGGCCCTGTCGACGAGATTCTCGTGGGCCGTGGCCTCTCAAGCGTTCGGTCTTCTGCGAGCGCCGAGGTTGTGGGCTCGAGCCGCCAGACCCGCCAAGGAAGACGACGTGCAGGAAAGCCCTATTCCGCGATACCGTGGCGCACGGCGTAGTGCGTAAGCTCTGCGTTCGTGCGCATCTTCATCTTCTCGAGGACACGCGCCCGGTAGGTGCTGATTGTCTTGACGCTCAATACGAGATCCGTCGCGATTTCCGACACGGTCTTGCCGCCGCCAATCATTCGCAACACCTGATACTCGCGATCCGACAGGCGCTCGTGCGGACGACCCTCGCGGTCCGGGTGCAGGCCGAGCGCAACGCGTTCCAGCACTTCAGGGCCGAAGTACTTGCCGCCACGCGCGAGGCGTGACACAGCCGTGACGAGCTCCGAGTCCGCTGCGTCCTTCGTCAGATAGCCGGACGCGCCCGCGGCGATCGCCCGGCGCGCAAACTGATCGGCGGCATGCACGCTGAGGATCAGCACGGGCAGTCGCGGGCGAAGCTCACGCACGCGCTTGAGCACATCGAGGCCGCTTCCGTCGGGCAGCGACAGGTCGAGCACCATCACATGCCACGTCTGCGAGTGAATCTGTGCGATGGCGTCGCGCCCGTACCCGACCTCGTGGATAACGGCGCCGGCAAATGCGTCGACGAGGATGTCGCGCAGGCCGCGGCGGACGATCGGATGGTCGTCCACGAGCATGATGCGCAGCGCGGAGGGCCGGGCGATCGTTGATTCCGATTCGCGCCCGAGCGGCTCCGCCTTGACTTCCCGGATCATCGCGAACGCCTGGTGAGCGGGAGGACGAGGAGGACGCGGGTGCCATGGCCCGACCGGCTGGTGACGCGCAACGTTCCATCCAGCTGGCGCGCGCGTTCGCTCATCCCCAGAAGCCCGAGCGACGGGCCGCGATTCAGGCGGGCCCGTGGAATGCCGACACCGTTGTCGCTGACGTACAGAATGAGGCGCTGGCGGGAGGTCGTGCCGACTGTTGTGGCAATGCACGTCGCTTTCGCGTGTCGCACTGCATTCGTGAGCGCTTCCTCGAATACGCGGAAGGCCGCCGTCGCGACCTCGCTGTCGACCGCGTGGGTGACGCGCGCGGCGACCGGCATATCGACGCCGGCGATCGACGACATGCGCCGTGCCTCGTATTCGATCGCTCCAGCCAGGTCGCGGTGATCGAGTCCCGGAGGGCGCAGCCCGGTGGCGATGCGGCGCACCATCGCGATGCCCAGATCGATTTGGCCGACCGCTGATTGCAACCGATCGACGACGTCGCCCGGCGTTTTGAGCTCGCGCAGGCGCCTGACGGTCGCGACGAAATCGAGCTTGATGCAGGTGAGCAGCTGGCCGAGTTCGTCGTGCAGCTCGCGCGAAATACGCGTCCGTTCCTCCTCGCGCATCTGCTCGAGACGCTCCGAGAGGGCGCGCAACGCCTCCGCGCTCACCCCTGCCTTTTCGAGGCGGGAGAGCTCGGCTTCGAGGTCCATGTGGGGGGACAGGGGCACTTCCAAGCCTCTACACGTTTAACACGATGTGCATGACAAGTCTTCGTTTGTAGGTATTTGTCCGACATCGTGCCGGTTCGGAACCGACATCTTTGCCCAACTTCGAAGACCCATAATGATGTGACAAGAAATTGTGTGCAGACGTGCCCGCCCGCGGATCGATAACGCTCGACGCGGCGGCGATTCATGGATTGAGCAACCACCTGATGGTCATCCTCGGCTTCATCGAGCTGATGCTTGCCGACACGCCGCCCGATGATCCACGTCGCGACGACCTGATCGAAGTCCGATTGGCCGTCGTCGCGGCGGCCAAGCTGATCAGTCACAGCGACCGCACTCGCTAAGCGAATTCAATCGCGCAATCCGTCTTCATGGCCGAGGTGCCACAATAGTCGTACTTTGAACAGAATCGTTGTCGTGACGGGCGCGAGCGCAGGCATCGGCGAAGCCATCGCGGTGGAGCTGGGACGTCGCGGAGATTCGCTTGTCCTCGCCGCGCGTACGGCCGATGCGCTCGAGCGCGTGGCGAGTCAGGTGGGCACGCGCACGCACATCGTGACGGCCGACGTGACCCGCCGCGCCGATGTGGAGAGGATTCGCGACGAGGCGATAGGTGCCTTCGGGCGTGTCGACGTCTGGATCAACAACGCCGGAAAAGGAATCCTTCGCCCGGTGCTCGATCTCACCGATGACGACCTGGACGACATGATCGACGTCAACGTCAAGTCGGCGTTGTACGGGATGCAGGCCATTGCTCCTCATTTCATGGCGCGCGGGACCGGCCATATCGTGAACATGTCGTCCTTCCTGGCGCGCGTCCCCGTGGCGCCGCCGCGCTCGGCGTACAGCGCCGCGAAAGCCGCGCTCAACACGCTGACCGCCAACCTGCGCGTCGACCTGCAGCGCACGCATCCCGGCATTCATGTCACGGTCGTCATGCCGGGACTTGTGACCACGGAGTTCGCGCGCCACGCCCGCGGAAGCGTGGGCGCGATGCCCGCCGGCCCTGTCGGGTCGCCCACGAAACCGCAAACGCCTGAGGAAGTTGCGACGATCGTTGCGGATCTGCTCGATCGGCCGGTGGCGGAGGGTTACACGAACCCCGCCAGCCGCGCGCTCGCCTCCCGCTACTTCGACGATGTCGAGCGGTTCGAGATGGAAAGTCGAAGGCCAGGATAATCGCAAGCTCGGCTGCATCGCGTTTCGCCACGCGATTTAGGGATCAGGGATCAGGGATCAGGGATCAGGGATCGGGGATCAGGGATCGGGGATCAGGGATCGGGGATCGGGGATCGGGGATCGGGGATCGGCGATTCGGGATTCGGAAGTAGACTTCAGGTCTGAAAGACAGTTTCCAGGAGCGTCTATGAAGCGTCATCAGATCGCGA
>Ga0209726_10005858_pt1 | contig 14625 bp, 12 predicted proteins | sample Subgrocontami54m_FD_187453 | JGI IMG/M metagenome (GOLD analysis project Ga0209726, IMG submission 187453) | Subsurface groundwater microbial communities from S. Glens Falls, New York, USA - GMW46 contaminated, 5.4 m (SPAdes) (version 3) | ecosystem: Environmental > Aquatic > Deep subsurface >... | reverse complement strand
GCGGCCGAGGCCGCCGAGCAGGCTGCCGCCTGCGTCGCCAACCGCCGTCGCCAAGCCCGAGATCTTCTGCCACACCGTCATGGGTTGCGAGTCTAATGCCTTTCGCCGCCCGCCAGAAGCAATGGCCCAACCGATTGCTTCGGCGCGATCCGCCCGCTAATCCCGAGATTCAATGGAAAGTCAAGGAAACGTCGATGCAAGCGCCTGCAACTGACGAGGTCTTGATCCGCCGTGAGGGCAGGGCCGGCCGCATCACCATGAACCGGCCGCAGGCGCTCAACGCGCTCACCCTGGGCATGGTGCGGCAGATCTGGGACGCGCTGAGGGCCTGGCGGAATGATTCCGCCATCGCCCTCGTCCTGCTCGACGGCGCCGGCGGCCGGGCGCTGTGCGCGGGTGGCGATGTGCGCTCGCTCTACGACAGCCGCGCGCAGGGCTCGGGGCAGGCGCGCACCTTCTGGCGCGAGGAGTACCGGCTCGATGCGCTGATCGGGAGCTACCCCAAGCCCCTCGTCGCCATCCAGGATGGCATCGTCATGGGCGGGGGCATCGGGCTCTCCGGCCACGCGCGGGACCGCATCGTCACCGAGCGCTCCAAGCTGGCCATGCCGGAGACGGGCATCGGCCTGATCCCGGACGTGGGCGGCACGTGGCTGCTGGCGCATGCGCCGGGCGAGGTCGGCGTCTATCTGGGGCTGACCGGCGAGACCATGCAAGCCGCCGACGCCATCTACGCCCAGTTCGCCGACGTGCTCGTGCCTTCGGCCAGCCTCGACCGGCTGCTCGCGCGGCTGGTGGATGCGAAGGGCGGGCCGGTCGGCCGGGCGATCTCGGCGGTGTCGGAGGACCCGGGCCCGGCGCCGCTCGCCGCCCGGCGCGCCGACATCGACCGCGCCTTTGGGGGCGCGACGGTGGAGGCGATGCTGGACGCGCTGTCGGCCATGCCGGGCGAGTGGGCGCAGAAGACGCTGGCCGCGCTGGCGCAGAAGTCGCCGAAGTCGATGAAGCTCACGCTGGCCGCGATCCGCAACGCGAAGGGGCTCGCCTCGCTCGAGGCGGCGCTCAATGTCGAGTTCCGCCTGTGCACGCGCCTGTTCGAGGACGGCGAGTTCCTGGAGGGCGTGCGCGCCCTGATCGTCGACAAGGACCGCACGCCGAAATGGTCGCCGGCGCGGCTCGCCGACGTCGGCGCAAACCTGGTCGCGGCCTACCTTGCCCCTCTGCCGTCCGACGAGGAGCTCGGCCTGAAGCCGCGCTGATCAGGCGCTGGGCCTCGGGAACGACACCGCCTCGATCTTGTTGCCGTCGGGGTCAAGGATGAAGGCCCCGAAGTAGGTCGTCATCGCCGCCTGGCGCGGCCCGGGCTCGCCGGCGCTCCGTCCGCCCTCGGCAAGAGCCGCGGCATGGAATGCGCGCACCGCCGCCTCGCTCGCCGCGCGCAAGGCGACATGGGTGCCCGGGTCGGCGGGCGCCGGTCCCAAGTCGGCGCGCAGATTGAGCCAGAATTCGGGATACGTCTTGCCGAAGCCGACCGTCGCCTGCCGCTCGACGAGCTTGGCGTATCCCAGCGGCGCCAGCACACGCGCATAGAAGGCGGCACTGGCGGCAAGATCCCGCACGGGTATGGAGACGTGGTCGATCATGGCGGCGCCCCAATGAGCAATGGTGCCGGACCCCTGAGGTCCGACACCATGCTATCGCGCCAGGGGACGCGCCGCAGCTACCTGTACCAGAACATGTGCCGCCACCAGGCGACCTGGCGGTCGTGGCTCTCGCGGCGGATGTCGCGGCCGGCCTCGTTCAACGCCTCGTTGATCTCCCGATACTCGCGCTTGCTGATGTAGCCGTCGCGCTTGGCGTAGGCCTCCATGCGGCGGATCTTCGCCTCCTCGCCAAGCAGCTTCTGCTTCTCGAGCCAAGTGAGGTCACCGTTCAGGCGGTGCTGCCTGATGCGCCAAGCCTGCTCGGCCTGGCGATCGTCGATGCGCTCGCGGCGGCCGTAGTCGTGGGCGCTGGCAGCTGTGGTGGTGGCGGCGAGAGCGAGGGCGATGAGGGCTACGCGGTTCATGGCTATGTTCCTTCCGTGCGTTGCGCTGAATTCACTCGACACGTGGGAGGATGCACCGCGCGCCCTGAACTCGTTCTGAACGCTGTGTTGGGCGGCGTTCACTAACTTTGCGCAGGTGTTCAATTCTCTGGTTGCTCCGTCGAGCAGCCGCTTCGGACCTGGAAGGTCCTGACACCTGACCTCAGGCGTAGATCATCTTCCGCGTCATGCCGCCGTCGACGATGAGCTCCGCGCCGGTGACGAAGCCCGCGTCCTCCGACAGCAGATAGGCGACGGCCGTCGCGACATCCTGGGGTACGCCGACGCGGCCCACCGGATGCTGGGCATGGTCGCTCGCCTTGAAGGGGCCGTGCTTGCCGGTATCGATCCAGCCGGGCGACACGCAGTTCACGCGCACGTCGGGCGCCAGCGTCATCGCCAGCGCATGCGTCAGCGCGACCAGCCCGCCCTTGCTCGCCGAATAGGCCAGCGTGTTGGGCTCCGACATGTGCGCGCGGGTGGAGCCGATGGTGACGATGGCGCCGCGCGCTTGGCTGAGGTCCGCGGCGGCCGCCTTCGCCAGCAGGAAGGTGGCGGTCAGATTGGTGGCCAGCACCGCATTCCAGATCGCAAGCGTGGTCTCGCCCAGCGGCGCCGTCTTGCCGAACCCGGCATTGGAGACGATGGCGTCGATGCGCCCCATCCGGGCGCGCGCCACGGCCACCAGCCGCTCCACGTCGGCCTCGCTGCCGACATCGGCCTCGATGGCCACGCCGCCGGTCTCCGCCGCCGCGGCACCCACCGCCTCGCCGTCGATGTCGACGCACGCCACCCGCCAGCCAGCCCGCGCGAGGTGGCTAGCAACCGCACGCCCGATCCCGCGCGCGGCTCCAGTGACGATGACGCCGCGCTCTCTTCCGTCCGTGGCCATGTCCCCACAGACCAGATTTCCGCCTCCCGCGCGAGGCCGGCGCATCGGATCGGTAAAGGGAGAGTAGGGGTCAGACCCCATACCTCGGGCGCGCGTGCACAACAGCGGGTGCGTAGGGGTCTGACCCCATCAGTTGGGCTTGGCCGCCGACGCCAGGTAGTTCACGTCCGTATCGCCGCTCACCGACCAGCTGTCGCCGAGCGGGTTGTAGACGAGCCCCTTGACCACCGGGGCGCCCAGGCCCGCCGCCCGCAGGTGGCGGGCCAGCTCGTCGGGTGTCACGAACCGCTCCCACTGGTGCGTGCCGACCGGTAGCCAGCGCAGGATATATTCCGCGCCGATGATGGCGAGCAGGTAGGCCTTGAGCGTGCGGTTGAGGGTGGAGAGCAGCATCAGCCCGCCCGGCCGCACCAGGCCAGCGCACGTCGCGAGGAACGCCGCCGCATCCGGCACGTGCTCCACCACCTCCAGGCAGACCACAGCATCGAACGCCTGCGCCTCCGCCGCCACGTCCTCCACCCGCCCGCAACGATAGTCGATCTCGAGGCCCTGACCCGCGGCATGCCGCCGGGCCGCCTCGATGGTTTCCGCAGCCGGGTCGAGCCCGGTGACCTGCGCGCCCAGGCGCGCCAGCGGCTCGGCAATCAGCCCCCCACCGCAGCCCACATCCAGCACGCGCAGGCCCTCGAGCGGGCGCCGGCCGGCGCCTGCGGGACGCAAATGGCGCACCATCTCGTCGCGCAGGAAGGTCAGGCGTGCCGGCCCGATCCGATGCAGGGCGGCAAACTTGCCCCGGGGGTCCCACCATTCGGAGGCAAGGCTGGCAAAGCGGTCGATTTCCTCGGGGTCGAGCGTCCTGCTGGTCCCGGCTGAGGGGCCTGGTGTCATGCCGCATTGGCGCGTTGGCGGATTGTCCTGTCAAGGTCGCGCTGCAAGTGTTGCAGAGGGGCGGCCATGTGGCTAAGAGTGGGCGCGTCAAGCCGCCGAAATTGTGGGTCCGATTGGGGCTGCCGAGGGCAGATGCGCGGCCCGGACCCATGGGGCACTCACGCGGGTCGTCATGTCTTTCCTCGTCATGAAGTTCGGCGGCACCTCGGTGGCCAACGTGGAGCGCATCCGCAACGTCGCCCGCCACGTCAAGCGCGAGATCGATGCCGGCAACAGCGCCGCCGTGGTGGTCTCGGCCATGGCCGGCGTCACCAACCAGCTGGTCGCCTGGGTGCGCGAGGCCTCGCCCCTGCACGATGCGCGCGAGTACGATGCCGTCGTCGCCACCGGCGAGCAGGTCACGGCCGGGCTGTTGGCGATCGTGCTGCAGTCGATGGGCATCACGGCGCGGTCCTGGCAGGGCTGGCAGGTGCCCATCATCACCGACAACGCGCACGGGGTAGCCCGCATCAAGGACATTCCCGGCGACAACATCCGCGCCCGCCTCGAGCAGGGCGAGGTTGCGGTCATCACCGGCTTCCAGGGCATCGAGCCCGGCCGCAACCGCATCTCCACGCTCGGCCGCGGCGGCTCCGATACCAGCGCCGTTGCCATTGCCGTCGCCGTGAAGGCCGACCTCTGCGACATCTATACCGACGTCGACGGCGTCTATACCACCGACCCGCGCATCGTCCCCAGGGCCCGCAGGCTGCCGAAAGTCTCCTACGAAGAGATGCTGGAGATGGCCTCGCTCGGCTCCAAGGTGCTGCAGACGCGCTCCGTCGAGCTCGCCATGGTATACGGAATGCGGGTGCGCGTGCTGTCGAGCTTCGTGGCGCCGGACGCGCTGGAGCCGGCGCGGCCGGAGACCTGGGACCGGGTCGGCACCATCATTTGCAGCGAGGACGAGATCGTGGAGCAGCAGGTCGTCAGCGGCATCGCCTATGCCAAGGACGAGGCCAAGGTGACCCTGATCAGGGTCGAGGACAAGCCGGGCGTGGCCGCGCGCATCTTCGGGCCGCTGGCCGAGGGCAACATCAACGTCGACATGATCGTCCAGAACACCTCCTCCGACGGTAAACACACCGACATGACGTTCACCGTGCAGGAATCCGACCTCGACCGCGCTCTCGAAGTCTTGAAGGGCGCCCGCAAGGACATCGGCTACTTTGACATCAAGAGTTCTTCCGACGTTGCCAAGGTCTCGGTGATCGGCGTCGGCATGCGCAGCCATGCCGGCGTCGCCGCCCAGATGTTCAAGGCCTTGGCTGAGAGGGGCATCAATATTTTGGCGATTACAACGTCCGAGATCAAGATAAGCGTGCTGATCGATGCGGCCTACGCCGAGCTGGCGGTGCGCACCCTGCACGCGCTCTACGATCTCGATAAGGACTGATCTCGCGGGTGCCCGCGCGAGCGGGCGGGGGTCAGCCGGCGGGCTATGGTGGTGCGCGGAGCGGGCCCCGCTCGAGACCCGCGTGCGGGGTTTGGTCCCCGGCGATGCATCAAGCAGGAGTGCGGCGGTTCGGCGATGCAGAACAGAGGTGGAGACAATCCGCGGATTTCTCCCTCCGAGCCGGCGATCCGCATCATCCTGCGCCGGCTCAGGGAGATCATGGCCGAGCCGTCGGACGGCCAATCCCGGCTCGACCGCATCGTGCGCCAGATCGCCGGCATGATGGTGGCCGAGGTGTGCTCGATCTACCTCAAGCGCCAGGACGGATCGCTCGAGCTGTTCGCCACCGAGGGCCTCAACCCCGGCGCCGTGCACACCACCTTCATGAAGCGCGGCGAGGGCCTGGTGGGGCGCTGCGCAGAGCTGGCCGTGCCGATCAACGAGCCCGACGCGCAGAACCATCCCGCCTTCTCCTACCGGCCGGAGACGGGCGAGGAGGTCTACCATTCGTTCCTCGCCGTGCCGATCCTGCGCGGCGGCGACGTGCTGGGCGTGCTCACCGTCCAGAACAAAAAGCACAAGGAATACTCCGACGAGGACGTCGAGGTGCTGCAGACGACGGCCATGGTGCTGGCCGAGCACCTGGTCTCCGGGGCGGTTCCCGGCGCCAACACCGCGGCGGAGTTCAGCCGCGCCGTCGGCCACGTCGTGCGCGGCCAGCCGCTCTCGGAGGGGCTGGCGCTCGGCCACGCCGTCCTGCACGAGCCGCGCGTGGTCGTCACCGAGCTCGAGGCCAAGGACCCGCAGGAGGAGAACCGCCGGCTCGAGGCCGCCGTCGAGGAGCTCAAGGCCTCCATCGACGAGATGCTGGAGCAGGGCGACCTGTCGGCGACGGGCGAGCACCGCGACGTGCTCGAGGCCTACCGCATGTTCGCCCACGATCGCGGCTGGCTCCGGCGCATGAAGGAGGCGATCAAGCGCGGCATGACGGCCGAGGCCGCGGTCGAGCGGGTGCAGAACGACACCCGCGCCCGCATGCTGCGCCAGGCCGATTCCTATTGGCGCGAGCGGCTGCGCGATCTCGACGAGCTGTCCGACCGCCTGCTGCGCACCCTCTCGGGGCGACCCAGATCGCACGCGGTCACGGCCAAGCTGCCGCACGACACCGTGCTGATCGCCCGCACCATGGGGGCGGCCGACCTGCTCGACTACGACCGCTCGCGCCTGCGCGGCCTGGTGCTCGACGATTCCGGCGGCCAGAGCCACGTCGCCATTGTCGCCAGGGCGCTCGGCATCGCCGCCGTCGGCAACGCCGCCGGCATCCTGGAGCGTGTCGACCAGGGGGATCCCCTGATTGTCGACGCCGACAGCGGCGAGGTGCACATCCGCCCCACGAGCGAGGTGATCGCCGCCTACGGCGACAAGGCCCGCTTCCGCGCCCGCCGGCACCGCAAGTACCGGGCCCTGCGCGACACGCCGTCGCTGACCAAGGACGGGCAGAAGATCGAGCTCCACATCAATGCCGGGCTGCTGATGGATGTGCCGCATCTGGCCGAGTCCGGCGCCGACGGCATCGGGCTTTACCGCACCGAGCTGCAGTTCATGGTGTCGGCGACCCTGCCGCGGCTGGAGCGGCAGACGCAGATGTATCGCGCCGTGGTGGCGGAGGCCGGAGAGAAGCCGGTCGTGTTCCGCACGCTCGATGTCGGCGGCGACAAGGTCCTGCCCTACCTGCGCCGGCCGCAGGAGGAGAACCCGGCGCTGGGGTGGCGCGCGATCCGGTTGGGCCTCGACCGGCCCGGCCTGTTGCGCACGCAGGTGCGCGCGCTGCTGCGGGCAACGGCGGGGCTGGAGCTGCGGCTGCTGCTGCCGATGGTGACGGCGGTGGGCGAGGTCGACATGGCCCGCGCGCTGGTCGACCGCGAGCTCGACCTGCTGCGCCGGCGCGGCCTGTCGGGGCCGACCAGGGTCCTGCTCGGCGCCATGATCGAGGTGCCGTCGCTGCTCTACGAGCTCGACGGCCTGCTGCCGCGCGTCGACTTCGTGTCCGTCGGCAGCAACGACCTGCTGCAGTACTTCTTCGCCGCCGACCGCAACAACCCCCGTGTCGCCGCGCGCTACGACGCGCTCTCCGCCGCGCCGCTGCGCGCGCTCGCGAGCATTGTCGAGGCGGCCAGGCGCCACAACCGGCCGCTCAGCCTGTGCGGCGAGATGGCCGGCCGCCCGCTCGAGGCTATGGCCCTGATCGGCTTGGGCTACCGCGCCATATCCATGTCGCCGGCCTCGGTCGGCCCGGTCAAATCGATGATCCTGAGCCTGGATGCGGGCGAGCTGCAGCGCTGGCTCACGGAGGCCATCCGCACCGGCGAAGGCAGCCTGCGCGCCCAGCTCAAGCGCTACGCCGAGGACCACGCCGTGGAGATTTGATCGCCGACGGCGACAGAACTTTGACAAACGCGCAGCGTGTGCCAAACATGCGCCCTGAACTGCTAGTAATGCGTCCATCATGCGTACGAGGCAAGGCCCGGGGGGAACGCTGGCCGTCCGCCACGACGGCGCTCTGCCGCCGCGCGCGCCCATGACCGCAGCACTCGAGGCGTCGGCGGGCCGCGACGAGCAGGTCGGGCAGATCTTCCGCAACATGCGGGTCGCCATGAACGTCTCGCGCGAAACCATCGCGCGCCGCCTCGCCACCAGCTCGACGACCGTCGACAACTTCGAGGCGGGCGCCATCGCCGCGCTGCCGCATTGGAAGGAGACGGCCAGGATCATCCGCAGCTATTGCGAGCTGTTGCGCCTGGACCCCGAGCCGATCCTTTGGCGCATTCGCAGCCAATTGCAGGCCGTTGCCGATCAGGCGGGCGCAGCCGCCCCGATCCCTGCGCCGCTGCCGCCAGCGTCGGCTGCCTTCCCGGCGGTCTCCCCGCCGCCGCCCAGCATCCTTACCGACCCGCCCCGCGCGGCGCCCAAGCGCCAACGCCTTGGCTTACAGGCCCTGGTCGCCCTGGCCGTTCCCGTCGTGCTGGTCGCGGTTTTGGTGGGTTTCGCGCACCTGGCGCCGCGGCCGGCCTATCGCGCCATCATGCTGCTGCCCGACCCGATCGAGGCGTCGCTGCGTGCCGGGCTCGACTACCTCACGCTCATGAGCGCACCCCGCCGCGAGGGGCTGAGATGGATCGATGTGGGCGATCCCCAGTTGCGCAAGGCCGACAAATTGCCCACAAGCAGGCCTTAGCGTCACAACTGCTGCGGCCGGCCCCCACCACGTGGTGCCGCGTCTTTCCGTTAGCTCCATCCCGTGCATCCTTGCCGATGACCGCCATACCCACCGAGAAGCTCGACAAGCTCGTTGAGCGCTGGCAGACGATCCAGTCCGAGCTCACCCAGGGCGTCAACCAGGCGACCTACGTGCAGCTGTCGAAGGAATTCGCCGAGCTCAACCCGGTCGTTGCCACCATTCAGGCCTTGCGCAAGGCCGAGGCCGAGCGCGCGGACCTGGCGGCGCTCGTTGCCGATGCCTCAGCCGACAAGGACCTGGCCGCGCTGGCACGCGAGGAGCTGGCCGCGCTCGAGCCGCGCGTGGTCGAGCTCGAGGGCGAGCTGCGGCTGCATCTCCTTTCCAAGGACTCGGCCGACGAGAAGAGCGCCATCCTCGAGGTGCGGGCCGGCACCGGCGGCGACGAAGCCGCGCTGTTTGCGGCCGACCTCTTCCGCATGTACACCCGCTATGCCGAGTTGCACGGCTGGAAGATCGAGATCATCTCCCTGTCGGAGAACAATCTCGGCGGCTACAAGGAGATCGTGGCGTCGATCTCGGGCAAGGGCGTGTTTGCGCGCCTCAAGTACGAATCGGGCGTCCACCGCGTGCAGCGCGTTCCCGCCACGGAAGCGAGCGGGCGCATTCACACTTCGGCCGCCACCGTCGCGGTGCTGCCGGAGGTGGAGGATATCGACCTCGACATCCGCCCCGAGGACATCCGCATCGACACCATGCGCGCCGGGGGCGCCGGCGGCCAGCACGTCAACAAGACCGATTCGGCGGTGCGCATCACCCATCTGCCGACCGGCCTCATCGTCGTCTCGGCCGAGAAATCACAGCACCAGAACCGGCGCCTCGCCATGCACGTGCTGCGCTCCCGGCTCTACGAGCTGGAGCGTCAGAGGGCGGCCGATTCGCGGGCGGCGCAACGCAAGGGACAGATCGGCTCGGGCGACCGCTCGCAGCGTATCCGCACCTACAATTTCCCGCAGGGGCGCGTCACCGATCATCGCATCGGCCTCACCCTGCACAAGCTCGACGAGGTGCTCGAGGGCACCGCGCTCGACGAGCTGATCGACGCGCTGGTGACGGAGCATCAGGCGAGCGAGCTGGCGGCGATAGCGGAGGATCGCCATGCTTGACGCCGCGCACGCTGGCACCGGGCCGACGCTGCAGACAGCCTTGCGGCAGGCGACGGCCGATCTGCGGGGCGCCGGCATCGAGGGCGCGGGCAACGACGCGCGCCGGCTCCTGGCCGCGGTCCTCGGCTTGTCGGCCGTCCAGGTCCTCAGTCGGCCGGAGCGGACGCTCAGCCCCGGCGAGGCCGAATGTTTCAGCCGTTGCATCGCCAGGCGCATCGGCCGCGAGCCGGTCTCGCGCATCTTGGGCGAGCGCGACTTCTACGGCCGCAGCTTTGCCATCTCGCCTGCAACCCTCGACCCCCGGCCCGACAGCGAGACGCTGATCGAGGCGGCGCTCGCGCTGGCACGCTCGGAGGGATGGCAGACCGCGCCGCTGCGCATCCTCGATGTCGGGACCGGCTCCGGCTGCCTGCTGCTCACGCTCCTGTGCGAGCTGCAGCGAGCCTCGGGGTTGGGCACCGACATCAGCGTCGCGGCCCTCGAGATCGCGCGCCGCAACGCCGACCGACTCGGCGTCGCCCACCGCAGCCAATGGCTCGCTGCCGACGCCTTGGACGGCGTGAGCGGCGAATTCGACATCCTGGTTTGCAATCCGCCCTACATACCCACAGGCGAGATCGCCGGGCTCGATCCGGAGGTGCGGCAATTCGATCCCGTATCGGCACTCGATGGCGGCGACGACGGTATACGCTTCTTCCACCGTCTCGGTGCAAGAATTCCGCACGTGATTCCAAATGGTTGGATCGTGCTGGAGGTCGGCCACGACCAGGCTGAGGCGGTCGTCGGCCTGCTCACTTTCAGCATACCAGGGATCGATCCCGGGAATATCAGGGTGTTTCGCGATGTCGCCGGCAAGCATCGCTGTGTGGCGGCGAGGGCACGTTGTTGAGCATATGCCCAGAAAGGCCTTGGATTTTTACCGCGGCCGCGATAGGGTGGTGGTAGTGGAATCGTCCATGCGTCCTGCTCCTGCCGTTGTTCATCTCGTGGTCATGAGCCGGATGTTGGGATCGATGCAGAGCAGAACGGATTGCTCGCAACAAGGCGACTATCGTCAGCACCACTGATCGCCCAAGAGAAACACTGATGCCCTGATTTGCCGCGGTTCAACGCGGAGCCCCTGTGCGGGCTGCGGCGCCAAGGAGCGCCAGGTTGTTACGTTCAATCGGGCTGCGATGCTCGGGCCGTGAAGTGTAGCTCGCGGACATCTCGGCCGAGGCCGGGCCCTGGCGCAAGGAGAGCCATGCTCGCGTGAGCGGGCGCGGTCATTGAAGAGGCAGGTTCAAGTTAATATAGGAGCCATTCGGGCAGTGAGGCAGGGACAGCAGAACCGCCGTGGCCGCGGCCGGAACAACAACCGAAAGAGCCACAATCCGCTGGCGCGCAGCTTCGAGTCCAATGGACCGGATGTGAAGATCCGGGGCACGCCGGCGCACATCGCCGAGAAGTATCTTTCTCTCGCGCGCGATGCTCATTCTTCGGGCGACCGGGTGCTGGCAGAGAACTATCTGCAGCACGCCGAGCACTACATGCGCATCATCATGGCCTATCGCGAGCAGCTGCAGCAGCCAGGCGAGACGGCCAACGGTCACGCCCAGCGCATGCGCTCGGAGGGCGATGTCGGCGATGACTTCGGCGACGAGGAAGGCGAGGACATACTCGACGAGGCCTTCCAGCCGCCCCAGGCCTATCAGCCCCAGCACCAGCCGCCGGCGCGCCAGTCCGGGTCGTACGAACGCCAGGACCGATCCTATCGGCGCGACCAAGGCCGCTTCCGCGACCGCAGCGACCGTGATCGCGGCGACCGGCAGGGGCAGGGCGAGGGTCGTCCGCAGCAGGCGCAGGAGCGCCAAGAGCGCCAGCAGGAACGCCCACAGGCTCAGGAACGCCCGCAGGCTCAGGAGCGTCCGCAGGAGCCCGCGGAAGCTGCTGGCGAGCCGCGCCGGCGCGAGCGGGTCCAGCAGCCGCACGAGCAGCCCGAGTTCCTGCGCCGTCCGGTTCGCCGCGCGCGCAGCGAGAACGGCGAGCCGAGCCCCGCTCCGGCCAAGGAAGAGCCCTCCGGCGATTGACGCGCGGCAGACTGCGCGCGTCTCCCCTCCACCTTGCGGGGAGGGGTGGGGGAGACCCCTTCTTCAGCGAACGCCGACCGGCATCCCGACGCTAATTTCGCCCCCGTTTGCCACCTTGGCATAAATGCCGAAATCCTGGTGCCCCCAGGTCCGCTGCAGGTGGGAGGGGATCGCCATGTCGCGCACCCCCTTCGCCGGATCGACGTTGGTGGCTTCGCACCGCGACGTGCGCGCGAACGCCGACAGCCGCACCGGCCCGACCTCGATGGCCTTGTCGAGCCAACCGAACTCCGCCCAAGGCTCGACCCCCTCCAGATAGAGGTTGGCGCGGAAGCGCAGCGGGTCGATCGGCCGGCCCAGGGTGCGCTCCAGCTCGCGCACGCTCGAGAGGTTGACGATGTGCACGCACTTGGCGGCGACATCGGAGAAGCTGTGGCGCGGCGCGTGCACGATCTTGGGCGCGCCCCGCAGCTCCGCCTTCATGTAGGCGGCGAGGAACTGCTCGATCAGCTGGCGCCCCAGCGTCGTCGTCAGCTGTCCGCGTGCCACCTGCTTGCCGTCGCGATAGATGGTGAGCGTCTCCGTCGCATCCTCGAATTTGCTCCTGAGCGTCGCCAGCCGCTCGTCCCGCATCAGCATCAGGAAACTGATCTTGGGCAGGTGCCGCGGGGCCGAGGGGTCGAACCGCCCCGGCCCGTTCTCGATCGCATAGGCGCGATCGAACGGCAGCGTCTCGCCCGCCTGCAGCGTAACCCGCTGCAGGGGCTCCGGCGTGAGCCCCTTGACGGGATAGCGATACAACGCGCTCAACCGAGGACCTGGCGTCTCGGGCATGTCGGCGAACCTGCTGCTGCGTAATCTCGATTGATCTGGATCATGCCCTTTTGGGTGCGCCGCGGCCACACTATATCTGCGTCTGAAGGGTTTCGCTGTGGGTGCCGGTCCTGGGCCCACGGGCAAGCCTTGGTTTGCATCCTGTCAGACGACGGCTGTCACGTGCCCGATTGGGGCGGGCTCCCGTGCCGAGGAGGGATAGATGGATTTCGAGAGATACACCGACCGCGCCAAGGGCTTCGTGCAGGCGGCGCAGAGCCTGGCCCTGCGCGAGGGCCACCAGCAGTTCGGCAGCGACCACCTTCTGAAAGTGCTGCTCGACGACCCGGAGGGCATGGCCGCCGGGCTGATCGAGCGCGCCGGCGGCCGTCCGGGCGATGCGTTGGCGGCAATCGAGCGGGTGCTGGCCAAGCGGCCGAAGGTGTCGGGCGGCGGCGCCGGCCAGACGTACCTTGCGCCCGAATTGGCGCGCGTGTTCGACACGGCCCAGAAGGTGGCCGACAAGGCCGGCGACAAGTTCGTCACCGTCGAGCGTCTGCTGCTGGCGCTGGCCATGGAGCCCTCCGGCGATGCCAGCCGCGTGCTGAAGGACGCCGGCGTCACCCCGACGACGCTCAATGCGGCCATCAACGACATCCGCAAGGGCCGCACCGCCGACAGCGCCTCGGCCGAGCAGGCCTATGACGCCTTGAAACGCTACGCCCGCGACCTCACCGCTGCTGCCGCCGAGGGCAAGATCGATCCCGTCATCGGCCGCGACGAGGAGATCCGCCGCACCATCCAGGTGCTGTCCCGCCGCACCAAGAACAACCCTGTCCTGATCGGCGAGCCCGGCGTCGGCAAGACCGCCATCGCCGAGGGTCTCGCCCACCGCATCGTCAAGGGCGACGTGCCGGAAAGCCTCAAGGACAAGAAGCTGCTGGCGCTGGACATGGGCTCCCTGATTGCGGGGGCCAAATACCGCGGCGAGTTCGAGGAGCGTCTCAAGGCCGTCCTTTCGGAGATCCAGGCTGCGGGCGGGCAGATCATCCTCTTCATCGACGAGCTGCACACCATCGTCGGCGCCGGCAAGGCCGAGGGCGCGATGGATGCCGGCAACCTGCTCAAGCCCGCGCTGGCCCGCGGCGAGCTGCACTGCGTCGGCGCCACCACGCTCGACGAATACCGCAAGCACATCGAGAAGGACGCCGCCCTGGCGCGGCGCTTCCAGCCCGTGTTCGTCTCCGAGCCGACGGTGGAGGACACCATCTCGATCCTGCGCGGCCTGAAGGAGAAGTACGAGCAGCACCATGGCGTGCGCATCACGGATTCCGCGCTCGTCGCCGCCGCGACCCTGTCCAACCGCTACATCACCGACCGCTTCCTGCCCGACAAGGCCATCGACCTGGTCGACGAGTCGGCGTCCCGCCTCAAGATGGAGATCGACTCCAAGCCCGAGGAGCTCGACGCCATCGACCGCGACCTCATGCAGATGAAGATCGAGCGCGAGGCCTTGAAAAAGGAAAGCGACGCCGCCTCCAAAGACCGGCTCGCACGCCTGGACAAGGACATCGCCGCCCTCGAGGAGCAATCCAAGGCGCTGGCGCGGCGCTGGGAAGCCGAGAAGAGCAAGCTGGGCGACGCCCAGAAGCTGAAAGTCGAGCTCGATCAGCGCCGCACCGAGCTGGCGCAGGCGCAGCGGCGGGGCGATCTCGCGCGCGCCGGCGAGCTGGCCTACGGCGTGATCCCGGCGCTGGAGAAGAAGCTCAAGGCGCTCGAGGGCGGCGAAGAGGCCAAAGGCGCGATGGTGGAAGAGGCGGTCACGCCGGACCACATCGCCCAGATCGTGTCGCGCTGGACCGGCATTCCGGTGGAGCGGATGCTGGAAGGCGAGCGCGCGAAGCTCTTGCGCATGGAGGAGGATCTCGCCAAGCGGGTAGTCGGCCAGCGCGAGGCGGTGGAAGCCGTCTCCACCGCGGTCAGGCGCGCGCGCGCCGGCCTGCAAGACCCCAACCGCCCCATCGGCTCGTTCATCTTCCTG
>Ga0209726_10005856_pt1 | contig 14629 bp, 13 predicted proteins | sample Subgrocontami54m_FD_187453 | JGI IMG/M metagenome (GOLD analysis project Ga0209726, IMG submission 187453) | Subsurface groundwater microbial communities from S. Glens Falls, New York, USA - GMW46 contaminated, 5.4 m (SPAdes) (version 3) | ecosystem: Environmental > Aquatic > Deep subsurface >... | reverse complement strand
CCTCCTTACGTCGGCTGCTACAAGGATTCAGAAGCTCGCTGGACGTCACACTCGCAATTTTCCTCGACGGCGAGTCGCACAAGAAATCAAATCTCACTCGCAAAGAGCTGCCAGACTTGGCGCGCGACGCATGAAGAAATACGACCTGAACCTCTCGACCTCGGTGTTCCTGGGTTTGCTGCTGGTGTTCTTCGCCGCGTTTCTGTTCTATCCGATCAGCTTCATGCTCAAACAGGCCTTCTGGCAGGACGGCCGGTTCACGCTGAGGTATTTCGTCCTGTTGCTGCACAGCCCGCTTTTGCGCGAGTCCTTGCTCAACAGCTTTTTCATCGCGCTGCTCACAACCGCGTTGACGACGGTGCTGGCGCTGCCGCTGGCACATCTGATGACACGCTTTCATTTTCGCGGCAAGGCGCTGCTCGGCGGCCTGCTGCTGGTGCCGATGATCATGCCGCCGTTCGTCGGGGCCATCGGACTGAAGCAACTGCTGGCGCGGTTCGGCTCGCTGAACCTGCTGCTGATGGAGTCGGGGCTGCTCCCGCCGGACCAACCGATCGACTGGCTGGGCGCGGGCGGCTTTTGGGGCATCGTGATCCTGCAAGTGATGAATCTCTATCCGATCATGTTCCTGAACGTGTCGGCGGCGATGGCGAACGTCGATCCATCGCTGCGCGAGGCGGCGCAGAATCTGGGCGCGAACAGTTGGCGGCTGTTTCGCACGGTGACGCTGCCGTTGATCCTGCCGGGCTACTTCGCCGGCGCGATCATCGTCTTCATCTGGGCATTCACCGACTTGGGCACGCCGTTGATCTTCGGTTTCTCGCGCGTCGTGCCGGTGCAGATTTTCGACTCGATCAACGAACTGAACACAAACCCGATCGGCTACGCGCTCGTCGTGTTCGTGCTGCTGATGACGGTGGTGCTGTTCGTCGTCTCCAAGCGCGTGCTCGCCGGGAAGCGTTACGAGATGATCGCGCGCGGACACACGGCCGGCGCGGAGGCCCAGGCCACGCGGCTTCAAACGCTCGGCCTCTGGACGGTGTTGCTCGGAGTGATCGGCGTCGCGTTGCTGCCGCACCTGGCCGTCATCGTCCAATCGCTGTCCGGGCGCTGGTTCTTCAGCATCCTGCCGGAGACGTGGACGGGCGCGAACTACACGGAGATCTTCGGCCACGGCCTGACGGCTTCGAGCGTGCGCAACAGCCTGTTCTACTCCAGCCTGAGCGCGCTGCTGGACCTGGTGCTCGGCGTAATGATCGCGTGGTTGCTGACGCGCAAACGCATCCCCTTCGCCGATCTGCTCGACGCGCTGGCGATGCTGCCCCTGGCGTTGCCCGGTCTCGTGCTTGCCTTCGGCTACGTCGCTGGCTTCGACTTCAAGATCGCCTGGCTGAACCCGCGCGAGAACCCGACGCTGCTCCTCATCATCAGCTACAGCGTGCGGCGGCTGCCCTACATCGTGCGCTCGGCCTACGCGGGCTTTCAGCAAACGAGCGTCACGTTGGAGGAAGCCTCGGCGAACCTCGGCGCGTCGCCGTTCCGCACGCTGCGCAAGATCACCCTGCCGCTCATCATGGCGAACCTCATCGCCGGCACGATCCTCACGTTCTCGTTCGCGATGCTCGAAGTCAGCGACAGCCTGATCCTCGCGATGCGCGAGCAGTTCTTCCCCATCACGAAAATGATCTGGCTGATCATGGGCCGCATCGATCCGAACGCGCCCGCGGTCGCGTGCGCGCTGGGCGTGCTCGGCATGGTGATCTTGAGCGTGAGCCTCCTCGTCGCCGGCCGGCTGCTCGGACAGAAGATGGGCCAGCTCTTCCGGGCGTGAGGGCCGAGGGGGCCGAGCGATTCGCTCGCCTCTGGTTCCTGCAGTGATCCGTTTGCCAGAAGCCGCGCAGCAACGAAGGACGCGCTGCTCGCGAGGCTGCCTTCACCGCAAATGCCGCAGTTGCCACTGGGCCACGTACGGATCCAGCCGCGCCAGGACGAAATGCGCCCAGCGTTCTTTGAGCTTGTTCCAGAACGTGCGCGAGCGACGCCAGGTCTGCGGGTCGATCTTCTGGCAGTGCGCCAAGGCCTCCGCAAAGATCTCCTTGGCCTCGTGCGCCAGGGTCGCGCTCCTCATGCGCACGAGCAGCTCGTAGTTGATGTGCAGGCTGCGGGGATCAAGGTTCGACGAGCCGGCGTAAACGATGTCGTCCAGGACGATCAGCTTGGCGTGGAAGACGCGCGGCTGATACTCGTAAATCTCCACGCCCGCGCGAAGCAACCGCTGGTAGAGGCCGCGGCTGGCGAGTTGCGAGAGTTGCACGTCGGTCTGGCCGGCAAGCATGAGTTGCACGCGTCCGCCGCGGCGTGCGACCCGCATCAGCGCGCGCCGCAGCCGCCACGGGGGCAGGAAATACCCGGCCATGATCTGCACCTGCCGCGCGCGCCGCAGATCGTGCAGCAAGCGGGCTTTGATCGGACTGCGCTCACGGCCCGGCCCGCTGAGCAAGAGTTCGCAGTCCTGACCGAAGACGGTCCGCTTGGCGCTTGAGCGCCGCAGCCGCGGGAAGGGCGGATGGCGGAAGTCCGCGCGCGCGAACATTTCATCGAAGGACGCGGCGAGCTTTCCCACCAGCGGGCCGGTGAGCGCCAAGCCCACGTCGCGCCAGCCGCTGGTCACGCCGTCGCCTTGAAATTCGGCGGCGAGATTGAATCCGCCGACAACCGCCACGCGCTCGTCGCAGACCAGCATTTTCCGGTGGTCGCGAATCGCGAGGCGACCGAGCGAGAGGGGATTGAACCAGCGAAACTCCCCGGCCGCCCGCACCAAGGGTTCCCAAAACGCCGCGCTCAAATGCATCGAGCCGAGGGCATCGATCAGCACGCGCACTCGCGCGCCGCGTTGGGCTGCGCGAACCAAGGCCTGGCGAAAGGCCTCACCGAGTGAGTCGGCGGCGAAGATGTAGGTCTCAAGGCGCACCGATTCGCGGGCCGCGTCGATGGCCGCGAGCATTTCGCAGAACGCCGCTTCGCTGGTGCGCAACCATTGGCAAGAGGTCGTGGAAGTCACCGACATGGCGCGAAGTTTACATGGCATCGGACGAATCCGCAATTGGCGAGCAAGGCGAGGGTGGGGCTTCGGGCCTGCGGTCCGGGGAAGACCGAGCGCGCTTGATCGTGCTTACCCGTTGCCGATTGGAAATCGGCGATACAGCAGATTGGAAATCTGCGCTACGCCGAGGCACGACCGGCCGCGTGGGGATGCGCCGTGGCAGGAGCGGTCGAGCATTTCCTGCTTGGCGGGCTTCGCGGGTTTGCGCGAGAGTGCGGCGATGAGCACTGTTGCCAGTCCGAATCTGCCCGACGCGCGGGGCCACTTTGGTCCCTACGGCGGACGCTACGTGCCGGAGACGTTGATGCACCCGCTGCAGGAGCTGGAAGCGGAGTACGCCCGCGCGCAGCACGACCCGGAGTTTCAGCGCGAGTTGCAGTACTACCTGCGCGAGTTTTGCGGGCGGCCGACGCCGCTGTATTTCGCCGAGCGGCTCACGCGCGAGCTGGGCGGTGCGAAGATTTATCTCAAGCGCGAAGACCTGCTGCACACCGGCGCACACAAGATCAACAACTGCCTCGGCCAAGTCCTCCTCGCCGAACGCATGGGCAAGACGCGCATCATCGCCGAGACCGGCGCGGGCCAGCACGGCGTGGCGACGGCGACGGTGGCGGCGATGTTCGGGCTGAAGTGCGTGGTCTATATGGGCGCAGTCGATTGCGAACGGCAGGCGCTGAATGTTTTTCGGATGAAGATGCTCGGCGCGGAGGTCGTGCCCGTCAGCGCGGGGCAGAAGACGCTCAAGGAGGCGATCAACGAGGCGATGCGCGATTGGGTGACGAACGTGCGCACGACTCATTACATCCTCGGCACGGTGTACGGCGCGCATCCGTATCCGGTGATGGTGCGGAATTTTCAGCGGATCATCGGCGACGAGGCGCGCCGGCAGATTTTGGAGAAGGAGGAGCGGTTGCCGGATCTGCTCCTCGCGTGCGTGGGCGGCGGCTCGAACGCGATGGGGCTTTTTTATCCGTTCCTCGAAGATGAGTCGGTGCGGATGATCGGCGTGGAGGCCGGCGGCGAGGGGATCGTCGCGGGCAAGCACGCCGCGCGCTTCCAAGGCGGATCGCTGGGTGTGTTGCAGGGGACACGCTCGTATCTGCTGCAAGACGAGCACGGGCAGATTCAACTCACGCACAGCGTCTCGGCAGGCCTGGACTACGCAGCGGTCGGCCCCGAGCACGCCTGGCTGCGGGATCAAGAGCGCGTGGAATACACTTACGCCACCGACCCGGAGGCGCTGGAGGCGTTCCTGAAGCTGGCACGGCTCGAAGGCATCATCCCGGCGCTCGAATCGGCCCACGCCGTGGCCGAGGTGATCAAGCAGGCCCCGCGGCTCGGGACGGACAAGCTGATCATCATCAATCTTTCCGGCCGCGGGGACAAGGACGTGGCGCAGGTGGCGGCGAAGGTAAAGCTGTGATTGGATCGTGGAAACCGCGAGGCTGTTGAGAACTCAGGCCGGCCCGTGTGAACCTGTTGCGATCGCTCGTTTAAGCTGTCTCGCAAACGCAGCATACTCCGCATCGCCTTTCACAGCCGCATCAATGATGTCTCGGGCAGCGGCGTCCTGGTTGTAGTGGTCCGCGATCACGCGGAGTTTCTTCACGAAATCTGACCGGCGGTGAAGGAGCTCGCGCCGATTAAGGCCGAGGATTCTCCAGGTAGTTTGTCCGCGCTCGGATCTGTCGAGAACGTTCGCGAGTTTCGTCACTGGATCGAAGTCGAAAATGAGATGCAGATTCGGATCTTCCTCAGTCGGATTGACCAGCGGTCCTCCTTCCGCGGCTCCTGGGAACCTGACTCCTTTGTTCTCGGGACCGTTGCACCGACCGCACGCAAGCAGGAGGTTGTCCCAGTCAACTGCCAGTTCGAAGTATTCCGGGAGGGCCTTCGGCCGGAAGTGCTCGATGTGGCCGTAGTCGATGTGAGTGATTGCGCTTTCACAATAAGCGCACTTGCCGTGAAACATCGCGGTGAGCGCCTCCTTGACTTGCTTGTGCCGGTATTTTTGCTGGGCCTTTTCCCTCGCTTCCGAGGTCGATGCCGCGCGGATCTCAGCCTTCCACGCGGCTTCTTTCGCAGCCAAGACCTTTGGCCTGGCAGATCTCTCGACCCGAATCATTGCAGCATCTTGTCCAAGTATTCATCGACTTTGCTTCCCAAGCTGTTTTTCGGCGCTGGCTCGCCGAGGGCCTGTTGGATAATGGGCAAGATCATCTGGAGATCCTTTTCTTCCTGCGGTGTGCGCCGAGCTTTCTTCCTGAGCGTGTAATAACGATCGATTCGGTCCTGAGTCTCTTCCGAGAACAGCGAAACCAGTTCGAAAGCCGGGCTTTGAAGTACTTTCTCGATACTGAGGAAGGCCAGGTCACGAATCTGTGCGACCACAATGGCTCCGTCTTCTCGATTCAGTCGATACGTCACCGCGTCTTCTCCAGCGCCGGCAGCAATGAATGGACTATGCGTTGCGACGATGAACTGGATATTGGGAAATATCCTTCTCAGCAAACCAGGGAGCTGGCGCTGCCACATCGGGTGAAGATGAATGTCTAGTTCATCAATGAGAACTGTGCCTTCCTCCGTCAAGGGTGCGTTGCTTTCTGGAAAGGCCATCAACAGCCGCCAGATCAGATCCCCCGCAAGAGCGATGACACTTCGGTATCCGTCGCTCAACCCAAGGGTTGGCACTCTCTGTCCCTTGACATTGAAGAGAATCCGACCGTCCGCACTGACCGAGTCAAACTTGGCGTCCTCGGGTAGAACCTGGTTGATGGCTTGAATCCCGAGTTCCTGTTGCCTTTCTGCCACCGGATCCCCTTTGCTTTTCGCAACTCGGTAATCGAGGTGAACAAACCACTGCTCGAACACAGCCAGCGGCTCATTTTCATCAAACTGAGCCAGGAAGCTCGTGTAGCGTTCCGGCGTCTGCAGGGAAGGCACGATGATCTGATGTCGCCTCGTGAGGCGGCGAAATGCGCCGAAGCCGGCGGCGAACCAACCCTTGCCCTTGGACGGAAAGGCGTTTTGCCGGAGCCAAGTGAGGATTCGATCAGAATTCTCGACGATCGCTGGCTCAGTGTATTCCTTGTTTCGGATGGCGATCTTCCGTGTCCCGGTGACGAAGTAGGTAAAACTGAAAGCAGTCCTTTTCTTCTTTTCACCGAAATCCCCCGGATCGTTCCCCGACTTGTGGATTCGTGCGGTTAGCTTTCCAGGACGGCCCTCGTCGCGCAGCCAGCCGAGCGGCCTGGTCAGAAGTTGATTTGCGCCCTCTGGGCCGGCAAGCAGGAGCCCAAGCGCTTGGAGGACGGTGCTCTTGCCGACCGCATTCTCACCTAGAAGGGTGATCCACTTGAACGCTCCGTTCTTGCTTCCGCAGCGGAGGCTCAACTTATCGAAGCACTTGATGTTCTCAAGCGTTAGCTCTTCAACCCACATGGTCTGAATGGTGTCTCACAGCGACGGCGAATTTCTGGCACCGGAGAAATAATCGCAGCTTGCCACCGAAAGTGAACTCCTTTTCGCAAAAAGTTATTCTCACGTGTTGTGCTCCGAAGTTCGTGGACATTACACAGTGGCGCAAGCAGCAGGATTTGCGGACGAGCATTGCTGGTAGATCAGCGCCCCGAGCGCCGGGGCGCTCAGTTTTTTGTTCGCGCGCTGGGCTTGGTTTCCCCATAGTCTCGCCCTACATGAACTCAATGACGGGCTACGGCCGGGGCGAAGCGGCCCGGGATGGACTCAAGATCACGGTGGAGATCAGTTCGGTGAACCGGAAGCAGACCGACATCACCGTGCTCCTCCCGCGCGAGTTGGAGTTGCTCGAGCCGCGCGTGCGGGATGAGATCAACCGCTCGATCGCGCGCGGGCGGTTGACGGTGCGCGTGGCGCTGCACGCGGCGGACGGGAAGACCGCCGGTCAGGTGCGTGTGAACGCCGCGCTCGCCAAGGCCTACGCCGAGGAGTACCGCCGACTGGCCAAGAAGCTCAAGCTTGCCGACACCGTGTCACTCGAATTGCTGGCCCGCTCGCCGGGGGTCTTGCAGACTGCCGAAGAAGTGACGGACCCGGAGGAGTTTTGGGGCGTCATGCACCAGGCGCTGCAGAAGTCCCTGGCCACGCTGCTGAAGATGCGCCAGCGCGAGGGCGCTCACCTGACCCACGATCTCAAGGCGCGCATGAATGTCATCCGCGAGGCCGTCGCGCGCATCCGTGAGCAAGCGCCGAAGGTGGCCGAGCGGTACCGCGAACAATTGCGTGAGCGGATCAAGGCCGCCGGCCTCGAGACGCCGCCGCCCGACGATGAGCGTCTGCTGAAGGAAGTGGTGTATTTCGCGGACCGCTCGGACATTTCGGAGGAACTGACGCGGCTCGAAAGCCACTTCAAGCAGTTCGAAGATTGTGTGAAATCGAAGGAGCCGGTGGGCCGCACTCTGGATTTTCTGTCGCAGGAGATGAACCGCGAGATCAACACCGTCGGGTCGAAGGCCAACGACAGCCTCATTTCGCGCGAAGTCGTGACGATCAAGGCGGAGCTGGAGCGGTTTCGCGAACAGGTGCAGAATGTGGAGTGAGCAGAGGGTTCATGGTTAATGGTTGATGGTTGATGGTTTCGGAGCGCGGCAGATTGCAGATGACGAAAGAAAATGTCAGTCCGTTGTTGATCGTGATCTCCGCGCCGTCGGGCGGTGGGAAGACGACGTTGTGTCAGCAGTTGCTGGCGAGCGATCCGCAGATCACGCGCGCCATCACCTGCACGACGCGAGCGCCGCGCCCCGGTGAGAAGGACGGCGTGGACTACTACTTCCTGGACTCCGACGCATTTCGGCAACGAGTGGCGGCGGGGGAATTCCTGGAGCACGCGATGGTGCACGGGAACCACTACGGCACGCTGAAACACGAGGCGCTCGACAAACTCCGCCAGGGCAAGGACGTGTTGCTCAACATCGACGTGCAGGGAGCCGCGAGCATCCGCGCCCAAGCCGCGCAAGTCGAAGAACTCAAACGCGCACGCGTCTCGGTCTTCCTGACGCCGGCCTCGCTGAGCGTGCTCGAAGAGCGGCTCAAGAAGCGCGGCCAGGATGGGCCGGAGGTCATTGAGCGGCGCTTGGCGGTGGCGCGGCAGGAGATCGAACAGTGGCGGTATTTCGATTACTTGATCCTCAGTGCGAGCATCGCTGAGGACCTCCGGCGGATGCAGGCCATCGTCGCGGCGGAGCGGATGCGGCAGTGCCGGGCAAGGCCGCCGTTGATGGAATGAGCAAGCTTCGCAACCATAATCGTCATCTTAATCCTGGTCTCTGTTCCATCCTCTCGACCTAAAGCGAGGGAGAGCAGGATTAAGATCAAGATTACGATTAAGAGCATGAGCACCAGCAAGAACATCATCCTGGGGGTCACCGGCTCGATCGCCGCTTACAAGGCCGCGGACCTGGCCAGCCAACTCACCAAGCGCGGCTGCGACGTGCGCGTGGTGATGACCGCCGACGCGCTGCGGTTCATCACCGCGCTGCCGTTCAAGACGCTTTCCCGCCATCCGGTCGTGACGGACCTGTACGACGAGGAGGAAGGCTGGAAGCCGACGCACATCGAGCTGGCCGACGAAGCGGACTTGCTCCTGATCGCCCCGCTGACCGCCCACACACTGGCCAAGCTCGCCCACGGCCTGGCGGACGACGCCTTGAGTTGCATCGCACTGGCCTTGAATCCGAAGGCCAAAATTCTCCTGGCCCCGGCCATGAACGGCAAGATGTGGCTCCACCCGGCAACGCAGCAAAACGCCGCCACGCTCAAGGCCCGCGGCGCCGAGTTCATCGGCCCGGAGGAGGGCATGCTCTCGTGCGGCTACGAGGGACTGGGACGACTTTGGAACGTTGAGCAGATTGCGGCGCGGGCATTGGAAATGCTAATTTAAGCGAGCGTGAAGACAGCCTCCATCCGCGGCGGACCCAGGCATTGGTTCCGGTGGCGGACTCTCAAAGAACTGGGCCAGTTGCTCGCCACCTCGGAGCCGGAGCCGGGCGAGCAAGCGGAACGGATCTGGCACATCGAGCGGAACATCGGCCTGGCGGTCAAGGGAGTGCTGATCGCGCTGCTGTTCTACTACCTGTTTTTCTCGAACTGGGTGGACGTGGTGACCCGGGCCGACGAGGCCACCAGCACGCAGTTGGTCGCCCTGCAAACGACGCAGCAAGTGGTGCTGGAGACGGTCCAGCGGTTCTTCCTGATCTACGCGGTGTTCAACATTGGAGCGGCCTTCCTCCTCGTCGGGATGGAGCAATTCCCGTTCGTGCTCGTGCGCTGGGTCGTGTTCGCCATCAACCTGCTGGACACGGTGCTGCTGGCCAGCCTGACCCTCGTCACCGGCGGCTTTGACAGCATTCTCTTTTGGGTGTTCCTCGGCTTGATCGTGCGCAACACCGCCAGCATCCCCGTGGCCGCGCCCCAGATCGTGTTGAACCTGCTGGCCTGCTTCTTCTACCTCTTCGCGGGAGTGCTCGACCTGGCGGTGCTCGAGATGGAAGTCATCAAGCCGGAAGGCGAAACGCTCGAGCCCGCCACCGAGCCGCTGGTCTTGCGCCTGACGCTGCTCCTGTTGATGACGGCTTGCTGCTACGGCCTCCAGGTGCTGTTCGATCGCGAGCGTCGGCTGCGCCAGGAAGCCCGTGAATTCTCGCTTCGTCAGGAACAATTGCAGGCCACTGGCCGGCTGGCGGCGGAGATCGCTCATCAACTCAAGAATCCGCTCGGTATCATCAACAACGCCGCCTTCACCCTCCAGCGCAGCGTCAAAGAAGGCAAAGGCACCATCACCCAGCAGATCCGCATCATCCGCGAGGAAGTCGAACGCTCGGACCGGATCATCACCGAGTTGATGGGCTACGCCAAGCTCGTCGAGGGGAAAGTCGAGCGCCTCAGCGTCACCGAAGAACTCGACCGCGCGATCAGCCAGGTTTTCCCGGCGGTGGCCCCGTATGAGATCGAGATTCGCCGCGAGTACGCCCCCGCACTGCCCTTTCTGATGATGCAACGCAGCCACTTGAACGAAGTGTTCGTCAACCTCCTCCAAAACGCGCGCGAGGCGATGAACGGCAAAGGCCACCTCACCGTCGGCGCTGCTTTCGGCGAAGATTACTCCGTGCTCGTCACCATCAGCGACAGCGGGCCTGGCATCGCGCCTGACCAAATCGACAAGATTTTCGAGCCGTACTACACGACGAAGGAGAAGGGCACCGGGCTGGGCCTGGCGATCGTCAAGCACAACACGGAGATTTACGGCGGCGCTGTGAGGGTTGAATCTGAGCTTGGAAAAGGGACGCGATTCGTTCTACACTTACCCGCCAGAACTGTAATGAAGCTGATTAAATGATTGCGCGACTGCCACCGTTGCTCGTCGTCGATGACGAGCGCAACATGCGTTTGTCCCTCGAGACCATCATGGCCGAGGAGGGTTACGAGACGGTCGCGGTCGAGTCCGCGGAAGAAGCCCTGAAGCTCCTCGAACAGTCGGAGTTCTTCATGGTCATCAGCGATGCCCGCTTGCACGGTATGAGCGGCTACGAGTTCCTCGACCGCGTGCGCAAGAAATGGCCCGCCCTGCCGGTGCTCATGATCACCGCCTACGCCACGCCCAAGCTCGCCGTCGAAGCGATCAAAGCCGGTGCCATCGACTACTTGGCCAAGCCGTTCGCGCCGGAGGAACTCATCCTCGCCGTCGCCCGCTGCGCCGAACGATTCCGGCTGCTGGCCGACATGGCGGCGTTGCGGGCGCGCGCCGGCGAGACGTACCAGCTCCACCACATCATCGGCGACTGTCCGAAGATCGTCGAGTTGCGCCAGCTCATCGAGACCGTCGCGCCGACCAACGCCACCGTGCTCATCTTGGGCGAAAGCGGCACCGGCAAGGAACTCATCGCCGGGGCGCTGCACAGCCTGAGCCATCGCCGCGAACGGAATTACATCCGGATCAATTGCGCCGCCATCCCGGAGACGCTCCTGGAGAGCGAGCTGTTCGGCCACGAGAAAGGGGCCTTCACCGGCGCGCAGCGGCAGAAAGTCGGCCGCGTCGAAGAGGCCGACGGCGGCACGCTGTTCCTCGACGAGATCGGCGACATGAGCCGCCCGCTGCAGGCCAAACTGCTGCGGTTTCTGGAGGACGGCACATTCACGCGGGTGGGCGGCATCCAGGAACTGCACGTGGACGTGCGCTTGATCGCCGCCACCAACCGCGACATCGTCGAGGCCATTCAGCGCAGCCAGTTTCGCGAGGACCTCTTTCACCGCCTCAACGTCGTTCAGTTCAGGCCGCTGCCGTTGCGCGAGCGCGGCGCCGACATCCTGCTGCTGGCCGAGCATTTCTTGAAACACTTCAGCACCGCGATGAACAAGCCGGTCAAGCAACTCTCCGCCGCCGTCAAAGAGCAGTTGCTCGCGCATCACTGGCCCGGCAACGTGCGCGAACTGCGCAACGTCGTCGAACGCGTCGTCATCCTCGAGACCTCCGACGAAATCCAGCGGACGAGCCTGCCGGACTTCCGCATCGAGACGCGACTGCGCAAATCGGAATTTCCCGTGACGGCCAAAGGCGCTTCGCTGGAAGAGAGCGTGACGCAATTCGAACGCGACTTGATCCTTTCCACCCTGGAGCAAGCGGGCTACAATGTCCCCAAGGCCGCCGAGCTGCTCAAGGTCACGCGGCACGCGCTGCGCTATCGCATGAGACGGTACAACATCCACGTGGACACTGAACCCGAAGACGAAACCGAAATGCCGCCGGAAAAGGAACTCACCGAATGACAGGACACCTGACTCTGATGCTCATGGCCGTGGATTTGCCGTTTGGGAAAACGGTCGTCGCGGGCAAGTCAACCGCCGTCGCGCTGCGCGGCGTCATCCCCGTGCTGGGCGCGGGTTTGCTGATCTTCCTGCTGCTCGTCCTCTGGGCCAAATTCATCCGCAAGAAGAGAGACCGTTCACGCGAATCGCACCCGGCGCTGGCTTCCACGGCGAAAAGCGACGACGACGAGAACGGGCACGGCCATCATCAACATCGCCGCCGCCGCAAGCGCCGCCGCGAGCATCGCCCGCGCAATCCCACGCTCGCCGAGACGGGCGGCCTGCCACCGGTCTCGGACAAGGGACCGACGCGACCTTAGACGTCCTCGAGCCGCGCCATGCAAGCCAGCCAGGCGATCACCCGCAAAAGCGCCTCCAATCTCGCGCTGGCGTTCGTCCTGTTGCCCAAGCCCAGACGCGACGGCATGGCCGCGCTCTACGCCTTTTGCCGCGAGGTGGACGACGTGGCCGACGATGAATCCGCTCCGGTCGAGGAGCGTCGCGCGCGTCTGGCTGCCTGGCGCGCTGACGTACGAGCCGCGTGCGAGAACGGCTCGCCGCAATTCCCCGTCAACCGCGAGTTGCAGCCGGTCATCGCTCGCTATCGCCTGCCCTTCGCTCTGTTTGACGAACTGCTGCGCGGCGTCGAGATGGACCTCGACATCAAACGCTACGAGACTTACGCCGAACTGGAACAATACTGCTACCGCGTCGCCTCAGTCGTCGGCCTGCTCAGCATTGAAATCTTCGGCCACCAACACCCGGGCTGCCGCGACTACGCCGTGCACTTGGGCAAGGCGCTTCAACTCACGAACATCCTCCGCGACGTGCGCGGCGATGCCGAGCGCGGCCGCATCTACTTGCCGCTGGAGGAACTGACGCGCTGCGGTGTGCAGGCGGAGGAAATCCTGCGCTTCGAGTACTCGGCGCGGTTTCGCGACGCCGCGGCCGCGGTGGCCCAGCGCGCGCGCCGCTACTACCAACTCGCCCGCGAATCCTTGCCTGCGGAAGACTGCCGCTCGATGGCGCCCGCCGAATTGATGGGCTCGGTCTATTGGCGGCTGCTGCGCAAACTGGAGCGCCGCCAGTTCAACGTCTTCGCTCCCACGCCGGCCCGGGTCAGCAAACTCCAGAAGCTCCTGCTTATCTTCCGCACTTGGTATCGCATGACTTCCGGCACCGTCGTCCCCAACTACGGCGCGCCGTGACCCGCACCGCGCCTGATTAACCATTGACGCACACGGATGAACCTAGCGCCGCGGAGCCGCCGACAAAACCACGCCAATGCGCACCACGCGAATTCAGGACGGAACGCAGATGGGAGCTTCCATCTCCCCGTCCGAAATCCGTGTTCCGCCCTGAATCTGCGTGGAACCTCTTTTTGAAATCCGCCTGAGAACTTCTGCCAGGAGAGCCACATGCCGCCGGGAGGCCGCCGTCGTCTGATCGTCAACGCCGACGACTTCGGCCGCTCGCACGCGATCAATCAGGCCGTCCTCCGCGCCCATCGCGAAGGCATCCTGACAACGGCCAGCCTGATGGTGAACGGCGACGCCTTCGACGAGGCCGTCCAACTCGCCCGCGAAAATCCGCGGCTCGGCGTCGGCCTGCACCTCGCGCTCATCTGTGGCCGGTCGGCGCTCCCGCACGACGAAATCCCCGGCCTGGTCGATCCACAGCAGAACTTCACGAACAATCCCGTCGCGGCCGGCTTTCGCTACTGCTTCGACCGCTCCCTCCGCCCGCAACTCCGCCGCGAGATCGACGCGCAATTCCAAAAGTTTTTTTCGACCGGCCTCCGGCTCGATCACATCAACGGCCACCTCCACTTGCATCTTCATCCCACCATCTTCCGCATCCTCGAACACAACGTCGGCGACTGGCAGATCACCCACCTGCGTTTCACCCGTGATTTGTTCTTCCTCAACCTGCGTCTCGCTCCGGGCCGCCTGCGCTACCGCGTCGGGCACGCCGTGCTGTTCTGGTTTTTGTCCGGCCGGGTGCGCCGGGCCTTGCAGCGCGAACGCATCCGGCACACGCAGGCCGTTTTCGGCCTCTTGCAGGATTCCCACGTCGATGAAGACTACGTGACGCGCCTGCTCCCCCGGCTGCCGCCCGGCGATTCCGAGCTTTACTCGCATCCCTCGCTCGACCAGTTTAAGCACGAAATGGACGCTTTGCTCAGCTCGCGCGTGCGGGCGCTCGTGGCGCAGCAGAACATCCAACTCATCCGCTACCAGGACCTGTGATATGGCAAAAATCCTGATCATCCTCGTCATCGCCTTCGCCTTCGAGGCGTTCGGCGTCATCGCGCTCAAACGCGGCATCGACCAGATCACCGTGGGCTACCACGAGCGCAAAGCCGCGACGCCGGTTTTGACCAACGTGCTCAAGCTCATCGGCGACTGGTTCACGAACAAAGACGTGCTCTTCGGCCTGCTGTTGGAAACCCTCTTCTTCATCGGCCTGCAATATCTGCTCGGCCAGCGCGACGTGAGTTTCGTCTGGCCGCTCACGGCGTTGAGTTTCGTGATGACGACGCTGGCGGCGAAATTCATGCTGCACGAGCGCGTGGATGGAATCCGCTGGGGTGGCGTCGCGCTCATCATGCTCGGCTCGGCGCTCGTCACCTGGAGCGAGAAAGACAAACCCCACTCCGGCGCCGCCACGCTCACGGCCGAACCGACG
>Ga0209726_10005855_pt1 | contig 14630 bp, 10 predicted proteins | sample Subgrocontami54m_FD_187453 | JGI IMG/M metagenome (GOLD analysis project Ga0209726, IMG submission 187453) | Subsurface groundwater microbial communities from S. Glens Falls, New York, USA - GMW46 contaminated, 5.4 m (SPAdes) (version 3) | ecosystem: Environmental > Aquatic > Deep subsurface >... | reverse complement strand
CGTTGCGGGCGTAGGGGCACCGGGCGTGATCACGGCGCGCGTCGGGCCGGGCACCGGCGGCCTCGTCGGGTTTAGCAGCATCGACCCGAACCTCAAACGGCCCCAGACGGATGAACTTGTCGTCGGGTTCGAGAAGCGCCGTGGTACCGCCACCCGTTACACACTAATGGCTATCGCACGACGCGAGTCGAACATGCTGGGCGTGGTGAACAATGGCGCTCCGGCCAACAGCTACTCCACGATCGGAATTCCGGACGAGGGTCCCAACTGGACGGGGCCAGCGGACGACCGTACGCTGCTCGTGTATAACCGGTTGCCCGCGAGCTTCGGACGCGACACGTACCTCGTCACGAATCCCGCTCAGCAGGCAGCCAGGGTGCTTGCGCTGCGGATGGCGTGGGAGCATTCAACTGATCGCCTGTTTGTCCTGTTCGGCGCGACCGCGGCGACCGCTGAGGGATCGGCGAGCAACCGCGGATACGGGCCGCTCGAGAACGATCAGGATCAGCCGGGTGAACTCTTCACGAACCCGAACGCGGCGTCGTACGCGCGTGGACGTCTGTTCAGTGACCGCGCCTACACCATCAAGTGGACGACGATGTACCGGTTCCCGAGGGATATCACCGTGGGCGGGATCGCCCGTTACCAGGACGGCCAGCCGTTCTCGCGACTCGTGGTGGTTCCGGGACTGAATCAGGGCGCTGAGGCCGTTCAGGCGTATCCGAATGGGGTGACCCGCTTCACGTTCACGGGCACGTTCGATCTACGTGTGCAGAAGGGCTTCCAGATAGGGACGGCGCGCGTCGCAGCGGTGCTCGACGCCTACAACCTGTTCACCCGTTCGAACGAAGTCGAGGAAGACGTCGTGAGCAGTCCCGCGTTCAGGACGCCGACGCGGATTGAGCCGCCGCGCGCGGTGCACCTGGGACTGCGTCTCACCTTCTGATTCCGTAGAACGGACACCACCCGTGCAGCACGCGTGGCCCTGGGTTGCAGCCGTCGCCGCCGGTGGCATAGCGGTCTGGGCACTGAGGCGCCTTCGGGTCGTCGCCCTCGTGGGCGCTGCGTACAAGGCGAAGATCCTGTGCACCGCCGTCTGCGCGTGCGGACGGGACATGGACCTGCAGCGAGCCGACGAGATACACGCCGACAGCTACTGGCTCCTGCGCCCGTTCGCGGCACGCGTCGATCACGCGCACGGATCAGTGACCGCGTCGTTGTTCGGTGTCTGCCCGCGCACGGCGGTGTATCGACCGGGCCGGGGCGCCACGCTGCTGCCGGCTCGCGGCGCGCTGGTCACGCTGTCACAGGGCAGTCCTTCCTCGGCCCCCCGACCGCTTGACCCCTGGACGACCGCGCGGCGCACCCCCGATCATCTGCAGCGCGTCGTCGACTGGGCCTTTGCAGAGCCGGACCCGCGACGGCTTCGACGCACACACGCCGTCGTGGTGGTGCAGGACGGGGTGGTCCTTGCCGAGCGGTACGCACGCGGCGTCGGGTCGGATACGCCGTTGCCAGGGTGGTCGATGACGAAGAGCGTTCTCGGCACGCTTGTTGGGCTGCTGGTGTCCGCAGGACGGCTCACGCTAGCGGATCGAGAACTGCTGCCGGCGTGGCGATCGCCCGATCCGCGATCGGCGATTCAGCTCGAGGATCTGCTGCGGATGCGCAGCGGCTTGCGGTTTTCCGAGAGCTACGCCAACCCGTGGTCCGACGTGCTCCAGATGCTGTTCAACTGCGGCGATGCGGCCGCGTATGCGGCGAATCGGCCGCTTGCGGCGAAGCCCGGCACGCTGTGGAGCTATTCGAGCGGCACCACGAATATCCTGTCGGCCATCGTGCGCCGGACGGTGGGTGACGACGAGTACGCGTCCTGGCCGAGGCGGATCCTGTTCGACCCGCTCGGGATGCGAAGCGCGATGCTCGAGCCGGACGCGTCTGGTACGTTCGTCTGCTCGTCATTCATGGTGGCAACCGCGCGCGACTGGGCACGGTTCGGGCAGCTCTGGCTGGACCGCGGTTCCTGGCGTGGCCGTCAGATTGTGCCAGCGTCGTGGGTCGACTTCAGCACGACGCCAACGGCGCAGTCTCCAGACGGGCGATACGGCGCCCACTGGTGGCTGAAGCTGAACCCGGAGATCGGCGGTGACACTCCGACAGCTGCCGCGATCGCACCCGATGCGTTCTTCGCGATCGGGCACGAGGGGCAGACGCTGACGGTGATCCCGTCGAAACGACTGGTCGTGGTCCGTATGGGGGTGTCGATCCACATTGACGCATGGAATCACGCCGCGTTCGTCGCGGCGCTGCAGCTGGCCGTGTAGCGCAGACAATCAGAATCCGCGTCGCCGCCTCGCGCGTCGAAGCCGGCGGTCCGGGAACCAAAGAGAAGACGTGACGCTCACCGCGGGAACCTAGCGTTCGCAGGTGTCGGGCCACCCTTGATCGCAGGCGCGTGCGTACAGCGCTGATGGCGTCAGGTCGCGGACGGGTGCCTTACTGCCCCTGAGCAGAATGGGGTAGTCGGCTAACATGGGCAGCGCCCGCTCGTACGCGTCGGCTCCTGCGGCCGCCCGCGCAGCGTTGTGACAGGCGGCGACAAGCCCCCTCCGACATCCGCGCTCGAACGAAGAAGCAATCCGTGCGCGATTCTGGGGGATCCCTTGTGCTCTCGCTCGCTCCAACTCGAAGATACCGGATTCGTTGCACGCCCAGCCGGAGCCGGCGCCACAGTAGATGGATTGCAGGCTTGCCAGGTACGCGCACGCGCGCGGCCGTCCGTCGTGACAGGCTCGTTCCCAAAACGGCAGCCACTGTCCGGGATGGCGGTCGCCAACGCCCCGCGCCGCACTCATCGCCAGGAAGACGGCAGCCCAGAGTGACATGTACGCGACGTGACGCTGGCGCGGAGCAAGCAATCGCCCAAGCCGCGCGGGATTGACGGCGGCAAGCCATGTCGAGCCCGCGGCGCGGTCGAGCAGGCGGACCGAGAGGTTCAACACGGGTACTTGCAGAAGCTTGTCGTAGAACGCCGGCACTCCGATAACAGTGAGCCACTGGTACAAGCCGACCGAGCTCAGCCCGTAGAGGACGCCAAAGGCGATGCGACCCAACTCGGTGCGCGGCGACGTAGACGGATCGGTGAAGAGGAGGTGCATCCCGAGGAAGACCGCAATCGGGATATAGGAATCGTAGAAGAAGTACGTGCCCGTCATCGCGAAATGCAGCAGCCCGAAAAGATAGGTGGTCAGAACCGCCGACAGCGTCATCGACGCCACGCCGAAGAAGAATTGGCCCGGCAGGCCCACGAGGAACAGCACCAGGTACATGTGGGGCGGATAGAACTGGCTGATCGCAATGTCCTGGCCACGCGTCAGATCGCTCGTGCCGGTGAGAATCAGCGCCAGCGAGCACACCGCCAGCGGGAACGACGAGGGGTTGAAGATGTGGACGAGCCGCCCATCCCTGCGCCAGCGAATCAGTTCCTTGGCGGCGAAGCCGATGGCCACCATCAGGAACTGGAACAAGAACCAGTCCGGCTTGAACCAGAGGAACAGGTTCGTGCTGAAGATCACGGGGATGGGCCCGAAGCCGAGCGTGTAGGTATCCCGGCGCGACCAGCTGAGGAGCATGTCGAACGCATAGGCGAACAGGATTTGTCCGGCGATGAGGGGCACGGCGTCGTACACCGGACGCCACCACCAGCCCCAGTACAACAAGATCGTGCCCTGCGCGCAGGCCTGCAGATAGTGCTGCTTACGGAGGTTGACTTCCACCGTCAACGCGCGACGTGTGCGGCGAGCCGACGCCACGAGCAGCGTGTTCCAGGCCAGCAGAGCTGCGCCCGTGCCGAGAAACGTCGAGAGCAGGCTCGCATGGCTGCGCACGCCATCGAGCAGTCCAAACAGCGTGAGGATGATGGCCAGCGTCGCTGGCAGGTACGACGGGAACACTCTGCGCATCGAAGAGGCCACCACTGATGATCGGCGTCAGTGGCGGCGACAAACGAGCGGAATTGGACGCACGTCTCCGTCCTCGAACGTCTCCGCGGAGTTGTCGTGGAAGGAGGGAACCGTGTGCGGATTCTACCAAAGTCCGGAGCTTCCGAGGCGAGATGGCGTCCGGCAAGTGGCCCGTTCACCACGAGCGAGCCGTCGCCTCCCAGGATCGCCTTCGTGGTTGAGGTCGAAAGCCGTTCAAGGGCCTTGAAGGGCCTTCACGTGAGCGACGACGCTGTCGGAAAGCCCGTCCAGGCGGTAGCCGCCTTCAAGCACTGACACGATACGTCCCTGACAGAGCTCATCGGCGAGCTCGACCACCACCCGCGTGATGGCGGTGAATCCCGAAGGTGTCATGTCGAAACGTCCCAGCACGTCGTTTCGCATCCCGTCGAAGCCGGCGCTAATCAGGATGACATCAGGTCTGAATTTCCTTGCCGCGGGAGCGAGCCTGGTCTGAAAGGCCTCGAGAAACTGCGCGTCGCCAGCGCCAGGGGGCATCGGCACATTCAGCTTCGTCCCAACGGCCTTGCCGGCGCCGGTATCCGCTGCGTTGCCGGTCCCCGGATAAGCGCCGTAGTGATGAGTGCTGAAATAGAAGACCGAATCATCCTCGTTGAAGATGTCCTGCGTGCCATTGCCGTGGTGATAGTCCCAATCCACAATCAACACGCGGCGGGCCCCATGGACCTTCTGAACGTACCGCGCCGCAATCGCTATGTTGTTGTAGATGCAGAAGCCCATGCCCCGGTTGGGCGTCGCATGATGGCCTGGTGGCCGCACAGCGCAAAACGCGTTCCTCACCTTCTTCGTCATCACGGCGTCGACGGCATTCAGCACTCCGCCCGCGGCGAACTGCGCCGCCTCGAATGAGCCTGCCGACGCCAGTGTGTCTCCAGTGCTGAGATCTGCCAGCCCTCGTAGATTCGAGAGTTCCTTACGCACGAGCTCTACGTACGCCGGTGTGTGGACAAGCGTCAGCTCTGCGTCCGTCACTCGACGCGCCGTGATGCGCTGAAGGTTCGGCATCAGACCTGACCGCTCCAGACCGCCGCGAATAGCGGAGAGACGCTCGGGCCGCTCCGGATGGCCCGTGTCGCCTGACAGGTGACGCAGATAGACGTCGTCGAACACGAGACCGGTGTGCGCCGGCCGATTCGCCGGCGGAGTTTGTGCGGCAGCACACGCCAGAATGCCGAATGCCAGTAGAAGTCGGCTCATCGTGTGCGCCTTTTGCCGATCCGAGCCGGCGTGCCTTTCTCTCCAGGCGGCGTCGATGCGGCCATGGAGCAAATTATTCGAGCAAGCGATCCTGCAGCGCTGCGAGTTCGGCATCGGACACCGTGAGCACATCGCGTCGGAACCTGTCGAATGATCCGTAAGTGGCGTCAATCACATCGAAGGTCGCTTGCAGGGTTTCGGCTCGCAGCCCCTGGATCGCCCGCACCTGTTCGGGAGTCGCTTCAACACCGTACCGTTCCTTCCACTCTCGGCGGCGTTCCTCGACGACCGCGTCCGTGAGTCGGTACCTGGTCGTCAGGAGGTAGTCGGCCACGATCGTGTCGCGTGGGACGCCGAGGGCGGTCAGGAGAATCGCGCTATAGACACCCGTTCGGTCCTGACCGGCGGTACAGTTAGTGACCGCTGGAAGCTCGCCGGCCACCAGACGCCGAAATACCTGGCGGTACGACGAGACGTAATCAATGACGAACTGTTTATAGGTCGAAGTAGAAACGGGCAGGGGCCTTCCGCTCGACACCAGCTCGAAGCGACGCATGAACTCGTCCTTCGGTAGGACCGAGGGTGTCGCGGGCAACTGCGCATCCGACAGCATGGGCGCGGAGAGGATCTCTGGTTCCTTCCCCTGCCATTTCATGGGGGCACGCTGCCGCTCCCCAGCGGTCCGCAGATCGCATACCAGCCGGATTCCCAGCGAGCCGAGGTACTCGTAGTCGCGCGCCGTCAGGCCAGCAAGGTGGTCCGTCCGGTAGACGAGGCCCCACTTGACGAACCGATCGTCGGTGGTCCTGTACCCACCAAGGTCTCGAAAGTTCACCGCCCCGTCGAGTGGCAGTCGCCGTGCAGCCACGACCCTGGTTGGTCCCGACTCCGGCTTCATGTGGAAGTACAGACGTCCAGGGCGCGCGGGCACGGACACGGTGACCGGACTCGTGGTCGTCGTTGCCACTGGCGTCGACGTGTCGACCTGCTCGGGCGAGGCGCTCAGGTAGACGCGGACGATCCCCGCACTGGGCGTCGCTTCGTACGCGATCCGGTAGGCGGTTGCGCTCACCTGTTCACATTCGGCGGCGCGAATCGTGGACGCCGCAGAAAGGGCCGACGGGGCAGTCGCGGCGCCAAGGAGGGACACGAGCAGCGCGACCGCCAGAGGCGGCGCGTGGCGCATGCTTAAAAGTGGTGTGACACGCAGCATGGTGGCGCTGCCAATCCCCCTTCCGCGCGCGGCGTCGCAAGCGCCTAGATCGTAGCCTTCTTCGAGGCGCGAGCGACGGCGAGCGATTGTCTGGCCCAGTCCAAGAGCGTCGCCACGTCCTCGACGACCGACGCGGGCACGTCGTAGTACGACATCGTCATTGGCCGGTCGGCATACGGCTTGAGCGGCTTCGAACCGGCCTGCTCGTACTGCCGACGGTTCGTGTCGTCGACTTTGAAGTAGAGCACGTCGGCCGCGAGGATTCCGAAGAACGTGTCGTCCGAATAGAGTCCGACGCCGCCGAACATCGCTTTCGCTCTCAGTTGCCGGACGGCCGACAGCTGATCCAGCACGAAGTCGCGGAAGCCATTGCTGACGCGCATGGACCTCAGCCGCCCGCGGCTGCGCTCCCCGCCATTCGCTTCTAACGTTTGGTGGGTCCCTTTCCGGCCCCCTGAGCGGTCTTCTCACGTTCCTGTGCGCGAGCCGCGGACAGAATATTCACGAGACCGTAGTTGCCCTCATGACACGAGTACTCGACGAGCTCGTACTGCCCGTCGTCCTTCTTGATCGGGAAACCGAGTGTCCAGGGCCTGGTCCACGTATCCGGATCCTCGACCGTGACGCGATAGTCGATCGTATCGGCGGCGGTGCGCGTGTAACGTTCGGTCAGGCGCAAACCCTTGCTCGACCCACGGAACTCGATCGCGCCATTGAAGTTCGTCACCTCTACGACGAGCGTGTCTCCCTCCCAGTGGCCGCGCGAATCTCCAAGCCACTGCGTGAGCTTTGGACCCGGGTGTGGCGAGCCATTGGTGGGAATCACCCGTGCTTCATGGATCATTTCCTTGGTGACGACGACGAAGCCCGGGCCCTGCACGATCTGAACGCCGTTGTTGTACCCGATCGGCATCCACATCTCTGGCAGGCCACGTGTAATACACCGTACGTACGGGCTGAGATCGACGGCCCAGATGCCGGGACGAAGCTCCTCCGACGAACCTTCCGCGAGTCCGCTGCCCGCCGCGGCTCTGTCGGCCACGCGCTTACGTCCCTGGGGAGTGAGTGGGGGAATCCTGCCGTCTGGTGGATCGAGGACGAGAGCCACTTGCTGCGACGGACTGGTCTTCACGAATCCAAGCGCGGTGTCCCGCCACTCGCGGTCGTAGCCCCAGATGCCCGCCTGCGTGGTTCGCTCGCGTCGGGCCGCCGCCTCCGTTGGTGTCAGCTGCTCTCTTCCTTTGAGCTCCGCAGGGCGCTCGAGTGGCACGCCGTGCGTGTCGTTCACCGTCCAGATACCCTCGAGATCGGGCTCGCCCCACGGTGTTCGAGGCGCGCGCCAGGCTCTTGCCGCCGCCGCGCGCGCGTCTGCAGATCGGCTGTCGGCAGCGACCGCGTCCCTGGCCCGCGGGACGAGCGAGACGACGGCCTCGATGCGCATCTTGTCGGGCGCCGCGAGCATCGCGGCCCTCATGCCTTGACCGTCGCCATCGATCGCGTCGGGGGCTTCTCGAACCTGGACGCCCTTCTGTGTGAGCTCCGCACTCGATGCGCCCGCGTCCGCGAACTTGAAGCCAATGTGATCGATCGTCCGGCCTTCGCTTGGCTGGAGCGCGCCGCGGTTCGAGTTCCGGGCCACAATCAGCCAGGCCTTGCCGTACTGCAGGCCGTTCAGTCGTCCCTTCAGCGTCCCCGGCTTTCCACCAAAGTTGGTCTGGTACCATTTCAGCGTCGCACCTGGATCATCGCTGAACAAGTGAACGTGGTGGAACCCAAGGAGACCGGGATCTTCGACGAGCTCAATCTTCGTGCCCCACGGGTCCTTGATGAACGCCACTTTGAACAGCCCGGGCTCCTCATGGATCGGGGACTCGCGATCGACGACTCTCACGCCAGAACCCCCAACGCCAACGGCCAGGAGCTGCTTGACCTTGGCGGCGAGGTCGGGAACCGAGAAGGTGATGTGATCCGCGGCCGTCCCCTCGTTGCCGCCGCCGGCTGGACGCGCGATGAACAGGAGCTGCACGTCGCCGCAGCGGGCGGCATCCGTGCGCGTCGCGACCGCTTCGCAGCCCAGATGCTGGATGTACCACCGGGCCGCCACGTCCCCGTTGGTCACGGTCAAATGAATGTGGTGGAACCCGGCTTCCGCGGCGTTGGCGGGGCCGGCAAACGAGAGGGAGAGCGCGAGAACTGCGATTGCGAGCTGGAACCGGGTCATCACGACACCTCCGGGTGGTCCGAGTGATTCGTTCGACCTGCGACAGACCATGGTACTACGTCGCGGCGCTCACGTCCGGATGTAGCGCACGCGGTCAGCAGACACTGACCGCGTATGACGCCGTCAGTGGAGCGGTAATTTCCAACCGCCACATTCGCCTGAATGACAACAGAGCTGCTCTTCAGGCCGAGTGACATCCGCCTTCCTGCTAGAATCGCTTTCGATTCCTGGGGACTGCGACGGTGACGACCGTATCGAGATGGCGTGGGATACGCGCGGCTTCCAGGCCCACTACTCGTTTTGGTGGGTAAGTGAACGGAGATCCAAATGAACGATCGATATGTCGCTCCATTGTTTGCCGGAGAGATTTGGATCGCGGTTCTCGCATTGGCACCGATCGCAGTTGCGGCTCAGGCGCCGCAGGCGAAGACTGCGACGAAGACGTGGACTGCCATCCTGACCGCAGATGATCAACCGGACCTACAAGGAGTGTGGTCGGACACGAGCGCGACCCCCCTGGAACGACCGAAGGCGTTGGAGGGAAAAGCATTTCTGACCGATGAGGAAGTGGCTCGACTGAAGGAGCGGGCGGGTCGGCTCTTCAACAACGGAAACAATGACTTCGTCGCCGGAGACAATCTGTTCCTCGCCCTGGTCACGGATCTCGAGACGTTACAGAATCCAAATGCGACGGGCGGTGCCTCGGAAATGGTCAAGAGGGAGTTGGACAATCGAACATCGCTGATTACGGATCCGCCTGATGGAAGAATCCCTCCCTTGACGCCCGCGGGGCTCCAACGACAGGCTGCGGCGCAGGCGGCGACTCTGGCTATTCCGTGGCGGCCTGATCTGGACCCTGCGGCACAGCAGCTGGCGATGGCTACGAAGCGCCGCCTTCCAAGCGGCCCCGAGGACCTGAGCAACGTTATACGCTGCCTCTCCTGGGGCGTACCGAAGATTGCCGGCAATGCCAACTACACGAGCCACTACCAGATTCTGCAGTCTCCTGGATACGTGGTCTTGCTCAGTGAGGTGAACCCCGAGGCTCGCATCATTCCCTTGGACCGGCGCCTGCATCTTCGACACGGCCTGCGCCAGTGGCATGGCGACTCACTGGGGCGATGGGAGGGGAGCACGCTGGTCGTCGAGACGACGAATTTCTCTCCGAAGAGTTACTTCATGGGCTCGGCCGAGGACCTTCACCTCATCGAGCGTTTCACGCGCATTAGCCCGGATACGATCAGCTACGAAGTCACCGTCAGCGATTCGACCACGTGGACGAAGCCGTGGACGGCCGTGATTTACCTGCGCCAGACGCAGGACAGCATCTACGAGTTTGCGTGTCACGAAGGGAACTACGAGGTCATGCATGGCATTCTTGCTGGGGCTCGCGCGGAGGAGAAGGCCGCTGAAGAAGTTGCCAAGGGTCCGAAGTAAGTCTAGGCGATGACCCATCGCTGAACGGTCAACCCTTCGAGTGGACCTAGCCCGCGCCGTTCGTGGAGGAGACGATTCGTCCCGGTGTCGTATAGGCGAGCGTTACGCAGCGATAGGGCGTCTACTCACGGAAGACTGAGGGCGATGAATCCGGCGTCCGGAGATTCCCGGCTCCCGGTGGCAATGACGACATACTGCTTGCCCTCGAACATGTACGTCATCGGGGCTCCCGTGACACCGGCGGGAAGTTCCGTCTCCCAGAGAATCGCACCGGTCGCCTTGTCGAACGCGCGAAACTTATTGCCGCCGGCGCCTGGCGCCAGAGAGGCGGGCATCTCCGGCCGAAGCCGCGACCCGAGCCCGGACATGACGGTACTGCCCTCCCCGAGAAAGAGCAGCGTCTTCGTCACGAGCGGGGCGCTGCGGCCAGGATTGCCGAGCGGCGGCAGATTCAGCGACTTCAGCAGCGGATGGTTCCGGGGGCCGTCGCCGTTCGGCATCATCCACATCTGGTCGCCTTTGTTCAGATCGATGGCGGTGATGCGCCCATACGGCGGCTTCAGAAGCGGAAGGCCCTGAGGCCCGGGCGTCCAGGCTCGTGTACCGGACACATAGTTCAAGTTCGAGACCTTGGGGTCGCCTTTGACGATGTCGGCGGTGAACGGGCCTGTGATCGACTGGATGTACAAGACTCCCGTTTCCGGATCGAACGCCCCGCTCTGCCAGTCTGCGCCCCCGACGGAGCCAGGCAGCTGAATCGTCCCGCGAATGCCGTCGGGACCCTCGGCTCGCACGGTCGGTGGCGTGAACAGCGGACCGACTCGGTAATACTTCAAGAGTGCGATCGCTTCAGCGCGCAGCTCTGGCGTGAAATCGATCAGATCGTCGATCGCGACGCCCTGACGATCGAATGGCGGCGGTTTGGTCGGGAACGGCTGCGTGCGCGCAGTACGCTCGCCCGGGGTATTCGAGCTCGGAACGGGGCGCTCTTCGATTGGCCAGACGGGCTTTCCCGTGATCCGATCGAACACGAACGCGAACGCCTGCTTCGTGAGCTGCACGACCGCTTTGATCGGCTTTCCGTCGACGCGGATGTCGGCGAGGATCGGGGCCGCCGGCAGGTCGTAGTCCCACAGATCGTGGTGGACGATTTGGTAGTGCCACACGCGCTCGCCGGTCAGACATCTGACGCACACGAGGGTATTGGCGAAGACGTTGTCCCCGAGCCGGTGCCCCCCGTACATGTCGTTGGTCGGGGCCGTCAGTGGGAGATACGCAAGCCCCTGCTCCTCGTCGGCGCTGATGAGCGACCACAGATTCGCCTCGCCGCTGTACGACCAGGAGTCGTTCTCCCACGTCTCGCTGCCGACCTCGCCCGGACGCGGAATCGGATTGAACTTCCATCGGGGCTGGCCGGTGCGCACGTCGAACGCCTGGACGACTCCCGGCGCCGCTTCCATGCGCGTCGGGCGATCTGACATCGAGCCTCCATTTCCTACGCCGACGATGACGACGCCCTTGCAGACCTGGGGCACGCCGGTCCATGCGTATTGAGTCGCGCGAGGACCGAGGCCCGGTCGGAGATTGACGCGCCCGTTCTCGCCGAACGCTGTCACCGGCTTGCCCGTCCGGGCGTCGAGGGCGATCAGGTACTCGCCGCGGATGAGATAGAGACGCCGGTCGTTCCCGTTGCTCCAATACACCACGCTGCGGGCGCTGTCGCCGCGCAAGCCTTGCCCCGGTTCATCAGGAAACGGCTCCTGGACCCAGAGCGTCTTGCCCGTGCCCGGGTGAAACGCCTCGACCAACCCGATGCCGTTCGGGCTGTACAAGACACCGCCGACCATGAGCGGTGTCGAGCGGTAGTTGTTCGAGTGGGAGAAGCCCGGAACTCTCGAGCTGATGCTCGGGTCCACGGCGGGCCGACGCCAGGCCATGCGAAGGCGCGCGACGTTGTCTTTGTTGATCTGATCGAGCGGAGCGTATCTCGTGGCGCCCGAATCGGCTCCGTATCGAGTCCACTCGCCGCCACGCGAGCCCTGTTGCGCGGCCACGAACGTCGTCCCAAGGGCAACCGCTATGCCGATCAGAGTTCGTCGGAGAGCCATCTTCCAGACCTCCTCATGCGTGCTGCGCGACATCTTCATGCGGACGCGGTGCAGAGGCGATGCGGCCTTCGCCTTCAGCGCGGCGCCACGGCACCGTCGGCCAACGGAATGAACAGCGAGATGCGATCGCCCGAGCCGATCGCCCTCGAAATGTGTCCCTGTCCCGTCGTGTCCTCGGCCAGCAGGATGTGACCGGGTCCGAGGCGCAGCTTGCGGCCACCCTCGAGCTCGATTTCGCTCTCGCCGCTGAGCGTCACCACGTACTGTCGGTTCGGCGCCTGGTGCCAGTCGAGGTCGTAGTCCTTGTTGGTCCGGCGGAACTGTAGGCTCTTGACTGGCACGGTCTGCGACAAGCTGGTCCCTCTGCCCTGAGGTTTGAGCGGGATTTCGTACTCCTCCACCTTGGTCTTTCCGTCCGGTCCCGTATAGAGCCGCGTGACCTTCACTGGTGTCGGCCCCTGCGCAAACACGAGACCTCCCGTCATCCATTTCGCGCCCATCATGAGGGCCAGCGTCGGGATCCATCCCATCACGAGCACCGTGCGAATCAGTCTGCGTCCCATGTGTCCTCCAACCAACGATCTCCAGAATTGCGCCAGGCTATTCCAATGGCCTCGATACCGTGCCAGAACCGCTCTTCCGCGGCGTCAGCGGGATGGGGCGGCCAGATGTGCGCCAAGTATAAGCGGTTCCCCGGAGGGCGCGGACGCCGTCCCGGCGGGCGCCGGACGGCCGTGCCTCGCGCTCCTCGGACCGATGGCCGCGAAGCGTTCGCCAGAGCCTCTCAGCATCATGGTGACGTTCGATCGGGCGTTTCGAACGAACGCGAAGCCACTGGTGTGGCTCAGCGTATAGGCGCGGGCTGTGGTTGCACGATAGAATCTGAGCATGTCGTATCGCAGCGAGCTCGAGGCGCGTCTTGCGAAGAAGACCACGAAGGCGATCGTCGACTATCACATGATTGAAGACGGCGACCGCGTGATGGTTGGGCTGTCTGGCGGCAAGGACAGCTGGGCGCTGCTGCACGTGCTCGACGTGCTCCGGCAGCGGGCGCCGATTCGCTTCTCACTCATCGCCGTCAACGTCGATTCCGGCTACAAGGCATACAAGCACGATGTCATCGCGAGGACGTGCGAGGAGCGGGGCTGGGAGTGCCGGATCGAACACACCGGCATCGGTGAGCTCATCGAAGACATGCTCGACGCCGACGAGACGCCCTGTTCCCTCTGCGCCCGGCTGCGGCGCGGCGTGCTGTACCGGATGGCGACCGAAGTCGGCGCGACCAAGATCGCCCTCGGTCACCATGCGGACGACTTCATCGAAACCCTGCTGCTGAATCTGTTCTTCGCGGGTGCGCTCAAGGCCATGCCGGCCACCCTCGTGTCGGACGACGGCGCGCATGTGGTGATCCGCCCGCTCGTGTTCGTGGGGGAGGACGAGGCCCGACAGTACTGCAAGGAGTCGGAACTGCCAATCATCGGCTGCTGTTGCCCGGCCTGCGGCGATCTGGCCCTCCAGCGTCAACGCGTGAAGCGGCTGCTGATGGACCTCGAAGTGGAGCACCCCACGATCAAGCAGTCGATGCTGAAGGCGCTGGCCAACGTCGCGCCGCGGCACCTGCTCGATACGCGGCTCAACCCTCCTGCGGAACTCCGAGCCATGGCGGGAGCCGGCGGACCTGCGACGAGGGGCCGCCAGAATCGCCCAAGCGTTATGACGCTTCGTCCAACCCCATGACCATCCCGTGAGGAGTCTTGTGCATCGTTGCCAACTTACGTTGGCTGTCGTCGCCGTCCTGGCGGTCGCGCATCAGGCGTCGGCCCAGCAGCGGCCTCTCGTCACCGAGGATCCGGAGCCGATTGGTGCCGGTCGGCTTCTGGTCGAAGCCGGTGTGGACATCGCTCACAACCAGGAATATCCCGCCTCCGGCCTGCAAGGGAACCTGTGGCGTGTGCCGGCAATCGGCCTGAGCTTCGGCATTAGTTCGATCGCGGAGTTTCAGCTCGACAGCGGTATCAACTTCCTGTCGATCACCGAAGGCCATGCGGCTCCGCTTTCCAATCTCCTCACGGTCACCGGCGACAGAACGCACGACATCGAGGACATCGTCGTCGCCACGAAGATTCGTCTGAAGGCGGAGGGGGCGCATTCTCCGTCGGTGGCGGTGCGTTTCGCGACCCGGCTGCCGAATGCCCGGAACGAAAGCGGGTTGGGCCTCGACACGACGGACTTCTCGATGGCACTGCTCGGTGCGAGGACCGTTCAGTCCATTCGGGTGGTCGCCAATCTCGGGGTGGCCATCCTGGGTGATCCGACAGACGGCCAGCGACAGAACAACGTGCTGACGTACGGTCTCTCGCTCGCGAGAGCGACCACCGATCACGCCGAACTGGTGGGGGAGCTCAACGGACGGATTTCGACGCGGTCCGGCG
>Ga0209726_10005854_pt1 | contig 14631 bp, 13 predicted proteins | sample Subgrocontami54m_FD_187453 | JGI IMG/M metagenome (GOLD analysis project Ga0209726, IMG submission 187453) | Subsurface groundwater microbial communities from S. Glens Falls, New York, USA - GMW46 contaminated, 5.4 m (SPAdes) (version 3) | ecosystem: Environmental > Aquatic > Deep subsurface >... | reverse complement strand
GACCTGGCGGCGGAAGACCTGCCGCTGGACGTCCGGTGGCGAGAGGTTGCGGAAGAAGTCGAGGCCCATCTCGCCGAAACCGACGACCTTGGCCTCCGAACGAGCAAGCCGCTCCATCTCCTCGAAGTCGGCCTCTGCCGCCTCGCCCGCGTCGTGGGGGTGGATGCCGACCGTGGCCCACACGTCGGGCAGCCGCTTCGCCAGCGCCGTCACGGCGCGGTTGGTCTCCCGGTCGGTCCCGATCGTCACCATGCCCCGCACGCCGGCCGCCCGCGCGCGCTCGAGGACGGCGTCGAGATCGTCCGCGTAGTCGGGGAAGTGCAGGTGCGCGTGGGTGTCGAAGAGCCGCATCACGCGCCCATGATAGCTCAGGGGGTGACGGTGAAGCGCAGGCGTCCGATGAGCTGGCCCGATGCCGTCACCACGTCCACTCGGTAGCGCCCCTGGTAGGGCGGCTTGAGGTCGGTCTTCCGCGAGTAGGTCCTGAAGCCCTCCTTGCGCCCGCCGCGCAGCGGCGACAGCGGCACGCGCCCCACGAGGCGGCCGTCCTTCCACCACACGTGCTCGATGGGCTGCCGGAGTCCCGCCGGCGCGTACACGGCGGTATAGGCGGCGATGCCCCCCCAGCCGGCGACGGTGGAGGCTGGGATCGGGCTGTCCACCGGCTCGACAGGCTCGAGCATGGTCACGCTGCGCGCGGCCGTCGCCCTCGCGACGAAGAGGGGCGCCGGCGGCACGGCCGCGCGTCCACCCCAGACGGCCGCCATGGCCACCACGGCGAGCACGGTCGAGCGCGCGTACGCCTGCCGCCACGTCAGCGCGCCCCGCTCGCGGAACACCGGCATCATCGCGACCGCCGTCAGGGCCGCGGCGCCCTCGAGCGCCAGGATGGGCCGGATGCCGAGGAGCGGCAGCGCCACGTTGAGCGCCGCGAAGATGGAAAAGCCCAACAGCGCCTGGTTGAGCCAGCGCCGTGGGCGAACGATAGCCGCGTACCAGGGATCCACGGCCGTCACGAGGGCCCCCGCCACGACGCCGGCAAAAAACAGCACGTTCGGCGAGTCGAGAGTCGCGCTCGCCCAGTAGGCGGGGAGCACGAAGAGCAGGAGGCCGTGGTAGAGGGACTGTATGGTGTAGTCCGCGGCGCCGATGATGCGGCGCCGGCCGCGGCGCTCGAGCGGCCGGCGCAACTCGGTGATGAATGCGAAGAGCAGCCCCAGGAGCAGCAGGTAGCCCGCGATCCAGCCCACGTGGGGCAGCCCGCGCCTGAAGACGAAGATCGTCACGACCCCCAGGCCGAGCGAGCACACCGAGATCCCCCAACGCCTGACCCAGCGAAGCAGACGGGCGCCCATGCTCAGGCGGCCGGGCCGCGCGGGGAGCGATGCCGGAGGCCGGCGAGCCCCGAGGGGAACAGCAGCACCGCCGCGATCAGCGTCAACCCCAGCGCGAGCATGTACACGTAGCGGAATCGCAGCAGGAAGAGCTCCGAGACGAGCCCGAGGAACACGGCCCCCACCACCGGCCCCACGACGGTCGCCGCGCCGCCGACCAGCGCCATGATCACGGTCTGGAACGACACCAGCGGGTTGAAGACCTGGGGATCGAGGTAGGTCCAGCGCGGCGCCATCGCCGCTCCGACCGCACCCATGAAGGCGGCGCTGAGCGCGAAGGTCCCGACCTTGACCCGCGTCGTGTCGATCCCCAGGGTCTGGGCGCGCTCCTCGTCCTCCCCGATGCCGATGAGCGCGTAGCCCCACCGCGAGCGGCGCAGAGCGAGCGCAGTCCCCACCGCGAGCGCGGCCAGGGCCAGCACCGTGTAGTAGAGGACGGTCGCGCTCGGGGGAGCCAGCAGCAGCCTGCCTACCGTGCCGGTCACGCTCGTTTCGTACCAAATCAGCACGTGCTTGGTGAGCTCCGCCAACCCGAAGGTGAACACCGCGAAGTACGGGCCGCGAAGTCTCAACGCCAGGAGGCCGACCAGGAGCGCCATCGCAGCGCCCACGGCCGCGCCGGCGAGGACAGGCAGCGGCCACGCCAGCCTTCCTCCGATCACCGCCGTCGCGTAGGCGCCGGCGCCGAAGAACGCGCCGGTGGCGAGCGAGAGGTAACGGGTGGGCCCGGAGAAAAATGCCCACGAGACGGCCAGCACCACGTCGGCCAGGATGGCCAGGAGCAGCGAGCGCTGGTAGTTGGATACGAGCCACGGCGCTCCCAGGAGCGCGAGGATGACGGTCGCGAGCAGCGCGCGCCTAACGGCCAAAGATGCCGGAGGGCTTGAGGATCAGGATCAGCGACAGCACGGCGTACGAGGAGATGAGCCGGATGTCGGACGAGACGAGGTAGACGCCGGCGGTCTCCACCACGCCCAGCAGCAGGGCGCCCAGGAGACTGCCGACCACATTGCCGAGGCCGCCCAGGATGACCACGACCAGGGCGGTCACGGTGTACGGCAAGCCGATGAAGGGCGTCAGCTCGAAGAGCATGCTGATGAGCGAGCCCGTGACCGCCGCCATGGCGATGCCGAGACCGAAGCAGACGCCGTGGAGCCGAGTGAGGTTGACGCCCACGAGCTGGGCACCCTCGGGCTCGTCCATGAGGGCCCGGATGGCCTTGCCCGTGAGGCTCCGCTGCAAATAGACATAGAAGCCGACGCTCAGCCCCAGCGCCACGACCGCGGCCAGCACGCGATTGGCGGGGAACACCGCGCCCAGGACGCGGAGCGGCGTGCCGAGATAGCTGTAGCCCTTGAGGTCGGCGGACCAGATCAGCAACGCGGCGTTCTGCAGCACGAAGAGCAGGCCGAAGGACAGCAGCAGCGACCGCGACTCGAGCGTCTCGCGCCCCTCGGCCTGGGCGAGCACGCGCGCGTAGAGCAGGCGGTGGATCACGAGGCCGGCGGCGAAGGCGGCCGGCCCCGTGACGAGCAGCGTGAGGAGCGGGTTCGCGCCCCAGCCCGTGTGCAGCGAGTACGTCACGTAGGCGCCCAGCATGAGGAACTCGCCGTGCGCCACGTTCAGCACCCGCATGAGCCCGTACTGGAGGTTGAGCCCCAGCGCCACCAGCGCGTAGATCCCTCCGGTGATCAGCCCCGTGACGAGGATGTCGAAGAGAAGCGACGCGCTCACATCATCACCGCGCGCGAAGGTATCCGCTGCCGATCACGCCCACGCGGGCTTCGGCACCACGGCCGTCGCGGTGGCAATGCTCTTCGGCCAGACGATCTCGAACTCGCCCTTCTGCCACTGGCCGACCATGCCGGGGGTGGTGACGTTGACACCCTTGAGGAACTTGATGGGGCCCGCCACCGTCTGAAACTCGGTCGCGTCGATCATCTCCTTGATCCCCTTCCGGTCGAGCCCCACCTCCCCCACGCAGCGCTCCAGGATCTGCAGCGAGGCGTAGGCAAAAGCGCTCGCCCAACGATCGGGCTCCTTCTGATGCTTCTTGACATGGGCCTCGTAGTACTCGCGCGCGCCCGGGTACTTCATCTTCGGGTTCCAGCCGGCGATGCCCGACACACCCTCCGCGCCCTTGAAACGGTCGCGGTAGAAGGGGAAAGCCGTTCCGACGGCGGCCATGTAGACCGCCGGGTTGAAGTCCACCTCCTTGGCCTGGCCGGCCGCCAGGATGTTGTCCGGCGGATAGGTCAGTCCCAGGAACACGTCGACGCCGGCCGACTTGAAGCCTTTCAGGACGGGCGAGAGGTCCTTCACGCCGAGCGGGTAGCTCTTGGTGTCCACGATCTCGAGCCCGGTGTCCTTCAGCGTGGCGGTGAGGCTACTGTGCATCTCGATCCCGAAGAGATCGTTGACGTATGCGACGCCCACCTTCGACACCTTGCCCTGCGCTTTGAGGTCCTTCAGGTATCCGGTGAACGCGCCCATGCAGGCGTCGGGCTGCTGGAGGATGGCGTAGAAATACGGGAACGACAGCTCCTTGAGCTTGTTGGAGCTGACCGTGGGCCCGATCATCGGGTAGCCGTACTTGTTGGCGATCGGCGCGACAGCGAAATTCATCGCCGTGCCCCACGGCGGCAGGATCAGGTCGACCTTGTCGTCGCCCATCAACTTCTCGTAGAAGCGCACGGCCGTCTCGATCTCGCTGCGGTCGTCGATCGTGACGTATTCGATCGGACGCCGGCCCTCACCCTTTACGGCCAGGCCACCCTTGGCATTGACCAGGTCCGCCCACAGCGCGTAGTTGGGCCCCTGCGTCACCCCCGACCCGACCGAGTAGGGGCCGGTCGCCGACAAGGTGTAGCCGATTCTGATGGGCTTGGCCTGGGCCCACGCCCGGCCGCTGAGGACGGCCGCTGCCGCCGCGCCGCCGCCCGTGGTCTTGAGGAACTCCCGTCTCGGCATACGCATGTGGCTCCCTCCTGTCAGTGTGAGTGGGCCTGTCAGTGTGAGCGGGCCGTTGACTTGCCCAAATAGGCCTCGAGCACCCGCGCGTCCCGCGCGACCGCCCGCGGTGCTCCCTCCGCGATGACCTCCCCATGGTCGAGCACGATGACACGCTCGGCCGTCGACATCACGGCCTGCATCACATGCTCGATCCAGAAAAGCCCCACCCCGTACTCGTCCCTGATGCGCCGCAGGATGTTCGTTGCCCGGCCGACTTCGGTCGGCGTCAACCCCGCCAGGATCTCGTCGAGCAGGACGAGGCGCGGCCCTTGGGCGAGCGCCATCGCCAGCTCGAGAAGCTTCCGGTGCGACCCGGGCAGGTGCCGAGCGGGGATGCCGCCCTGTGCCTCGAGCTCCACCAGCCCGAGCAGCGCCGCCGGCCCCGCCGGTGCCGATCGCTCTCCGAACAGCGCCGCCATCCGCACGTTCTCGACCGCCGTGAGATCGGGGAACGGGCGCGGCGTCTGGAAGGTGCGCGCGACGCCGAGCCGCGCGATCCGGTGAGCCGGCAGGGTCCCGACGCGCTCGCCTCCCACCCGGATGACGCCGGCCGATGGGCGCTGGAGGCCGTTGATAAGGTTGAACAGCGTGGTCTTCCCCGCGCCGTTGGGGCCGATGAGCGCGACGATTTCCCCTTCGGTGACATGGAAGCCCACGTCGTTCAGCACCTGGAGACCGCCGAAGCGCTTGCTGATGCCGGTGCCCTCGAGGAAGGCGGCCACCATGAGTGCCCCCTCTTAGACCACACCCCCCGGTAGGGTGTCAACCCGTCGGGGGGCGCTCAGGCGGTAGGAGCCGGCGCGGCGGCCTGCCGTGCTTCCCGGTAGAAGAGGAAGAGTGCGATCGTGAACACGACCTGCGTCACCGCGATCACGCAGTCGACCAGCACCTGGACGACGAAGTGGTCGGCCGCGCCCGCCAGCGCCGAGAGCGTCATCGCGACGGAGAAGACGGCCACGAAGAGGAACCCGCCCGTCCAGAAGATGGCCAGGCGGCGGCCGACGGTGAGCGCGTTGCTGGCACGGAGCGCGGCGCCGAGAGGCGCCCCTTCGAGGACTACGAGCGCGTCCACGAACGCGAGCCGGAGCAGGACGAGCACGCCGGGCACGACGAGCGCGATCAGCCCGGCCAGGACGAGCGCGCTCGCGACGAGCCGCGCGAGAAAGAGCCGCGGCCAAATGGCGAAGCCTTGCCGCATGGCCTGAGCATAGCTGACGGGCTCGCCGCGCGTGATGCGCGCCAATGCACTCAGCGTGGCAGCCACCACCAGCGGGCCGAAGAAGCCTTCCACCATCAGGCCGACCCGGAAGCCGCGCGCTCCGGCGTCGGCCGCGCCCTTCGAGGTCGCGAAGAAATCGATGTAGTTGATGATCAGGTGGCCCGGCAGCCACACGGTCAGGGCGATGAGCGTGAACAGGTGGAAGTGCCGGGCGAGGAGCCGAAACGTCTCCGCGAGAATGTCCCGGCGCACTACTTGACCTTGGAGCCCGGGGGCACGTCCTTGTCGAGCGTGAGAAGCGACACGGTGCCCTCGTGCGAGGCGGCCAGCACCATGCCGTTGGACTCGACACCCATGAGCGTGACGGGCTGGAGATTGGCGACGATGACGACCTTGCGGCCGACGAGCGGCCCGGGCTCGTACTGCTCCGCGATGCCGGCCACGACGGTGCGGGTTTCGTCCCCCACCTTGACGGTGAGCTTGAGGAGTTTTTTCGACTTCGGCACGCGCTCGGCGGCGAGCACCTCAGCCACGCGAAGCTCGACCTTCATGAAATCGTCGATGGGGATCTTGACGGGGCCTGACGCCGCGGCCGCCGCCGCGGATTTGGCTTCTTCGGTCACCTTGGCCTCGATTCTCGGGAAGAGGGCAGACATCTTCTGGACGACAGGAACGCTCGTGAGCCGCCCCACGACGGCATCCTCGATCCTCGGAGCCTTCGTGTAGCCGAGTGCGGCGCGTATCTTGGCCGCCGCGTCAGGCACGAACGGATCGAGGATGATGCCGAGGAACTGAAGCGCGTCGGCCAATGTGCAGAGAACTTTCTCGAGTCTCGGCCGTTTCGCGGGGTCCTTGGCGAGCTCCCAGGGCGCGGCAGTATCCACGTAGCGGTTGAGAGCACCGATGAATTCCCAGATCCCGCCGAGCGCCTTCTGGAACGCAAACTCCGACATCTCGCGGTCGACGACGCTCCGGGCCTGGGCCGCGAGCACATGGATCCGCTGGTCCTCGGGAGTCGGCGGCCCGCCGGCCTCCTGGATGGCCCCGAACCTCGACAACAGAGTCGTGGCGCGGCTTGCCAGGTTGCCGAGGTCGTTGGCGAGGTCGGCGTTGAGCCGGCCGACCAGCGCCTCCTCGCTGAAGGAGGCGTCGAGCCCGAAGTTCATCTCGCGCAGGAGGAAGTAGCGGAAGGCGTCGTGGCCGTACTTGTCGGTGAGCTGGAAGGCCTCGACGACGTTGCCGACCGACTTGGACATCTTCCCGCCGCCGAGCGACCAGTAGCCGTGAACGTTCAGGCGCCGGTACAGCGGGATCCCCGCCGCGTGGAGCATGGTGGGCCAGTAGACGCCGTGGGGCTTGAGGATGTCCTTGCCGATGAGGTGCTCGACGTGGGGCCAGAGATCGTTGTAGAGCGCGCCGTCCGGGTAGCCGAGGGCCGAGACGTAGTTGATCAGCGCGTCGAACCAGACGTACGTGACGTACCGGTCGTCGAAGGGCAGCGGGATGCCCCACTCGAGCCTCGACGTGGGCCGGCTGATCGAGAGGTCCTGGAGCGGCTCGCGCAGGAAACCCAGCACCTCGTTCCGGTAGCGCTCGGGCTGGATAAAGTCTGGGTGATCCTGGAGATGCTTGATCAACCAAGTCTGATACTTCGACATCCTGAAGAAGTAGTTCTTCTCCTTGATGAAGGTGAGCACCGTCTGGTGATCCGGGCATTTTCCATCCACGATCTCCTTCTCGGTGTAGAACCGCTCGCAGCCGTAGCAGTACCACCCGCCATACTCGCCGAAATAGATCTCGCCGGCGTCATAGAGCGTCTGGAGGACCTGCTGCACGATGGTCGTGTGCCGGGGCTCCGTCGTCCGGATGAAGTCGTCGTTGGTGATCCCGAGCTGGCGCCAGGTCTCGCGGAAGGCGCCGGAGATCTCGTCGGCGTATGCCTGCGGCGTCACGCCCGCGGCGGCCGCGACCTGGGCGATCCTGTCCCCGTGCTCGTCCGTGCCCGTCAGGAGGTAGACGCGCTCGCCGCGCAGGCGCCGGTAGCGGCACATCGCGTCGGCCATGATCGTCGTGCACGCGTGCCCGAGGTGCGGGCGCGCGTTGACGTAGTAGATCGGCGTGGTCAGGTAGAAGGTGCGGTCGGCCATCAACATCGCGTGGCGAGTCGAATGATCATGGGTGACCCCTCAGAGCGGCTGGATGTGCGGGCGGCCTTCCCACGTCAGGGCCTCGAGCGGAACCTCGGCCTCGGTGCCATCCTGGAAGCCCACCACCACGGTCTGCTTGAGCACGCGCAGGGAGCGCACCTTGCCCGTCATGCACCCCTGCGCGCCGCAGTCGGCCTGGCAGGCCGAGCCGACCTTGGGCAGGTGCTTCCGCAGCTGGTCGTAGGTGGAGAACTCGTAGAGCAGGCAGCACTTGAGCCGGCCGCAGTTGCCGAGGAGCCGGCTGTCCGTGAGCGGCATGTCCTGGGTCTTCGCCATCTTGACCGAGATCGGGTCGAACTTCTTGAGATACGACGTGCAGCAGAGCTGCCGGCCGCAGGGCCCGATGCCGTCCATGAGCTTGGTCGTGTCGCGGGCGCCGATCTGGCGCATCTCGATGCGCGCGTGGAACTCGTGGGCGAGGTCGCGCACGAGGTCCCGGAAGTCCACGCGTTCCTCGGCGTTGAAGAGGACGGTGACGCGGCGCTGCCTCGCATCGATCTCGACGTCTACCACCTTGAGCCTGAGTCCCCGCCCCCGGGCGCGCCTGCGGCACGTCTCGGCGTGCCGGAGCTCACGAGCGTGACGCTCGCGCCACTCGGCCACCTCCGCGTCCGTCGCGCTGCGCATCACCTGCCGGTAGAGCCGGCCCCGCTTGAACTCAGGCAGCGGGCGCTTGGGCCGCCTGATCTCACCCACGGCGGTGCCCTGGCCCGTCTCCACGACGACGAATTCGCCGACGGCCAGGCCCTCTTGATCCGTCAGGTGGTCCTCGGCCTGGAGCGGGACGCGCAGCCGCACGCCGATGAGATACGGCATCTGCGCCTCGGGCTCCACCGCCGCCAGAGTGTCAGTGGTCTCGCTCATGACCGCCTCTATGCCGCCTTCGTCAGGCGGCTCAGCAGCACCTCGACCGTGAGCCGAGGTGAGACGTTTCCTTGGATGGCCTGCCACGCTTCACGGCAGGCAGAAAGACCCGCCACGACCTCGTCCAGCGAGCGCCCCGAGCCGTCCGCTTTCCCGTCGAAGACGGAAAAGCGGGAATCGGCGCCGCCCTGGGAGCAGAGGAGATCGCGGTACCACAGCCAGCAGGTCTCGACCACGGCCAGCGCCGTTTCGCGGTCGCGGCCGACGGCCTCGCCGATCTGGAGGACAGCCTCGACGCCGCGCGTCTGCGCCTGAGCGAGCCACCCGAGCGCGCGCTCCCTGTCCTCGCCGGCGCCGCCGGGCAGGAGCGCGACAGTGCCCTCGGCGGCGCGGGGACGGAAGCGGACGATCTGGCAGCGCGAGAGCACCGTGGCCGGCAGCGCGCGCACCTGGCTCAGGACCAGGATGATCACGGTCCGCGCCGGCGGCTCCTCAAGAGTCTTCAGGAAGGCCTGGGGCGCTGCGCCCGTCATGGTCTCCGCCTCGTCCACGATGAAGACTTTCCACGGCGCCTCGGCAGGCTTGAGCGACGCCAGCCGCTCCAGCTCGCGGATGTTCTCGACGCGGATGGCGGGCGTGCCCTTGGGGTTGCTCGGGGGCGGCGTGGGGCCGAGGAGGTGGACGTCGGGGTGGAGACCGCGGTCCACCCGCGAGGCCGCGGCGCCGCCCGATGGCGCCACCAGCGCCGTCGCGAAGGCCAGCGCCGTCGTCCTGCGCCCGGCGCCGTGCGGGCCGATGAAGGCCCAGGCGTGCGCGACGCGGCCTCCCTCGACGGTGCGGCGGAGGATCTCCACCGCCTCGGCCTGGCCGACGATCACGTTAAGTGCGTTGGGCGCGTCAAGCGCCACGGCCCGGCTCCTGCTTCAGCAGCGATCCTTCAACCGCGCGGACGACCGCAGCGTGAAGCGCGTCCTCGGGCTGCGCGGCGCTGAGCACGACGACGCGGTTCTTCTCGGCACGCGCGATCTCCAGATACCCCTCGCGCACGCGGTGGTGAAAGCCCATGTCCATCTTCTCGAAGGCGTCGAGCGGGCGGGCGCTGATCCGCCTGATGCCTTCCGTGGGATCGAGGTCGAGAAGAATGGTCAGGTCCGGCATGACGCCACCCGTTGCTAGCGCGTTGAGATCCCGGATCGTCTCGAGCTCGATGCCGCCGCCGAATCCCTGGTAGGCGAGCGTTGCGTCGGCGTAGCGGTCGGAGACGACAACGGCCCCGCGCGCGAGCGCCGGGCGGATGATCTGGGCGACGTGCTGCTGGCGCGCCGCCATGAAGAGGAACGTCTGCGTGAGGGGCGTCGGCGCCGCGCCGTCCGTCTCGAAGAGACCACGCATGGCCGAGCCGAGCGGCGTGCCGTCGGGCTCGCTGGTCAGGACCACCTCGAGCCCGCGGGCGCCCAACCACTGCCCCAAGCGCTTGCAATGAGTGGTCTTGCCCGAGCCTTCCACGCCCTCAACGGTGATGAGGAGCCCGCGCATGGCGAAACTCTAACACATTGAAAAACCGGGCGTCCCGGTGGATCATGCTGCTGAGATGACGAGCACGCCAACCCGCGTCGTGATCCTCGGAGCGGCCGGCCGCGACTTCCACAACTTCAACGTGGTCTATCGCGACGACACGCGCGTGGAGGTCGTGGCGTTCACGGCGACGCAGATCCCCGGCATCGCGGGGCGCCGGTACCCGCCGGGGCTTGCGGGCCCGCGCTATCCGCACGGCATCCCGATCGAGCCCGAGGAGCATCTCGAGCGGATCATCCGCAAGCGCGGCGTTGACGAGGTGGTCTTCGCCTACAGCGACGTCAGCCACGAGCAGGTGATGCATCTCGCGAGCCGGGCACTGGCAGCCGGCGCCGACTTCGCCCTGCTCGGGCCCAGGCGAACCATGCTGCGCTCGCCCAAGCCGGTGGTCGCCGTCTGCGCCGTGCGCACCGGCTGCGGCAAGAGCGCCGTCAGCCGGCGTGTGGCGCGCATCCTGGGCGAGCGCGGCCGCCGCGTGGCCGTCGTGCGCCATCCCATGCCATACGGCGACCTCCTGGCCGAGCGCGTCCAGCGATTCGCCGCCGCGGCCGACCTCGACCGCGCGCAGGTCACGATCGAGGAGCGCGAGGAGTACGAACCGCACCTCGAGGCCGGCAGCGTCGTCTGGGCGGGCGTGGACTACGCGGAGATCCTCTCGCGGGCGGCGGCGGAGGCGGACGTCATCGTCTGGGACGGCGGCAACAACGACCTGCCCTTCTTCGCTCCCACGGTCCATCTCTGCCTCGTGGACCCGCTCAGGCCGGGTCACGAGTCGCGCTATCACCCGGGCGAGGCCAACCTCCGCATGGCGCACGTAGCGGTGATCGTGAAGGAGGACACGGCCGGGCCGCAGGCCGTGGAGCGCGCCCGCAAAGCCATCCGCGAGATCAACCCGGCCGCGCGCATCGTGGACGCCCGCATGCCCATTCGCATCGACGATCCCGGGGCCGTCAGAGGCCGCCGCGTACTCGCGGTCGAGGACGGCCCGACGCTCACCCACGGCGGCATGAGCCTGGGCGCCGCGGCGCTCGCGGCGCGCGCGCTCGGCGCCACGCTCGTGGATCCGAGGCCCTGGGCCCGCGGCAGCTTCCGGGAGATCTTCGCAGGCTACCCCGCGCTCGGGCCGGTGCTGCCCGCCATGGGCTACGACACCGCGCAGCGCGCCGACCTCGAGGCGACCATCAACGCCGTGCCGTGCGACACCGTGCTCCTCGGCACGCCCATGGACCTGCGCCGCGGTCTCACGCTGCGTCACCCGGTGACCCGCGCGCGCTACGAGATGGAAGAAGCCGGGCCGCTGTCGCTCGACGAGGTGCTCGAGGGGCTGTGAGCCCCGTCGACTTCTGACGGCGGCTGTGGTACGACTGACGGCATGGAGATCCACGAACTGCTCGAGCGCCGCGTTGCTCGCTTCACCGACCGCGTAGCCGACTGGGACGCCTTCGCGGACGCGCGCGTGGAAGGCTTCCGCCGCGCCCAGCACAGGCTAATCGGCGCCGGCGCCTCGGGCAAAGGCGACCCCAAGGCCATCCCCGCCGAGCACTTCACGCTGTCCATCATGTACGTGCCGCCCGGACAGGGCAACGCGCCGCACACGCATCCCATCGAAGAGGCTTTCTTCATCCTCGAGGGCAAGGTCAAGGTCTTCATCGAGGACGGCAAGGGCGGCCGCGCCGAGACAGTGCTCGGCAAGTGGGACTGCATCTCCTGCCCGGCCAACGTCGTCCACGGTTTCGAGAACGTGGGTCTCGAGGGCGCGTACCTTCAAGTGATGCTGGGCGCCGCCCAGCCGGGACTCATGGGATACGCCGACCCCGAGCTCGCGAAGCAGCGCGACGCGCATTTGAAGCCGACCCGCGCCTGAGAGCCCGCCTGGACCCCGGCAAGAAGCTGGTCGGCGGGCTGGTCGGCGCCTCCATCCGACGCAAGGAAGACGACCGGCTCCTGCGCGGCGCCGGCCGCTACACGGACGACTTCGCGCTTCCCGGCATGCTCTGGCTCGCCGTCGTGCGGAGCCCCCATTCTCACGCGCGCATCGCGCGCATCGACGGCGCCGACGCCGCGCGGATCCCCGGCGTCGCCGCGATGCTGACGAGGGCCGAGCTTCCCGCCCTTGCAGGCTCAGTCCCGCCGCTCGTCCCCGCGCCCGAGTTCCACCCCTACCACCATCCCGTGCTGGCGGCCGAGCGGGTCAACCATGCGGGCGAAGCCGTGGCCGTCGTCGTTGCCGAATCTCCGTACATCGCCGCGGATGCCGTCGAGAGCGTCAGCGTGGAATACGAGCCGCTGCCGGCGGCGGCCACCGTCGAGGCGGCGCTCGCCCCTGGGGCGCCGAGAGTCCACGAGAGCTGGCCGGGCAACCTGGCGGGAGTGTCCGAATCCGGGACGGGCAGCGTCGACGACGGCTTCGCCAGGGCCGACGCCGTCGTCGAGATGCAGCTCTATTACCCAAGGGTCGCGGGCATGCCGATCGAACCGCGCGCCGTGTTGGCGTCGCACGATCCGTCGACAGGTCTCCTCACCGTCTGGCTCTCGACCCAGGTGCCCTTCGCGGTGCGAAGCGCCATCGCGGGCGTACTCGGCATGGCCGAGGAACACGTGCGCGTGATCGCTCCTGAAGTCGGCGGCGGCTTCGGGGTCAAGGGCCACGTCTATCCCGAGGACATCCTGGTGCCGGCGGTCGCGCGGCACCTCGGGCGCCCGGTCAAGTGGATCGAGACACGGCGCGAGCATTTCATGACGGCGGCCGCCGACCGCGACCAGGCGCACAAGGCACGGCTCGGCGTCACCAGGGACGGCGCCATCGTGGCACTAGAAACCGAGTTCACGCGAGACCACGGCGCGCACACGACGCTCGGCGAGGCCATCACCTACAACACCATCAATCACCTGGTCGGCCCTTACCGCGTGCCCAACTTCCACGGCGTGGGGCGCAATGTCGTGACCCACAAGACCTTCGCCGCCGCGTATCGCGGCGCGGGGCGCCCCGAGGCCAACTTCGTCCTGGACCGCCTCCTCGACCGCGCCGCGCGGCAGATCGGCATGGACCCGGCCGATCTCAGGCGGAAGAACCTCGTGCGCCTCGAGGAGATGCCGTGGCGGACGGGGTTGACGTACCGCGACGGCGTGCCCATCGCCTACGACCCGGCCGACTACGTGAAGATGTTCGACCTCACGCTCGAGAAGCTCGGCTACGCGGGCTGGCGCACCGAGCAGGCCGGGCGCCGCGGGACGTCATGCCCCATCGGGCTCGGGATCTCCGCCTACATCGAGGGCACAGGCATCGGGCCTTTCGAGGGCGCCAATGTCCGCGTGGACCCGGGCGGCACCGTCTTCGTGGACATCGGCGTGTCGTCTCAAGGGCAGGCCCACGAGACTACCTTGGCGCAGATCTGCGCCGATGTCCTCTCGGTGCCGCTCGAGCAGGTGGTGATCCGCGGCGGCGATACCCAGCTCGTCGGCTACGGCATGGGCACCATCGCGAGCCGCGTGGCAGCCGTGGCCGGCCCCGCCGTCTCCCGCGCCGCGCACGAGACCGCCCGCAAGGCCAGGATCGTCGCCGCGAGCATCTTCGAGTGCGCTCCCGAGGATATCGTGCTCGAGCAGGGGCGCATCATGGTGGCGGGAGTGCCGAGCAAGAGCCTGCCACTGGCCGCTGTGGCGAAGGCCGCGGTGCGGAGCCGCGCGCTCGCGGATGCGGGCGGCCCCGGGCTCAACGCCTGCGCCTTCCACTACCCAGGCACCGTCGCCTGGGCCTTCGGCGTCCACGCCGTCGCCCTCGAGGTGGACGTCGAGACCTGCGCGCTCCGCTTCCTCAAGTACGTCGCGGCGCACGACTGCGGCCGGCCCATCAACCCGATGATCGTCGAGGGACAGATCCACGGCGGGCTGGCCCAGGGCGTCGGCACGGCGCTGGGTGAAGAGCTGATCTATGACGAAGCGGGCCAGCTCCTGACCGGCACGTTCATGGATTACCCGATGCCGCGCGCCGGGGACATGCCGCCGCTCGAGATCCACCACCTCGACTTCCCCTCGCCGATCAACGAGCTGGGCATCAAGGGCGTGGGCGAGAGCGGCGTGGTCTCCCCCGCCGCTGCCATCGCCAACGCCGTCGAGGACGCGCTCTGGGACCGCGGCGTCCGCGTCACGCGCGTGCCGCTGACGTCCGCGCGCATCTTCGAGCTGCTGCGGGAGGGTGCCGGGTCCCGCTAACCCGGAACGTTTGTCGGCGCGTGAGGCCGGCGGGTCCTGTCGCCGGGGGCGGCGGCCAGCACGGTGAGTCCGGAGGCGACCTTCAGATGGTACGCTTCAGCTCCTGGCGGCCATCGGACGTCCAAAGGAGGACTCACTCATCATGCAC
>Ga0209726_10005848_pt1 | contig 14641 bp, 18 predicted proteins | sample Subgrocontami54m_FD_187453 | JGI IMG/M metagenome (GOLD analysis project Ga0209726, IMG submission 187453) | Subsurface groundwater microbial communities from S. Glens Falls, New York, USA - GMW46 contaminated, 5.4 m (SPAdes) (version 3) | ecosystem: Environmental > Aquatic > Deep subsurface >... | reverse complement strand
TTGATTTGAAACCAGAAGTCTATGACTGGGCAAGTTACCTTGCATTCGAAGAATATGCGCAAAATCCAAGAGAATATTTTGAAGAGATTGGAATTTTTATGGACTAATCTCTCAAAAATTCAAAAACGTATTCCTGATTCTGGATTTTTTCAGCTAGCACCAAAACAAGCCCTGAAAGCAATGCAGGAAGAGAGTCCTCTTTTGCTTGAACAATTCCAGAAAGCTCTCCATCTCTCTCAAAACAAAAAACCTGTGAAAGCAATGATTTTTCCAATGAGAAGGCATGTTTCAATCCAGACTCGCGATCATGCTCCTGAGCATTAAAAGCAGCTGCAGGCAGCTTCTTATAGGAAATAACTCTTTTTCTCTCCCAATACTTCCCGTCTTCTCCAAATGAGGCAACTTCTCTTCTTCTCCCCCATTTCCTTGATTGGAAAACAGAGACCAATTTCCCTTTTCCATAAAGATCAATAACTCCTATTGATTTTTTTGTATACGGATCCACAATCTCTTCATGCGAAATATCTCTTATTCCGGGAAAAAGGGAAAAATCTGTATAAATCACTCCAAGACATTCAGGCTTCCCCTCTTTCATCTGGGCAAGATACGTCTTCTTCTCTGTTTTATTGGTTCTAACAATATAATTCATTTTCCTAAGATTTCCCTCGATAAATGTTTTTAATTTCAGGGATGTCTATGTCCCAGGGATTTGGGATTTCTCTCGAATCAGGCATCTTTTCTTCTTCTATTTTTTCTTCTAATTTTCCTTTTTCTATAGAAGATGCGGGCACTGAAGGAGTTAGAACAGGCGAGATTGTGGCAGAAGTGCCTGAAAGATGAGACCTCACTTTCTCTCGGGCGTATCTCCAGATCTCGTATCCTCCACTCAAAAGATTTGTAGCAATAGGAGCAAGAAAATAGATCAATCCCTGATGATACTCTGAAGGAGACATTGCAGGGTTGTCATGAACGTAAGCGGGAAATGTTCCTTCAAAAACGAGAACAACAGAAGCAGAAATTCCTGTAGTGATGCCACGAATTATTTCGAGAAAATTAAATCTATCTTTAGGACATTCAGTTCCAGCATTGCTTCTTATTCTTCTTATCAATGTGGGAAGTGCAAACCCTCCCAAAAAACCCTCTCCCCCATATCGGACATACTTGCAAGCGGGTTTCACAATATCTTCATAAATTACTTTACATTCTTCTTTCATCGTGATACCTCCTCACCTTTTGGTCTTCTATTTTAGGAATGTCAATATCCCATGGATTAGGGACATCTTTTAAATGTACTTTTTTCTCTTCTTTTTCTACTTTCTCCTCCAATTTGCTTAGGGATGAACTCCCAAAAGGAGAAGAACCTGAAATCGCTGATCCCGAAGGAGAATGCCCATATTTTTTATTTTTCTCATATCGATACCATTCATAAATTCCAGAGGCAATATTAGTTCCAATTCGAACAAGAAGAGGTGCAGCATACAGATATTTTCCAGATGTGGATTCTCCAGAAAAAGCTAAAACTCCCTCAAAAGTACCAAAAAGAAATGAGATTGGTATCGCAACATTGAAAAAATCGTCAGGATCGGGATGTCTCCTAAAAGTGGAGGGTAACATATATGTCGAGCCTACAAATCTCGCCGTTGCTTTAATTCCATGAGATACACTTTTTATAGAATTCCTCCCCATCTCCTTCACAACATCCCAATCCATCTTACCTCGCAACTCCAAATGCTTTAAATAATCGAAACATCTCCTGAGGAAGCGTGTAAAGCTTGTCCACAGGGACGACAGAATAGAATTCATGCCCCAGATCTTCTGTGAGCATCCTTGCATTTCCTTCATGCTCTTCTCCAATTGCAATCAAAAGAGGATAGATTTTTGCGTCATGCAGGCTTTTCACGAGGTTTTTTGCTCCTCCAGCATCATCGTTCAATTCAAAATCCGACATAATGATGATGCCTCTTGGATTTCCTCCGACTCTTTTGAGATCATCTGCAATGATTGAGCTTGTTTTGTGAAAATATATTCCTCCTCTAAGAGAGGTAAGAGAAGCAATTTTCCCATTAATCCCTTCACTCCATTTTTCATCAGGAGCCTTGACCACATAAAGATCATCGCTTGAGGCATACAGCCCATAATGATGATCTGAAACCGAGAGCGCGTTTCCGACAATGGAAAGGGCAGCTTTAATTCCTTGAATAATATTCCCTTTCGTTGATCCGCTGATATCCGCATGAATGCCAAACGCAGCTCTCTGCCTATTCTGAATTTCAGCTTTGAAATATTTTTCTACTTTCCTGATTCCCGTAACCCTCTGCTCTAGATCAGACTGCATAAATTCTTCATAATCCAAGTCCTGCCCATGAAAGTCTCTTTTCTCTCCGTAATGCTTCAGGCGTAATCTTCTGAAGACTCTCTTCATGCTCTCAATCTCTCCCGTATATTCGTTTCTGAAAGCAGAAGATGCCTGATAGTTATCTCTCTTCATATCAGGCTTGAGAACATGCACATGCATTCCATGAGTTTCCTGCATCTCTCGATAAGACTGATCTCTTTCGCGTTCCTTCTCATGTTCTCTGCTATCCTTCCCCTCATCCCGATCATTTTTTTTATCTCTTGGTTCCTTCTCATCACCCCTATTTTTCTTCCCTTTCTTATCCTTGCTTTTATCTCCTTTATTTTTATCTTTCTTTTTACCTTTATCTTGCTCCTTCTCCTCTTTCGTTTTACCTCCTCCGCTTTCCTCCTTCTCTTTTCCACCTTGGCCATCATAATTTTCATTCATGGATTTTGGCCTTTTCTCTCCTTCATCCCTGCCTTCACGAGGCTGCGTTTGCCCACCATAACCTTGCTGAGGATTAGGAGTTTGCGATTGATCAGATCTTCCAGGCATAGGAGGAAGCTTTGAAATGGGCTGAGTAATATCAAAATTTTCTTTAAATTTATTATAAACTTCTGTTACCACTTCTTTATCTTTTTGGATAGTATCTGAAGAATTTGTAAGATCAACCACTTGCTCAAGAAGTTTCTGATATTTTTCCTGCACAGGCTCCAGCGTTTTTCCTAGAAGAGTTTTCTGAAGATACTGCTCTCGTACAACGTCAAGATCAGACATTCCTTTTGTGCTTGGCCGTAGATATGAAGCAGCACCATCGAGGAGTTCTGCTACTCTTTTTGATCCTGGAAGCTGTTCTCTTCTTTGAGCATCAATTCTCCTGTCCTTGACAATGTTGTCAATCCATCCTGCAAGCGCAGGATTTTCCTTCAGCTCAGAAAAATTTCTCTGGCAATATTCCTGCACAATATTCTTTCCCTGCAGAAAAAGCTCTTCAAATGCTCCTCCAAAAAACTCTTTATATTCGCGAATATGGTCTGATTCATGGGCAGTTGTATCTGCAATAAATCTTTCATTGTCTTTTTCCGAAGAGAAAAGAGACTCTTTCTGAGGCAGATAAATACTGATGCCATCGGTTGCATACATCCTCTCATGAGGCTGAAGAACAATTTTATGCTTCTCGCTATTGGCGCCGACTCGAAAATGCACAACTTCCTCTAACCTCTTTACAACTTTGCCAACGGTGAGCGCCATGTTAATACTGCCTCCCTGTTTTTTGGTCTTCTATCTTCGGAATGTCGATGTCCCAAGGGTTTGGGACTGAGGGATGAATTTTTTGTTCAGGTTTTTGAATAACTTCTTCAAGTCCATGCTTTTTTTTCTGCTCTTCTTTCATCATCTGCCGTTTCATATTCCTTCCTATTTCGTAGAAACCGCTCATGAGGTTGGTGAAAAGTTGGGTTCCAAGGAGAGTTAGTGCTATCTTAGCATCATACTCAAAGAGAGACTTGTATCCGAGGATAGGAACTATTCCGAATGACAGCACTGTAGGAAGAACTATAGGTATGCTCCCAAACAAGTAGCCCAAATCCTTTAGTTCAGAGCCATATATTGTCTCATTTAGATTAAATTCTAGTAATTTTCTTATATAGGTGGGTGCCCCAAAAAGAACCTCGCTAAATCCTTTGGCTCCATAAGTGACAGCTGTTCCTGTTCCTTTCGCTACTTTAATTATGACATCCTTATTTGAGACCATGTTTGTGTCGCCTCCCTGCGATTACTTGATCAATTTCATCTATCTTAGGAATATCGATGTCCCAGGGGTTTGGGATGTCTTGAATTTTTGTGATTTTTTTATTATCTTCTTCCTTCTCTACTTTTTCCTCAAGTGAGAGGGAATGTGTTGGAGTCAGGGGAGTTGATGCAGAAGATGAAGGTTTTCTAGCAATGATTTTCTTTTGCTCAATATACAATCCTCTTAGGTATTCGTAGATTCCTGAAGCTACATTGGTTGTGATTGATAATCCTCCATTGATGAGGATCAATTTAGCTAGATTTTCTTTTCCTAGCCCATCAGAAAGGAAAGCGCCAAAACAATGAATCAAGCCACTATAAACAGAGCTCAAAGTCGTGGGCATAAAAGGATGAGCGTATTCAGGCGCGTCGTAATGCTCTCTGTAGATAGTAGGAGCAATATAGACGTAGCCTATTACTTTCCCTAGACTCTTCAATGCTTCCTTTCCTACTTCTTTAATTGCCTTAGATTTATTTCCCATCCTAATACCTCCCCCTTATCTTTTTATCCTCGATTTTTGGGATTTCGATGTCCCAGGGGTTTGGGATGTCTTTTATTTTTATTTCATTCTTCTCAACTTTCTCCTCGAGTTTTCCCGATGACGAACTTACGTTAGTTGGAGATCCTGCAGAAGAGGTAGTTGAAGGGAGCTTATTTTTTTCGCTCTCATGTTTGTACCACTCATAAATTCCTGAAATCACATTCGTAGAAATAAACGCAGCTGGATAAAGGAAGTATTTTGAATCAGAGATGATACCTGCGCCAGTGCAGATGCCATTTCCAACAATAGTTGTCATAAACCAATATGGAATAATAAGTGATGACTCTTCGCTATCACCTAAATCTTTAACAAATTTTTCGTATCTTCGAAAATACGTCGGAAACATGAGCGGAGACGCAATAAACTCTCCGACAGCTAAAGGCACTTTAATAAGATAAGGCAATGCTTCCCTTCCTGCTTTCAATACTTTATTTCCCATTTCCCTTAAAGCTTTTTTATCGACCATAATTCCTCCCCACTTTCTTATCTTCGATTTTTGGTATGTCGATGTCCCAAGGGTTCGGGATATCTCGAGGGATTTTTCTCTCATTTCTTTTCTGCTCTTCTTTTTTCTCAACTTTACTTTCCAAACCAGAAGAAGCAGGAGGAAAGACACTTGAAGGAGGTGAAGCCGGAGGAGACGACAGAGAAGCAGGGGAGCTCACTTTGTTTTTTTCATAGCGATACCATTCATACAATACACTTAAAATATTCGTTGAGAGCATCGTCGCAGGATAAAGAAAATACCGAGAATCTTCTGCAAATCCTAAGACTGTTGAAGCGACATTTCCGACGACAACAGTTAAGAACCCGTAGATATAGTGAGCAAAACCTCCCATAGGATCAAGATCATTTCTCCTCATATACGTAGGCACCATCCAAGGAGAAGGAATGAATTCTCCTGCAATTCTTAATACTTGAGGAAGATGCTTAATCTTTTTCCTTCCCATCTCTCTCAAAGCATTTTTATCGACCATAATTCCTCCCAACCTTCTTATCTTCGATTTTAGGTATGTCTATGTCCCAAGGATTAGGGATATCAAACCTTCTTCGATCCTCAACTTTCTTTTCAAGCGACTTCTCATCGGCAGAGGTGCTCGGAGGAGACGGAACAGGAATAGTTGTGTGATAGGGAGGAATTGACGTAGGGACTGATGGAGGAACTAGAGGAAGAGATGGGATGGGAGCTGCAATATTTTTCCTTGCCTTCAGATATAGCTCGTAAAGACCGCTCATTGCATTAGTAGTCAGATGGAGCGCAAGGGGAAGAGCAAGAAAAATGGCCTTTCCATTATTCTCCTTGTCAGAGAGATATGCTATCATCCCGCCTAAGCTTCCTATAAATTCCACAATACCTAAAGATGAATAGGTAAAACAATTATAAAATGAATCCCCGATATCAAACTTCATAGGATATTTTCTATAGTAACTTGGAATAATATAAGAAGTCCAGAAAGGCTCTACTACCCTTGCAACTCCTCTTAAAAACATCCTTGTCATCTCCCTTGTAACTTCATTTTTCTTAGCCATGATGTTCTCCACTTGCAATATTTTCTATCTTCGGAATATCAATGTCCCATGGATTCGGGATGTCATGTACATTCAATTTTTCTTCTATACCTGGCTCTGAATGATTTCGAGGCGCAGCAGGCGCGCTTGGCGAATGGAAAGGAGTAGAAACAGGAGTTGAAGACGGTGCAGAATTTTCCCCTAAAAGATACCCCATAAATTGCAGAATATTATCTCTATCAGGATGACAATATTCAACAACAATTCCTTTCAAAAATCTGGCTTCTTTACAAAAATCCGTAGCGAGATCAGAATAAGAGTAAAGCCTCCTCAAAAGCTTTTGACTTTTTTCCACTTTAGTCAGATCAGGTAATAACTTCTTGTAACTCTCAAGAGTTGTTGTAAATTTGCCGACCAAAAATCCTGGTTTGTTCAAGCTCAATAATTCCCATGGTTTAAAGTGTTTCATATGATATTTCACAAAAAGGTCCCGAAATTTAGGAACTAATCCTCCCGAAGAGAAATTCACTAATAGGCTCAAGCCAGCCCCTAATTTTTCATTAAGGCCATTATTTAAACATGTCACATAATCCTGCCTGTCATTTGGAATGTGCCTTCCAGAAAAATGAGTTAGCCTGTCAGTAAGCTCCTTAAATCTCTGATATCCATAATTTGTAGCCTCTGAAGGAGATACAAGAAATCCCTGATACGCGGATGCCTGATTATATCTATGCATCCTCAGCATCCAAGGTTTTTCACAATAAACTTCTCCGTAAGATTCTAACCCCGGTGGGGTAATCAAAACCGCTCTCCCCATCGGCAGGGTAAACTCTTCAACGACTGATTTCTCAAATCCCATTTTTCCTCACAATATTTTCTATCTTCGGAATATCAATATCCCAGGGATTAGGAATATCTTTTATTTTTATTTCATCTTTCTCAACTTTTTCCTCGAGTTTTGAGGGCGTTGAGCCAGAAGATGGAGTTGTTGGAGATCCAGATCTAGCAGGAGAAGATGCTCCACCGCTTCCTGTTGAAGGGCCAGAAAGTGTCCCAGCCATTTTCTTCTTTGTATAGCGAATATATTCATAAATTCCAGAACCAAGATGCGTCAGAATAGGCGCACCATACATGAAAAAAGATTCTTTAGGCCAACTCTCCGTATCCTTGCCGAAAAGAAAAAAATTATAAATCTGAACTATAAAACCATGAATAGCACTGCCCCAAAAAGCTCCTATAACAGATTCTCCAACATCACCCTTTTCGTATTCTGCTCTCCCGTTCTTCACGTTATACCTCCTCGTGCAAGTCGGCGAGAGATAAAGAAAACTTCCTGTCATCTTCACTCCTTCTAAGGCTTTCTTCCCAACTTCCTTCATTACTTCATAATTCGACGGAGATTTCGGTGTTTTTGATGGCATTTTAAATGTAGTTATCGATAATTTTCATAAGCTGGGCAGAAAGTTTCCCATTTCCTCCGCCAACCTCCTCATAGGTTGCAAGGGGATTAACAAGCTGATCCTCGCACAGGTCTCGCAGAGAAAGATCGCTCTTCATTGCAACCCTTTGCGCAATTTCTACAATCCCTTTCAATCCAACATCCTTTGAGAATTTCTTTGCCTCATCCCTGCATGCAATAACAATATCTGCCAGAGTCTCAGCAGTTGCATAATCCAGTCCAGGAGCTCTTGCCTGTACAATATCAATAGTATTCTCCCGAGCAGGGTATCCTATTTTTATTTGGGCAAATCTCTGGAGAAAAGCATCGTTCAGTTCATTGACTGTATAATTGCTGTGAAAATTTCCTGTTGCAACAAACCTAAAGTTCGGATGCGCTGTTAGGACCTCATGCCCAAATTGTGTAATCAAAGGCAATTGTCCTGTCTCCAGGAAAATGTTCAATCCTGTCAGCTCATCTTGAGGGATAGGAGGCATCTCTTCTAAAACATAAATTCCTCCATACACTGCTGCCAATGTTAAAGAGCCCGGGGAAAATGTAGGATTCCCGGGGCTGGGGACAAATTTCCCTGTTGCTGTAGATAATTTAAACGAAGAGCTTCCTACATCAAAATAATAGGGGAGTCCTCGAGAAGATGCATAATGCCTTGCAAGAACAGTTTTTCCATTTCCCGTCGGCCCATTTAAAATAACAGGCCTCAACCCTTTATCAAGATATTCGAAAAATCGCTTCATTTCGCCCTGCTGATCCTGATACGGAAAAGCTTCTTTCAGCATCTGAGGAGGAAAATGCTCTTTTACAAATCGCGTATAAGCGCCTTCTTCTTCCTGCGTTCTTTTCATCGAGAATGTTTTCTGTGCAGGCTCTTTCTTCACTTTCTTTCCCACAACATCCTCCTGAATTTTCTCTCTAAGAACTAAAGGTAAAAATGCCTTAAAATCAGAAGTGTCAAGATTTAACTGAGCCCGCTTCATGCCCTCTTTCTCAAAGAAATATAATTCTCCTGTTTCAGAAGGGCTCCGAAGTTTATATCCTTCTTTAAACTGCATGCCCTGGAGCTTTTCAGCTTCTTCCTTCACCAGATCCTCTAAATCTATTGGCCCAATATCATATCTTCTCTTATCCTGCATCTCAAAAATAATCTCGTCATTTCCCCCGATAATTAATGTGGAGAGGGGCTTGTCATTCTTCATCGTGACTCTCTTTCTTTCAGGAAAATACGAATGCAGAACTCCGATAAGCTTGTCGTCCTTCGTGCTCACAGGATATTTTACAGGCAAGTCAATCTCTTCCTTTAATTGCGGATACCTGACAATAGCAAGAGTCTCTTTACTCGCAGTGTCAATGACTACGCATGCTTTCTTTTGGAAATCTATGGTATATTTATTCATAGTTCATTCCTCCAAAAATGTTTTCGATCTTCGGGATGTCGATGTCCCAAGGATTGGGGATATCTTTTGGAGTTGGCTTGTCTTCCTTCTCTACTTGCTTCTCGAGATTAGAAGATGAAGCTGAACTCGGTGAAGAGGAAGTTGTTGGCGAAGATATTTTTCTTTTTTCATATCTAAACCATTCATATAATCCTGATGCAACATTCCCCGTAACATGCGTAGCGAGAGGAAGGTAAGAGTAATCGCCAAGCAGATTTTTTATCGGGTCAATAGCTTCACAAATTTCAAGAGCAATCAAGAGTGAATGGGGTACTATAAGAAAAGCATCTGGTCTAGAAAGATACTTTCTATAAAATGAAGGCGCTGCAAAAATGTACTCAGGAATAGCCAACCCTCCCTTCAAAGTCTTTCTTCCCATATCCTTCAAAATTTCATAGGTTTCTCCCATCTTAATATTGCCTCCGCATTTTTTGGTCTTCGATTTTCGGGATGTCGATGTCCCAGGGGTTAATGAAAGGTTGACGCTGTCGCTCGATTTCAGGCTGGTTATGGGGGGAAGATGATGCTTCACTTTGCTCCTTTTTTTTCGGCGAGGCGAGAGGGTCATTATGAAAAATAACAAAGCCCCTTCCTTCAATCTTACTAATCAACTCGCTCTTATCCTCATCAATTCTCCGACTAATTTCAGGAATTTCATCCTCTACAGGGCCATGGTGCCCTCTATACTTCTTAACTTGTATCCTCCTTGAATAATCCCTCGAGCAAAGATAAATACCTGTTTGAAAATTATCAGGGAAGATTGCTCCTTTGGACCGCCTTAGTTCTCGATCCACTTGGATATTTACTTCTCTAGATCCATATTTCTCTTCCTCACGATCTAGAAATTCATTTACTGTTCCCGGGATCCCGAAAAGATTATAACGAATGGTCATCTTTCTTCTTCTCCAACAATATTTTCTATCTTTGGGATGTCAATATCCCAGGGATCTACCAAACCTTCGAGAGACTGCTTTTTTCCATCTTCTTGCTTATTGGATTCTAAGCCTGCATTTGCAGAGCCTGGAACACGAGGCGCCGAACTTGGAACATGAGGTGAAGCAGATGCTGCAGGTTTAACATTTCTATTCGCGAGATAATAAATCAATGGGGGAACAATAATTCTCGCAGGATACGCCCAAGGATGAAGGGAGTCCAAGAAAAGATAGCCTGCAGCGGGAAGCCCTAGCCCATAACTCAATACTAAACTATCTATTTCTTCCTGACTCAATTTACCTTTCCTTCTCTTTCTCCATTTTAAAAGCATATGTGACATGACTATCGGCAATCCAGAACCTAATCCCAACCCGAGCCAATAATTGATCTTTGTCTGTATTGGAAATTCTCTGCATAGCAGAGGAACTTCTGGATATTTTGAAGGTGAAGAATCTCCTGAACCATCTTGTACCAGAGCAGGATAAAAACTTTTTCTTGAGAAGACATCTTCAATTAAGCCCTTTCTTTCATTATCCCAATAAGGGGGCGCATTAACATTTCCCTTTGCAACTTGCCTTAGATAAAACCAAGCACCTGTCCCATAATTCCAGAATTTACCCTCTGCATACGAATTCAGCCACTCTTTCTTTAACGCAAGGTGCTCCTGCAACTCGCCTAAATCTGATTTCATTACTCTTACGAGCTTAAGATATTCCTCGCCTTCAGTAGTAGGAAAAGTTTCTTTCAATCCATTCCCATCACGGATTTTCCCATCTACTTCTTCAAGAGTCTTTCGCAAAATAACTTCCAATTGCTCAACATCTTTGCTGTCAATAACTCCATCTAACGCAAGACCAAGATATTTCCTCTTATAGACTTCAAACTCCTTCTCAGGATTTTTGTAGAAATCCTCTCCTTGTTGTGTGAGTTTATCTGGGAGAGATATTTCCTTTAGGGGATTGTCTTTTTCTTGAGAATATGTGAATGGCAGGGAACTGCTTGCATACAATATGCTTGCGGCTAATCCTGTTCTTGCGGCATGCTTTATTTTATTGATAAAAGGTATTTTCATTTTCTCATTCAGTGCTTATTTTCTTGTCCTCAATCTTAGGAATGTCGATGTCCCAGGGGTTAGGAATATCTTTTATCTTTTCCTCGAGCTTGGAAGGCGACGTAGGACGAGTAAGTTTTGGGGAGCCTGCCGGAGAAGAAGCTGAAGGGGAACCTGCAGGGGAAGAAGCTGAAGGAGAAGACGATGCAGAAGCAGGAGCTGGCTTGGAGTTCATAACAACACATGAGTAAATCAATGGCGGGATAATAAGCCGTGCAGGATACATAAGAGGATGGAGAGAGTCTAAAAGAATATAACCAACAATAGGATTCAGAAGCGTATGCCCTGCTAAAAAATTCTCCTCCCCAGAGTTAAGTTCAATCCTTTTTTTCATTCTACGCTCCCTCAAAGCTACTAAAACTGCAAAAGATAAACAAGGAAGTGTGGTTCCAAGAGCTAAGCCGAGCCAGTAATTCATTTTGGTTTTTGCTGGGAATTCCTCGCAAGGCTCTGAAATATTAAAATTGCCTATGTTCTTTAGTGTAGGAAGATTTTCTTTGTAAAAATTATCTTTAAAGACCGCTTCAAGCCCTTTATAGCCTTCGTTGAATAGACTTGGATGCCCTGTAAGAGTTATATTCCCATTATCAGATGCGTCCCAGTACATAAAAAGTCCTGTACCATAATTCCAGAATTTACCCTGACAGGCGTCGCTAGCAAGCCATTCCTTTTTGAGCTCAAGATGCTTTTGAAGCTCTTTTAAGTCTTCAAAACGCTTTCTATAAAGATCACGATATGCAGCAATATCGGGCAAGGATAGAAATTTAATCTCTCCTTTGTCATAAACCTTCTTTTGCATTTCTTCCAGAGTCCTTCTTAGAATACCCTCAAGTTGTTCCACATCCTTGCTGTCAATAACTCCATCTCCTATAGCTTCTGTATAGGCTGTCTTATAAAAGATGAATTCTTTTTCAGGAGTTTTGTAGAAGTCTTCAGTTTGCTGAGTAAGCTTTTCAGGAATAGTTATTTCCTTTAGAGGATTGTCTTTTTCTTGAGAATATGTGAATGGCAGGGAACTGCTTGCATACAATATGCTTGCGGCTAATCCTGTTCTTGCGGCATGCTTTATTTTATTGATAAAAGGTATTTTCATTTTCTCATTCAGCGCTTATTTTCTTGTCCTCAATCTTAGGAATGTCGATGTCCCAGGGGTTAGTGAAGGGTAGTTTTAGTTTTTCTCCCCAGGGATTTTCAATCTTTTCCTCTAATATTGATGGAGAAGAAGGATGTGAGGTGGATGATGGAGAAGTTGCAGGAGATGACGCTGAAGAGGCTGGAGAGGGCTTGGATTTCATAACAATGAAGGAATAAGCAAGAGGAGGGATAATAAGCCGTGCAGGATACACCAGAGGATGGAGAGAGTCAAGAAGGGCGAAGCCAAAAGCAGGATTTATTAATCCATTAAAAAGATCAAACATGCCCTCTCCTTCAGAACACTCATTTTTTTTTGTTTTTTTCATCCTTAAGTTTATTAAAAAAGTGATGGAGGCTAATGGAGCCGATAAACCCAAAGCTAAACCAAGCCAATAATTGATCCTGTTTTTTGCTGGAAATTCTTCCCAAAGCTCTAACACATTAGGATCCCCAACATTTTTCAGTGAAGGAAGATTTGCCTTGTAAAATCTATCTCTAAATACCACTTCAAGCCCTTTATAGCCTTCATGGAGAGAACCACGTGAATAATCGTGTGGTTCTCTTACATTCCCATTATCCATAATGCCGTTATAGATGAAAATTCCTGAACCATAATTCCAGAATTTACCCTGACAGGCGTCGCTAGCAAGCCATTCCTTTTTGAGCTCAAGATGCTTTTGAAGCTCTTTTAAGTCTTCAAGGCGCCTTTCATAAAGATCACGATATGCAGCACTCTCAAAAGAAGAGATTGATTCAAACTTTCTTGAGAATGATTTATCAAACTTTCTCTCATCATAGATTTTATTCTGCATTTCCTTAAGAGTTTCTCTTAGTACAAGTTCAAGTTGTTCTATATCCTTGCTGTCAATGACGCGATCTTCTGCGGATTCTGTATAAGCCTTCCTGTAAAAGAATAGTTCCTTCTCGGGATTTTTGTAGAAATCCTCTCCTTGCTGTGTTAAAGGAGAGGGGAGATTTTGTTCTAACGAATCTCGCGAAGCTTTCTCAGCTTCTTGAGCATATCCCCTATACGCGAGAGTTCCTGCATAAACTGCTCCAAGAGCTACGCTGCTCAAAAGCATCTGCTTCGCCTTCTGGAGAAATGGAGTTTTCATTTTTCTTCGCTCCTCCTGTTATGGGCAATATTTTCGATCTTTGGGATGTCGATGCTCCACGGATCAACAAGCGAAGACGGCAGATTATTTGCAGGAGTGATTTGGATTGTGCCTTCTTGCTTTGTCAGCGTATCCTTTCTTGAAGCTTCTCTTAAACCTTTGATATGCTTCTCAAACTCTTCGTTGTCTGGATTCTCAATAATATCTTTGACAAGCGAAATTTCATAGTAAAAAGCAAACCTTTTTGCAGATGAAAACCAGGTAAGCGGATTGGGGGATTTTGTCGTATCTCTAACTGATAAATGAAACTCATATCCTCTCTTTCCAAGCGACGATTTAACAATCCCCCCATAAGGGTGATAATTTCCAAAAGATGGCCTTGTAAAATGCATATCACCTGAAACCATACTTTCCAATAGCTTTGTCTTATTTTTAGACCCAAAAAAGGCGTTACTATCTAAGGTTACGCCATCGCTTCGCAAAATAGTACCCTTTATGTATATCCAGGGATACGCTTCTGGATAAACATCAATAAATCCTCCACTCTCCAAATATTTTCTTGCATTGACCATGCTTACCAGTGCTTTTCTGAAATCTACCTGCTTCTCTTGCAAAGAAGGATACTGCTCGTTAAATGTCCTGATCATCTTCAAAAATCATCCCCTAGTCCTTATTTGAGATAAAGGCCACCTTATAAATATTTCTATCGTTGTTACTTTAAAGAAATGAAAAAATCCAATAAATTCAAGTTTATCAACAAACTAAAGAATTTTTTAAAAACAATCGTTTTTATATAAAAACAAAAGCTTTATAAATACTAAAAACAAAAACAATGATATGCGTCCCCCCATACTCATCAGGATCGTTGCTTATTTTTTGGAAAACCCTTACGAAGAGGTTTATTTAAGAGAACTTGCAAAAAAGTTAAGACTAAGCCCGTTTGCTGTAAAAAAATATGCTGATATTCTTGTGAACGAAGGAATGATCCGGGAAGAAAGAAAGGCGAATTTAAGGTATTTCAGGGCAAATATGCAGAATCTCTTTTTCAGGCATTTGAAAATAGCCCATAGCATACATACGCTTATGAAGTCAGGACTTATTGATTTTCTTAAGCAAGAGATAGCGAATCTCTCTTCTATTGTCCTTTTTGGATCTATGGCAAAAGGGGAAGATGACCGGAAAAGTGATGTTGATCTTATCATCATCGGTAAAGAGAAACACCTCCCTCTGTCGGCATTTGAAGAAAAAATCGGGAAAAAGATCAATGAGCATACTTTTT
>Ga0209726_10005843_pt1 | contig 14651 bp, 11 predicted proteins | sample Subgrocontami54m_FD_187453 | JGI IMG/M metagenome (GOLD analysis project Ga0209726, IMG submission 187453) | Subsurface groundwater microbial communities from S. Glens Falls, New York, USA - GMW46 contaminated, 5.4 m (SPAdes) (version 3) | ecosystem: Environmental > Aquatic > Deep subsurface >... | reverse complement strand
GTGGCCCCGGGTCTGGGGATCGTCTACCTCGCGCTGCGCGGCCGCTGGCGCGATGTCGCCGTCTCCGTCGCCGTCGGCGCGGCCGTCGTCCTGGTGAGCCTGGCCCTGGATCCGCGTCTCTGGGCGGAGTTCATCGAGACGGTTCGGGCGAGGGGCCCGGGTGACGTCTCGGGCGTCGTGCCCGTGCCCTATGCGGTCCGGGCCGCGGCCGGGCTCGTCGTGACCGTGATCGCCGCCCGGATCCGGCCCCAGGTCGGGGAGCCACTCCTGATCGTGGCGGTCGTCGTGGCGTCGCCGACACTGTGGGTCGATGCCCTGTCGATGCTCGTGGCGATCGTCCCGGTGATCGTCGTCCGACGCTCGGGCGGAACGTTCGTCGGTTGGGCTCGGGGCTATCGCCGGACGAACACGACTCCGACGGGGTCTTCGTAGGCCACCCGCCAGCCGGTCGCGGCGCGCAGCTGCGGGATCAGACCGCGCTGCTCGCCGACCGACGCGACGACCACGGTCACCTGCCAGCGGTCGAGGATCGCGTCCCAGCCCGGGCTGCCGGCCGACACGACCAGGTGGTCCTCCCAGGCGGCCGCCGGGATGAGCTCGATCCGGGAGTCGACGGCGTAGGTCGCCCCCGGGACCGCGAACTCCAGCCAGGATCCCCAGCGCTGCGCGTTCCAGACCCGCTGGCCGGCTGAGGCCTGGGCAGCGATCGCCTCGGTGATCCCGTGCGGCGCATCCGTGAGCAGCCCCGCGGGACCGTAGCGCGGGTCGCCCCCGCGCCAGGTCGGGAGCAGGGCCACGACCGCCAGCGCCAGGACCGCGACGATTGCGGTCGTCACGAGGCTGGCCGGGGCGGCCCTCGACCGGGCGGCGTCGCCGTCGCTGGCCGTGACACCCGCCTCGAATGCGCTGGCGAGCTTGATCAGGCGGGCCACTGCGACCGGCGCGGCGATCGACCACCAGGCGATCCCGCGTTCGGCGACGGCGCCGACGAGGATCAGCCCGAGGAGCCAGACCAGGGTCGGCCAGGCTTGTCGCAGGACGGCCCGCCGGCCGGTTGGATCGAGACGCCGGCCGACCAGTGCCAGAACGACGATCGCGCCGACGAGCGACCCGTAGAACATCGCCCCGGCGAAGGACAGCGGCGCCGTCGGTTGCCATTCCGTGATCAGCCGCCGGATCGTGGGATTGGCCGCCACGCCGGTCGCGTAGGTCCAGACCCCGAAGCCATACGGATTGACCAGCGTCGCCGCCGCGCCGACGACGGTCACCGCGGCGAGGCGACGGGCTCCGGGGCGGCCGGCGACGGCGTCCTCGAGCCAGGCGACCCCGAGCGCCAGCGGGCCGAGGAAGAACGATCCGTGGACGCTCGCCCAGGCGACGACGATGAGCGGGATCGCCCAGACGAGACCCGGTCGTCGCTCGCGCCCGGCAAGGATGAGCACGGTCGCCGCGAACAGGACCATGCCAAGCAGCTGCGGTCGGAGCCCCAATGCGACGAGTCCGACACCGAACCCGGCCAGGGTCAGCCAGGCCGCGACCCGGGTCCCGGAACCGGCCCGTCGACAGGCCCGGAAGACGAACCACGACACGAGGCCAACGAGACCCGCCCGGAGCAGCGCCAGGAGCGCCCAGCCGCCCACCCGGAAGACGCCGGCAAGTCCGGCCTGAGCGGCCCATTGCTGGTCCAGCCAGGGCAGACCGGCCGCGGTGAAGGTGAAGGTGTCCGGCGATGGCAGGGCCCGATCGTCAAGGACGATCCCGCCGGCCCGGAGGTGGTAGGCGAGATCGACCGTCGAGATCGAGGCGATCAGGGCGCCGAGGACCGGCAGCAGCACCGCCAGGCAGGCCCACAGCTCGGGCAGGCTCAACCGGACCGATCTCATGGCCGGGAGCTCCGACGGATGGTCCAGCAGCGCATCCAATGGATGCTACCGGGCGGGACGACCGACGCGTCGGTACCGGCCGGCCCAGCGGCGAACCGCGATGACCAGCAGCCCGACCGCGCTGGTGGCGGCGGCGCTGGCCCTCACCCGACTCTGGCCGCGCGGCTGCCAGACGACCGGGACCTCCCGAATGGGCAGCCCGGAGGCGCGTGCGATGACCAGGATCTCGGCATCGAAAACCCAACCGTTGGAGCGCTGCTGGGAGAACAGCTCGAAGGCAAGACCCCGCGGGAAGAGCTTGAACCCACATTGGGTGTCGGTGAACGGCAAACCGAGCAGCGAACGGGCCGCCAGACGCATCCCGGTCGACATCAGCCGGCGGATCGGGGTCGGCGTCGCTCCCAGCGCTCCGTGTGCTTCGGCCACTCGGCGGGCGATATACACGGTTCGCGGCTCGTCGGACCAGACCACGTGATCGAGCTGGTCGATCGCGATCTCGTTGTCCGCGTCGAGCATCAACAGGTAGTCCGTCCCGATCCGTCCACTGACCGCGAGCATCGCGTCGCGGACGGTCAGCGCCTTGCCCCGGTGGGGCATCCGGAGGATCTCGAGATCGAGACCGAGGCGCTCGGCCGTCGCCCAGGCGACGCCGGTGGTCCGATCGGTCGATCCGTCGTCGGCCAGAAAGAGCGGCAGTCGATGACCCGTCCGCGCGACATACGACGCGATCGCCTTGAAGGTCGCCCCGATCCGATCGGCCTCGTTGAAGGCTGGCATCACGATTGCGATCGACGGCCTCGACCGAGCCGTCGTTGGTCGCTCGCTCGTCGAGACGTCGGTGTCCACGACGGTCATCCGAGGGCCACCCGGATCACGTCGGCTTGGCGGACAGCGGATCCCCCATCCGCGTCGCGGCGCCGAGAGCCTCGTCGATCGCGCCGACCCGGAAGTGGAGATGCCAGGCCGCGAACAGGCCGGCCAGGGCTGGCGGCAGGGTGGCGATCAGGTGAACGAGCAGGATCGTCGCGAACGCCAGCTCGGGTGCGATCCCAAGACTGGTCAGCACGGCGACGCCGACGAACTCGTAGGTGCCAAGCGAACCCGGGGCGGCCGGGATGGACATCGACAGCGCCACGGCACCCATGGCCAGGGTGGCCTGGGCCGGGCTGAGGACGAGTCCCAGCGAACGGGCGACGATCGCGAACGAAGCCACGGCGACGGCGAACGCCACCACCGTCAACCCGCCGATCGCCGAGGCGTCCCGGGGTGATCGGAGCGCCACCGTGCCGGCCGCGAGGCGAGCCCACCAGTCGGCGGCGATCGTCCCGAGACGGCTGCGCCTGAACCCGGTCCGGCGGATCAGGACCGCGACGACCGCCAGCCCGAGCGCTCCGATGATCGCTCCGGCTCCCAGCCCGATGGCGGCGGTCGCGAACGAGCCTCCCCCAACCACCACGACGCCGACACTGGCCACGAGGAGCAGGATGAACGTCCCGTCGGCGACCCGCTCGACCAGAATCGTGCCCAGGACGGCGATCCGCTCGATCCCGAACGCGCCCCCGGCGAGATAGGCGCGGGCGACATCGCCGAGGCGAGCCGGCAGGAGGCTGTTGGCGAAGTAGCCGATGCATGAGTAGGCCACGCAATCCTGGTACGGGACGGGTCGGATCGGGCGCAGCAGGAGCTGCCAGCGCAGCGTTCGCAGGCCGACCTCGACCCCGACCAGGAAGAGGGCCAGCGCCAACCCGACCGGATCGACCCGGGCCAGGGCCGCCGCGACCGCGGCGAGGTCGACCCGCGACGCGGTCACGGCGATGAAGACCACGCTCACCCCTAGCCCGAAGATCATTCGCGTCTGTCCGCGGACCGCAAACCGGCCGGCGCCGATCATTCCGCGCCCCGTTCCGGCGATGGCCGTGGGGTAACATCGGCCGCCATGGGCCGCCCACCCGGCTCGGTTGGCCGAGTCGCACCGTATCTGCTCGGCGCCATCGGGCTGGCCGTGATCGGCCTGGCCGCCGTTGGGTTCATCGGAAGCACCGGGTTCGCCTACGACTTCGCGGCCTACGACCTCGCCGCGCGCCGTCTGGCGGGAGCGCAACCGCTCTACCCGATCGGGGTCGCGGCGGCCTACAACGCGGGTGCATACGCCAACCTGTATCTGTACCCGCCGCCGCTTGCGGTGGCCCTGATCCCATTGACGGCACTCGGGCCGGCGGCCGCGGCGATCGCCTGGTTCGGGTTACGAGTCGCGCTGCTCGGCGCCGGGTGCGCACTCCTGCCGGTTCGGCGAGACGTGCAGGTCGCAACCTTCGGGATCGCGGCGATCTCGTTCCCCGTGCTGTACGACCTCAATCTCGGCAACCTCAGCATCGTCCTGTTCGCCTTGTCGGCCCTGGTCTGGCGCGCCCGAGAGCGTCCGTTGGCCGGAGTCGCCCTGGCGACGATCCTCAGCGTTCGCTACAGCTTTGCGATCGTCCTGCTTGGCTGGCTCGTGCAACGGCGGTTCCAGGCCATCGGCTGGACGTTCGCAGCCGGCGTCCTGATCGCCCTGGCGACCCTGCCCATCGTGGGCGTCGCCGGATGGCTGGACTACATGACGATTCTCCGAAGCCTGCGCGACATCAGTACGGGACCCCACAACCTGACCCTCGGGACGACCGGACTGGCGCTGGGTCTGCCAGCCGTGCTGTACGGCCCGCTCGTCGCCGCCGAAGTCATCGGTGCCGTCGTCGTCACCGGGTTCGCGGCGCTGCGCCGGGACGCCGAGACCGCGCTCGTAGTGTCCCTGGCGGCCGCGGTCCTGTTCGGACCGTTCTTCCACCCGCACTACCTGGTGGCGCTGCTCATCCCGGCGGCCTTCCTGGCCGGACGGGGGCGCTGGTGGGCCCTCGGGCTGCCGCTGCTCGGCTGGTTGCCGGGCGAGCTGCTGCCGCTGGTGGCGATCGCCGGGATGGTCCTGCCCCTGATCGCCCGGCCAGCGGGCGGTCCCGACGGCACCGCTCAGCCCGCGGCGACCTCGCTCAGCCGGACGGAGCGAGCACCTTCGTCGTAGATCCGCTGGACCGCGTCGACCATCAGCTCGATGCAGAACCGCTCGTGGACCAGGTCGTGGCCGGCCCGGCCGAGCATGTCCGCCAGGGGATGGTCACGGAGCAGCCGAATGATCGCGCTTGCCAGGGCGTCTGGATCGTGGGGCGGGACGAGCAGGCCGGTGATGCCGTCCTCGATCATTTCGGGGATCCCACCGACGTTCGAGGCAATGACGGGGCGGGACAGGGCCATCGCCTCGAGGATCGTCAGGCCGAGTGCTTCGCGGTAGGACGGCAGGACCGCCACGTCCAGCGCCGCGGTCACCGCCGGGACATCGTCGCGCCGGCCGGTGAAGACGACCCGATCGGCGATGCCAAGCTCGGCGGCCATCGTCTCGAGCGCCTCCCGGCGGCTGCCCTCGCCGACGACCAGCAGGGAGGCGTCGGGGAACGCGGCCAGGACGGTCGGCCAGGCCTCGAGCAGGGTCGGGTGCCCCTTCTCCGCCTCCAGCCGGGCGACGACTCCGACGATCGGCCCCTCGGGCGGCAACCCGTAATCGTCGCGCAGCGTGCAGCACGGCCCCTGGTGGTCGTAGCGTTCGAGGTCGACGCCGTTGTGGATGAGCGCGATCGGGGCGCTGTCGCGGCCCTCGTGATGAAGCTTCTCGACGATCGAGCGCGAGACCGCGATCAGCTGGTCCATCCGCGGGGTGAGGCTGTGGAGCACGCGCCGATCCTCTTCCGATCGGATCCGGCTGGAATGAACGGTCGAGACGACGTACGGCCGGAGGTGGCCGACCTCCCCGAGGGCGATCGCGGCCCGGGTCCCGACCAGCTCCGCCCGGTACATGTGATTGTGGAGGACCTCCGGCCGGAGGTCGGTCAGGAGGGCTGCCAGCGCGCCGGTGACGATCGCGTCATCGGGCTCGTCGATGACCGTTACCGGGACGCCGTGACGTTCGAGCTTGCGGACCGAGCTGCCCGGCGACAGGGACACCACATGGACGTCGTAGCGGCTTGGATCGAGCCGGGTCAACAGCCCGAAGACGTGCTCCTGGGCGCCCCCGTTGGTGCCCGTCGCGAGGACCTCGACGACCCGGATCCGCCCGCCCGGCACGACCGGACGCTGGACCGGCTCGAGACACGGATCGCCGGGGCCCGGTGCGCTCATCGATCGACCGTACGTCGGACGAGCAGGCGCTGGATCGGTTCGTCCCGGGCGCCCCACTCGTACTTGTAGGGCTCGTTGCCGCGCAGGAAGTCGAGCCGGCGACGTCCGGTCGCGATCGCCCGCTCGACGTACTTGGCGACCATCACCACCCCCGGTGACAGATCGCGGGCGTCGGGGTCCACCCCGGCGTTGTAGTAGGCGATCGTGCCGCCGGCCTCGAAGGTGATCCCGGCCGCGATCCGGCGGCCCCCGACCGTCAGGAAGCACAGCCGAGCCGGACCATCCGGACCGAACCCCTCGAACAGGCGCCGGATAAAGATCCGGCTGGCCTCGCCGCCCGGCGTGGCCGGGAACAGGCCGTCCGCTCCCCAGCGCCGCTGATGGAGGTCGATGAACGCGTCGAGATCCGTGAGCGGGTCCGGGGACGGGGTCAGGAGGATGTCGCCGCCCGCTTCGCAGCGACGGATCTTGCGCCGGATCTCATGGCGTTCCTTCTTGCCCAGGGTCGACAGGAACCCATCCAGGTCGGTGACGTCGTCGGCGATCGTCGCCACCGGGCAGACGTCCTCGCGCTCCAGGTCGACGGTCCACGACTGCTCGGGTGCGCGGCGCACGAACGCAGCCCGGAGGGCGTCGGCGACCGGGTCCCCGCAGCGCAACCGGCGCAGGTCGACGACATCCCACGGTTCGGGGTGGTCGGGATCGCCGGTCGGCCCGGCGAGCGCGGTCGCAACGGCGTCGGCGACGGCCGCCAGGTCGGCCGGCGCGCACAGGATCGTGGCGTAGTCGGCGTGGTAGGAGGCTCCGAAGAAGACGGCCTTGGCCGTCGCCGGGACCGGGGTCAGGGCGACGGTCGAGCCGTGCCGGATCGTGGTCTGGCTGGCGACATCGTTGGGCTCGATCTCGTGGCGGTGCATCAGCGGCACGATCGCCAGCGGCGCCCCATCGGGACCCGCCGCGCGGTCGACGACGACCATCGTCTGGTCGTGGGCCGTCCCGCCATAGGCCTCCCACCAGGCGCGATGGAACGCCCATCGGGCGAACGGAGTGGCCCACGGATCGAGCGCCGCAAGGGCGTCCCAGGTGGCCTCCGGGATCGCCCCGCATGGGCGCCGGACGGCGACCAGTCGACGATCGGACGGAGCCGTGGTGGGAGCGAGGTCGGGGGCCGCGGTTGGGCCCCCCGGACAGGCGGGCTCCACCTCGATGGTGGCAGTGGTCACGTTCGGGAGGATAGCACCGAGTCGGGCCCAGGTCGTTGCGCGCGCAAGGGCAGGCGGAGCCCCGACAACGTCACCCGAGACTTGCGACCCGGCGGTGCAGGAAGGGGATCCGGAACAGGTCCCAGGCAACCCGCAGGGCGAGGCTCGGGCGGGTCTGCATCCGCGAGCCGCGGCGATCGAACCACTGGATCGGCACGACCGCCAGCCGGTAGCCACGTCGCCGGGCCAGGTAGATCAACTCCACGTCGAAGACGATGCTGGTGATCCGCTGCAGGGCGAACAGGTCGTGGGCTGAGGCGCGGGTGAAGCCCTTGAACCCACACTGGGTGTCGCGCACCGGGCCGGTTACCCACAGCGCCGCGAGGCCGTGGAAGACCTTGCCGAGCAGTTGCCGGAACCCCGGCTGGGTTCGGCGCATGTCCGAGCCATCGGGCTGGATCCGGCTGCCCAGGGCCAGGTCGGAACCCTCGAGCGCGGCCAGCAGCCCCGGCAACTGGTCGGGCGGGGTGGCCATGTCGGCATCGGCGAACAGGATCGCATCGCTGTCGGCCGCCAGCATCCCGGCCCTGACCGCGGCGCCCTTGCCGCCGTGCGGGACCGTCAGCAGATCCAGCCAGGCACCGCGCCAGGGCCCGGCCGCGCCGGCTGAGCGGACCTCGGGAGCGGTCTCGGGCCGGGCGCGCACGATGTTCGCCGTCGCGTCGGAGCTGCCGTCGTCGACGACCAGGACCCGGATCGAATCGGGCAGGTTGGCGGACGCCGGGGCCCCCTCGCGCGGTGGTCCGCCGCGGCGGCGGAGGTATCCGAACAGCTCATCGAGCGCCGGACCGATCCGCGCCTCCTCGTTGAAGGCCGGCAGGACCACGGTCAGCGACGCGAACGGCTGCGGGTCAGCCGGGCGTTCGTCCATCGTGGACGCCGTCACGGCTTGGCCGACAGCTCCAGGAGCCGGGCCGGCGACGCCCCTGGAGATCGGGCCCCGAACGCGTTACGCAACAGGAAGTACTCGGGCAGTGGATGGTCGTCGGTGATCAGCGGGCCGTCGCCGAGCACCCGCTTGGCGTCCGAGCCGGAAATCCAGACCAGCGACGGGATCCGCGACGCCCACCCAACCGCCGTGTGCTCGGGTGAATCGAACGCCGACGACAGGTCCTCGGTCACCCCCGGACGCCCCAGGACCGCCTCGAGATTGGCCTGCTCGAAGGTGATCGGTTGGTCCGAGCCGAGCATGAACAGGCCGTAGCCGCCCGGCCCGAAGGCAATCGTGACCTCGGGGAAGACCGAGCTGAACGAGCGCATGTGGGCGAGCATCTCGTCCATCGTCTGCCCGCTCCACGGCAGCCATTGCATCATCACGCCACCCGGGTTGAGCCGGGCATGGCCCGCCGCGTAGTAGTCGCGCGAGGAGATCACCGATACGCCGGCGCTCTCGATCGGCGGCGGTGGGTCGGTCACGATGATGTCGTAGGTTCGGTCGGTCAGTTCGATGTGGTTCCGTCCGTCGGCGACGATGACCCGGCCGTTCGGGTCGGCCAGGACCTGGTCGGCATCGCTGTAATAGGTCCCGAACATCTTGGGCACCGACGGTACGAGCTCCACGACATCGGCATCGAGCCCGGCCCCGAGCGCCGCCCGGAACGCGGAGCCCATCCCGAACGCGACGACCGCGATGTGCTTCGCGTCCGGCCTGGCGATCAGGGGCAGGATCGGCATCAGCTTCGCGTCGACCGTCAGCAGGGTCATCGCCGTGCCGGTGACCCACAGGTGCTTGCTGCCGGACCTGTCCGTGCCCGCCTGGACCGAGGCGATCTCATCCTCGGCGGACTTCACGATCGTGCCGCCATCGCGCAGGATCCGGGCCATCGACGGATCGACGAAGTAGCCGCCGACAGCGACCGCGACGACGAGGACCGCCGCCACTGCCGCACCGCCGACCGCGACCGCGGTCCTGATCACCCGGCCGCCGAGGCCGCCCCACAGCGCCAGGACGACCGCCAATCCGGCATTGAGGATCGCGATCAGCGCCAACGCCGAGGGCGAGCCGATCAACGGGATGACCGCGAATGGGACGACGAACGTACCGATGATGGCGCCGAGCGTGTTGGCGGACAGGAGCAGGCCGGATCGGCCGCCAATGTCGTGGTCGTCGCCGGCCACCAGGGCCGACGCAGCCGGAAAGCTGAGACCCATGACGAAGGTCGCCGGAAGCACGATCAGCGCACTCGTCCGCAGGAACGCCCCGAACAGCACCCCGGGCGTGCCGTTCACGGCCAGCAGGCCGGTCGAGGCGCCGGGCAGGATCCACACGCCGCCGACGATCACCAGGACCGCCACCACCAGCTGGGCCACGGCCAGCAGTCCGATCGTGTTCTTGATCCGGGATCGGATGACATTGAAGGCGATCGCGCCAAGCGCGATCCCGATCAGGAACAGGGCCAGGATCATCGTGAACACGTAGGTCGAGTTGCCGGTGCCCGAGGCGAGCAAGCGCGTCCACAGCGTCTGGTAGGCGAGCGAGGTCAGGCCCGACATGAGGGCGACGAAGAGTCCCAGCCGAAGGGTCGATCGGGCCAGCGGCTTGACCCGGGTCGCCGGAGAAGGGCGTGGTTCGGGAGCCTGCCCGGGCACCGGGGCCGGGCTCGGCGCGCCGAAGCGGGCCACCCGCCGATCGAGGAGCAGTGCGACCACCCCGGCCGTGGCCGAGCAGGCGGCCCCGACGAGGAGTGTCCCGGTCAGCCCGAGCAGCTCGATCAGGATGAACCCGGCCATGATCGTCCCGACGATCGCGCCGACCGTGTTCGCGGCGTACAACCGCCCGAACGCCTCGGACAGGTGCTCGGCGTTGCTGCTCAGGTAGCGGGTCAGGGTCGGCAAGGTGGCGCCCATCAGGACGGTCGCCGGTCCGAGCGCCAGGAGGGCGAGAGCGAACCGGACGAGAGCCAGCGCGCCGGGGTTCGCCTCGAGCGAGTTGAACGCGCCCCGATAGACCTCATGGATCAGCCGGAACGTGAGCGGGGTCAGGATGACCACGACCACGAGCACGAGTTCGAGGATCCCGTACAGCCGGACCGGACGGCGGACACGATCCGCGAGGCGACCGCCGAGGGCGCTGCCGATCGCCATCCCACCGAAGAATCCGGTCAGGATCGCCGACACGGCCTGGGTGGTGTTCCCGAACACGAGGACAAGCTGGCGCGCCCAGACCACCTCATAGATGAGCCCGGCCGCGCCCGACAGGACGAAGATGTCGAGAAGGATGCGGCGGCTGATCGCGGGGCCCTGGGTCACGGAACGTACCTCCTGGTGAACGACGCTCCGGTCGAGAGCGGACGAATCATCTGGCCACGGTCGACATCCGCTCCGCCCAGACCGCTCGCGGGACGCTCAGCGCGGCCACCATCCAGGCCAGCGCCCAGGCCGGCAGGAACACGATGACCAGCAGCGACCCGCTGACCGCCACGAGGAACGTACGCACCGGCGCGACCCCCAGGAGCGGCCGGAACGCGATCAATAGCATGACCGGACCATAGGCCATGGTGTAGGGGGACAGGACGAGGCCGGCGGCCAGCGCCGCGATCAAGCCCGGCGCCTCTCCCGCCCGCAATGCCAGCAGCGTCCCGGCGATCGCGCACAGACCGAGCCCGATCGCGACCGCCCACGGGAGCGCGGTCAATGCCAGGTTGCCGAACTGGGGACTGTCCAGGTACTCGGGGTGACGCAGGATGTCGATGTAGCTGGCATACGGGTTGATGCCCGTGATGAGGCCACCAACGGCGGTGGCCGCGACCGCGGTCAGGCCCAGCCCGACCAGCGCCCGGCGTCGGTAGATGAGCATCCAGATCAGGAACGGGACGATCGCCGGCTTGGGCACCATCGCAAGCAGCAGGCCGAGCGCGATCCCAGCCCGGAACCGATCGCCTGACCAGGCCACGATCGCGACCCCAGCCGTGAGCACGATCGTGACATTACCGAGCATCAGGTCGTACAGGGTGGGCACGAACATGACCGTCGCGACCGCGGCGCTGGCTCGATCGAGCGGCCGCCACCCCTGGGTCTCCCGACGGATCCCTTCGCCCAGGACCGCGAGACGGACGACCAGCCAACCGAAGACCGCGACCCCCACCGGCAGCCAGGTCGCGGGCACGGTCAGCAGTGCCGCCAGCGGGCTGTACAGGTAGCCCCGGTTGCGACCGAACGCTCCAGCGGCCAGATCGGCGGCGACCGCCAGGTTCCGTTCGGCGTCGACTGCCCAGGCATGGGGCGCGATCGCCAGCGCGACGCCAACCCCGAGCACGGCGTTGAACCCGGCGATGGCAAGCAGGCCGAGGGTGAACGCGCGTGCGCTCACGCCCGCGGGCACGTCGTAGCCAGCCGGGGCGGTCGACACGGGCCGGTCGTACCCGGCCCGGGCGGTCGACGCGGGCCGGTCCGCCGCGGTCACGGGACGAATCTGCCGGCGAAGATCGCCGTGCTCAGCACGAACAGGAGGACGAGGGACAGGATCGGCCAGCCGACCCGGAACCATCCGGCGGGGCGCCCGGCGAGCAGCCAGGCGTTCGGGAACGCGGTCATCACGTGGCGGCCGATCGACTCCAGTGAGCCGCTGGCGAAGACGAGGCCGAGCGACAGGACGATCAGGATCCCGTACGGCAGGCGGATCCGGTCGGGCCTCAGGTAGACCAGCAGGAAGACGGCGATCAGGAGGGTGCCGAGCTGGACCACGTTCACCAGCGACAGCAGGCTGGCCAGCGTTGCGTCCGGAGCGGCGCCACCCAGCCCCGCCCGACCCCAGGCCGCCTGGGCGGCACCGTAGGCACCGGCCCCGCCGGCGAACACCGAGATTCCGAGCAGGACGCCGGCGGCCGCCAGCGGCCCGAGTCCCAACCAGGCCTGGGACACCCGAAGTCGCCTCCCGTCCCGCAGGAACAGGATCAGCCAGACCGGCAGCGCCAACACCGCGCCCTGGAGTCGGGCCAGGGCGGCCAGCCCGACGAGGACGCCGGACAGGGCGCGGCGATCCCGTTCCGCGGCCAGGAACGCGCCCGCAGACAGACACAGGAACAGGCTCTCCGCGTAGGCCATTGAGAAGATCGCGCTGAACGGGAAGATGGCCAGCAGGATGGCCCCCAGGAACGCTCGTTCCCGGCCGACCACGGCCTCGCCGAGGCGGACGAGGATCAGCAGGGCAATGACGAACAGGACGTTGGCCAGGATCGCGGCGATCGGACCGGCCAGCGACGGCCAGGGCCATGACAGGAGCCGGATGATCGCGGGCCACAGGGGCAGGAACGCGTAATCGTGGTATCCGTCCACCAGCGGCGCGGTGTGATACCCGTCGCGGACGATCCCCAGGTACCACCACCCGTCCCAGGCGGTCAGGCTGCGCAGGATCGGGGCCTGGTCACCGCTGGTCAGGAGGGGGTTGCGGGCGACGACCTGCTCGGCCGCCACGGCGCCTGCCAGGACGACGGCCCGCGACAGCGCGATCGCGGCCACCAGGGCTGGCCACCCGAAGGCGACGCGACCCGGGTGGAGGATCGAGGCGGAGGTGGACAGGGTCGCACCGGTCCGGAGAGAGGCCATCGAGGTGAGGATACGGAACGGTCGGCGCGGGGATGTCACCCGGCAGTCCTGGTACGTCCGTCGGGCTGACGAGCCCACCCTGCTACAGGTTGTACGCCCAATACACGCCGACCATGTTGACGGCCATCCCGAGCGCGATCAGGACCTTGCCCCATCCGGGCAGGCCACGGCGAGCGACCGCCAGACCCACCAGGGCAATGACGAAGGGCATGGAGTCGAGCGCGTACCGATAGCCGAACTGGAGCCATCCTCCGCCGTAGTACAGCAGGCTCGGGATGAGCACGGCAAGCGCGGTCAGACCAAGGGCCATGGTCATCCGCGACCGCCAATCGGCCCGCAGGGCGAGTAGCAGGCCCGGGCTGGTCAGGAAGATGGAGAGCCCAAGCCCGTCGGGTCGTGGTGGGAGCAGCCACTGGATGCCGCCGTCGGGCGCCGTGACAAAGAACACCGGGAGGTGGACGAGCAGGTAGTCGAGGTTCATCGCCAGATGGCCGATCGAGAACAGCCCCTGCTCGCGCTGGATGATCAGGAACGGCGGCAGCGAGGCAAGCGCATAGCCGGATTCGAGCGGCGATCCGAAGCGCGCCGCGTTGTACCACAGGGCGAACACGAGGGTCGGGGCGATCCCCACTCCGTAGACCAGCCAGCGCCGCCACGGCCACGTCCGCGGCGCGAGCCGCCGGGCACCGGAGTCGTCGGCCAGAAGCCAGGCGAAGAATGGTGCCGCCAGCGCGAGCGGGGCCCGGGTCAGGAAACCGGCCCCCACCAGCAGCCCGAGCAACAGCGGCCGCCGCCGGCCGTAGATTTCGATGAGGGCGCCGAGGGTCACCATGGCCGCGATCAGGTGACCGGTGTGCCACACGCCGCCGCGGGTCGTCACCCACAGGATCTGGGTGCTGAAGCCAAACAGGAAGACCAACCAGATCCGTTCCACGACCAACCGAACGCCGAGCCGGCCCATCAGCCACCAGCACAGACCGACATCGATCGCGGCGAATGCGGAGTCGACGACCTGCTCCCACTGGTCGAGACGATCCGGCCCGAACAACGCCACGAGGGGCATGACCACGACCGCCGGAAACGGGCCGAACGGCACGTAGACCCGGTCGCCGATGATCACGTTGTCCCATGGGCCAAAGGGATGATCGAGCCAGAACCGGCCGTGGAGGAACGCGTCGGCAAGGTAGAAGAGGTCGGGTCGGCCGGCATTGAAGCGCAGGCTGGCAAGGGTGTAGATCGCGAACGACACGACGACCGCCGCGATCCCGAAGGCCAGCATCCGGCGGTCGCCGGGGGCCACTCCGTCAGCGGCCGCCCGTTCAGGTTCTCGGTGCATGGCCGAAGGCTACAAGGTCGACGACCTGGCGCGTGCGTCTGGCGATGAGCCCCGGAACGACGAGCAACCGACGTGTTCGGGAGGCACGCGGGCCGGTGTACAGTCGCCCGGATGCCGCCGACCGCCTCCGCCCAGACCCCGTTGGCGAAGGCGTTCGATCCGACCGCCCGGCCGGACCGCCTGCTGCGCGCCGGCCTGTGGGTCCTCACCGGTATCGTCGTCGGCGTGGCCGTTCACGACCTTCTGGCCGGCTATCCGATCGCCGTCGACATCCAGATCCCCCTGCGCGCGACGAGCCGCTGGCTGGCCGGCGGACAGCCCTACCTGGCGTCGAGCTTCCTCGCCCCGGTCGGCCCCGACCTGCCCTTCCTCTACCCACCGTTTCTGCTCCCGGTCATCGCTCTGCTGACCTTCCTGCCCGAT
>Ga0209726_10005839_pt1 | contig 14661 bp, 8 predicted proteins | sample Subgrocontami54m_FD_187453 | JGI IMG/M metagenome (GOLD analysis project Ga0209726, IMG submission 187453) | Subsurface groundwater microbial communities from S. Glens Falls, New York, USA - GMW46 contaminated, 5.4 m (SPAdes) (version 3) | ecosystem: Environmental > Aquatic > Deep subsurface >... | reverse complement strand
TAGGTGGCGTGCCTGTCCACCCGCACCGGCAGCTGCTGTACCTCCTGGGACCGCGCTTCCACGCGCTCCACGTATTTCATCAGATCCTCGATCATCGTTCCTGTGTACATCGCCTTTCACCTCCGTCTTTCTTCCTGCCAAACCCTACCGGGGCGGCATCGAATCGGTAGGTTGTGCTGCCTCCGCCGCGCCTTGCGGCCCGCCGGAGACCCCAGGTGGGGAAGTTTTCGCCCTTGTTCAGAGAGGACGATGCCGCCCCGGAAGCCCGGTTCCCGCCCGCAGGCGGGGAAACTTTTTGCGGCCCTTTTACAGCCGCTCCGCCGCTCGCAGCTTCACGCTGCGGGCCCGCGGGTTGCGAGCGACCTCTTCGGCTCCCGCCGTCACCGGCTTGCGCGTCAGCACCCGGTACCGGCCCTGTCTCGCGCCCTCGCGCAGGGCGTCTTTCACCCTGCGGTCCTCCAGCGAGTGGAAGCTCAGGATCACCAGCCTTCCCCCCCGCTTGAGCACCCGGGGCGCCGCTTCCAGCAGCGCCTCCAGGTCTTCCAGCTCTTGGTTTACGAAGATTCGGATGGCCTGAAAGGTGCGCGTCGCGGGATGCAATCGCCCGGATTTCATTGGCCGGGCAGCGGCCGATATGACTTGTGCTAGATGAGCGGTGTTTCTTATCGGCCGCGCCCGAACAATGGCTCTGGCGATTCTCCGCGACCTCCTTTCATCACCGAATTCGTAAATCACATCGGCAAGATCACTCTCGCCCATGCGATTTACCACTTGTTCGGCGGTGCGCTCGCTGTGCGGGTCCATCCGCATGTCCAGCGGGCCCTCCGCCTGAAAGCTGAATCCCCGCGCCGCGTCCCTGAGCTGCAGAGAGCTCATCCCCAGGTCGGCCAGCAGCCCGTCGGCCGAAGCCTCCGGGAGCAACTGTTCCAGTCCGGCGAACGAGCCTTGCTCCAGCCTGACCTCCGGCCACTCTTCCCCGGCTGGGGCCAGACGCGTACGCGCGATCTCCAGTGCCTGCGGGTCCTTATCGACGCCAATCAAACGTCCCCGTGCGCCCAGGCGTCTTGCGATTTCTAAGCTGTGCCCGCCCAGGCCCACGGTGGCGTCCAGATAGGTACCGCCACCCTGGATGGCTAAAAAGTCGATCGCTTCTTGTAAAAGAACCGAAGCATGGCCAACTTCCTCTTCCCTGCCATGCCCGCCCCGCTCGGGGGCGTCTGCCAAATCCCCAAACTCTCGCGCCACTAGATGCCCAGTTCGTCGAGCGTCTTCTCATCCTCGGCCGTGAACGGGTTCTCTGCCATCTCCTTGCGGAACGCTTCCATGTTCCGTACTTCCAGGTGGTTCAGCATGCCCAGCACCGCCACTTCCCCCTTCAACTGCGCGTCCTGGCGCAGCAGCGAGGGCAGCAGCAGACGGCCCTGGCCGTCGATCTCCACCGCCTGGCCGTAGTAGTTGGTGCGATTCAAAAGCTTCTTCTTGGCGGGGTTGAAGTTCGAGAGGCGCGCCAGCTTCTCCTCGATGCGCTGCCATTCCTCGAAGGGGTAGAGCTGCGCCCGCTGCCCGTCCACGCTGGTGATGTAGAAGTCCTCGCCGTACTTCTCCTCGATCACCCGCTTGAACTCCGCCGGGACCTTCAGCCGGCCCTTTTCGTCGACCCGGGTTGGATGGTTGCCGCGAAACATGGTTTTTTCCCCGTCTTCCGGGGTGCTTCCGGCTGCGATGAGCCGCTATCACTCCTGCCAGGGAGGCGAACGCCGTGAGTACCTCCGCTGCACTTGGTTCATTGGCGTCGTTATTTGGGGTTCTCTTCTTCATTCCCTGGTGCTATGCCGCTTCCAGAAACGAAGGCCCTAAACGCCTTGAAACCCTTGGGTAGTAGCCCACTCTTGTCCACTTGGTTCCACATCCTACACCCAAGTCGTTGACTGTCAATATGTTTTTTGGAGGTAGCAGGCTGTTCCCTGGGTCAGGCAGCCAAAGCGCGAGCACTCGCGCTTCCCTGCCCCGCGACCACTAGGAATGGGGTTTACTTGGCTGGTGCGGGCGGTTTACTGTGCTTCAGCCCAGGAGGCCCGATGAAGACCTTGGTGAGAATTGCAGGCTTTCCCCTGCTCTTGGCGGGGGTGGCGGTACTGTCCTATTCCGAGGGACGGCAGCACGAGCGCGACGAAGCGGCGCTGATGCGCACCGACCGCGACTTCGAGCGGGTCACGGCGGAGCGCGGCGCCGCCGGCGCAGCCTCTTTCTTCGCCGAGGACGGGGTTATCATGCGCGAGAAGCCTGTGGTCGGGCCCAAGGCCATCGAGGAGGCGGATCGGGAGTTCTTCTCGACCCCGGGCAACCGCCTGCAGTGGAAGCCGACCGGTGCCGAGAGCGAGCACGACCTGGGGTGCACCCTGGGCCGCTATCAAAAAACCCGGGTCAACGAAAAGGGAGAGAAGACCATCGGCCACGGGACCTACTTGACCGCTTGGCGCCGCCAGCCGGACAAATCCTGGAAGGTGATCTTCGACGGCGGCATGCCCGACCCGCCGCCCGCGACCAAACCCTGAGTTCGCGCCGGTTGCGGCTATAATGTCGCCTCGAATGGCGCTCGCCTCAGGGACACGACTCGGCCCCTACGAACTTGAGGCGTCTAGCGGGCGTGAGGCCGCGCCCCGGCGAGGCCGGGAGCCCGCTGCCGAAATCCTGAGCGAAGCGAAGGATCTCTCTGATTACTGAAGGCACCAGGCTCGGCCCCTACGAGATCCTCGCCCCTGCTGGCGCGGGCGGGATGGGCGAAGTGTATCGCGCCCGCGACACGCGCCTCGAGCGCACCGTCGCCATCAAGGTTCTGCCCTCGCAGCTCTCGCAGAATCCTGAGGTTCGGCAGCGCTTCGAGCGCGAGGCCAAGGCCATCTCTGCGCTCTCCCATCCCAACATCTGCCCGCTCTATGACGTCGGCCAGGAGAACGGCGTGGACTTCCTGGTGATGGAGTTCCTGGAGGGCGAGACCCTGGAGCAGCGCCTGCAGAAGGGCCCGCTTCCCACCGAGCAGGTGCTGCGCTACGGCATCGAGATCGCCGACGCGCTGGAGAAGGCGCACCGGCTGGGCATCATCCATCGCGACCTGAAGCCGGGCAACGTCATGCTGACCAAAGGCGGGGCGAAGCTCATGGACTTCGGCCTGGCCAAGACCACCAGCATGGCGCCCGTGGCCCAGGCGCTGACCGAGATGACGGCCGAGGCCAAGAAGCTCACCGCCGAAGGCACCATCCTGGGGACCTTCCAGTACATGGCGCCCGAGCAACTGGAAGGCGCGGAGACCAGCGCGGTCACCGACATCTTCGCCCTGGGCGAAGTGCTCTACGAGATGGCCACGGGCAAGCCCGCCTTCGCCGGCCGCACCAAAGCCAGCCTCATCGCTGCCATCCTTTCCTCGGATCCCAAGCCCATCGGCGCTCTGGCGCCTCTGACGCCGCCCGCGCTGGAGCGCGTGATCCGCACCTGCCTGGCTAAGGAGCCAGAAGAGCGCTGGCAGACGGCGCACGACTTGAAGCTCCAACTGCAATGGATCGCCGAAGGCGGCTCGCAAGTCGGAGTCCCTGCCCCGGTGGCGGCGCGCCGCCGCACTCGCGAGCGCCTGGCCTGGGGCGTGGCTGCGCTTCTTTTTGCGGGACTCGCGCTGGCGACGACCGGCTACATCCTGCGCGCTCCTATGCCGCACCGCTTGGTGCGCCTCAGCGTTCTGGCGCCCACGGAAACTTCCTTTCAGCCCTTCGACTTCGCGCTTTCCCCGGACGGCTCGAAGATCGCTTTTGTGGCCGGCGGGACGGGGAGCAAGCCGCAACTCTGGGTGCGTCCCCTGGATTCCATGAGCGGCCAGCCCCTGGCGGGGACGGAGGGCGCGGGCTTTCCCTTCTGGTCGCCGGACAGCCGCCAACTCGGCTTCTTTTCCGGCGGGCAGATGAAGCGCATTGACGCGGCCGGCGGTGCAGTGCAGGTGATCGCCGATGCTTCCGCCGGCCGCGGGGGAGCCTGGAGTCCCGACGGCATCATCCTCTTCGCTCCCACTACCAACGACCCTCTCTACCGCGTGGCCGCCAGCGGCGGCGCTCCCACTCCGCTGACCTCACTGGATGCGGCCAAGGGCGAGAACTCTCATCGCTGGCCCTGGTTCCTGCCCGACGGCCGCCACTTCATCTTCCTGGTCCGCACCGGCGGCGGGAGCATCACCAACAAGAAGGCCGACGAGGGGGGCAACGGCATTTACGTCAGCTCCCTGGATTCACCGGACCGCAAGCAGTTGCTGGTGAGAACCGACCGCCGCGCCATGTACGCCTCCGGCCACGTGCTGTTTGTTCGCGGCGGCAACCTCATGGCCCAGAAACTCGACGTCAAGAAGTTGGCGATGGTGGGGGATCCGGTCCCGGTGGCCGAGCAGGTGGCGGTGGATGACCGCTGGACCGGCGCTTTTTCGGTCTCCGAGGACGGCAAGCTGGCCTTTCAGGCCGGGGGCGCCACCGGGTATGCGCTCACCTGGTATGACCGCGAGGGCAAGCCCGGGGCGGTCGTGGCCACCGACCCGTTCAGTGTGACCCGGCTCTCTCCTGACGGCCGCAAGGTCGCCGCCAGCGTCACTGACCAGAACGTCGGCACCGTGGACATCTGGATCTACGACCTGGTGCGCGGCGTGAAGACCCGCTTCACCTTCGACCCTGCGGACGATGACGATCCGGTGTGGTCTCCGGACGGAAACACCCTCGTCTTCGACTCGGCCCGCAAAGGGGCCCACGACATCTACCAGAAACCCTCCAACGGGGCGCACCCGGAGGAGCTCGTGTACGAGGACAAGGCCACCAAGTATCCGACCAGTTGGTCCTCCGACGGCAAGTACCTCCTTTTCGACCGCAGCGACGCGCAAGGCAAGACCAAGACCGACCTGTGGGCGCTACCCATGTTCGGCGACCGCAAGCCCTTCCCCTTCCTGCAGACGGAATTTAACGAGCAGCTCGGGGAGTTTTCTCCGGATGGCAAATGGGTGGCCTACGTTTCCAATGAATCCGGGCGCGAGGAGATCTATGCCGTGTCCTTCCCCACCCCCGGCGGGCGATTCCAGATTTCCGCGGGCGGCGGAAACAATCCCAAGTGGCGCGCCGATGGCAAGGAACTCTTCTATCTGGACGCCAGCAACAAGGTGGTGGCCGTCCCCATCGCCGCGCGCGGCGACAGCCTGGAGATCGGAGCGCCACAGTCGTTGTTTCAGACTCGCGTCTGGGCCAGAGGCTACTTCCTATCGTCCGCGGCCGACGGCAAGCGCTTCCTCATCGTCGAAAACCCCCAGCTCAACGCCTCCCACCTCACCCTGGTGCTGAACTGGGACGCGGCGCTGGAGAAGTAAGGGGTTCGCCGCCTTGGAGATCCCAAAAAGGGGATCGGCGGAAGGAATGCTAGGCGGCCTTCGGCGGCTTCGTCATCCCCAGCGCTTTCTTCAATTCCCAGTTGGTCTTCCGCTTCCGGGCTTTCTTCTTGCGTTCGCGTGCGAATCTTGCTTTATCGCCATTGTCTTGTGACACGGTATTCTCCTCTTTCTTGCTTGCTCGAGAAATTTGCGGAAAACTGGCGGAGAGAGTGGGATTCGAATTTACCACAATCCGTAATTTCAAAGACTTACAGGGCGCGGGTGGCACCGTAAATCCCTGAGCGGAGCGCAACCGAACACTTATTGGACATGTAATGGACATACGGAAATGAGAACCCGATGACCCCACAGCTTACTCGTGCAACATGTCTGCTCGTGAGCAGGCTCCGCAGGGGCCCTACGCCTGCTTCGGCTTTAATCGAGGACGCTACTGCCGCCAGCGTGAGCGCTAGCACGTTGGTGCGTGCCCGGAAGCGGCTTGGGGTCGAAGCCGCGCGACAGGGGTTTGGGCCGGGGGGCCGCTGGATCTGTTTCTTGCCCGAGAAGGTTCTGAATCGAATCGCAGGCAGATTCCCGACTCCGAACCCATTCCAGCGTAGCCGGCGGCAGTTCGGCTCGCGTCAGCTAGGCCATAGGGCTCCACCTTCGTTCTGAGCATGGAAGGTTACCGCCATGTTAAGCGCAAGCGCAGAGGCATCCGAGAAAGCGACAGCGAAGAGTAAGCCGAACAGCCCCACCGGTTACTCCGAGCGCGAACTGCTGTTCATCTCCCACTACCACGGAAACGGTGCCGAGGCAGCCATCAAGGCCGGGTACTCGGCGCACAGCGCCCGCGTCATCGCCTCCCAGATGCTCCGCAAGGACAAGATAAAGACGGCGCTCGAGCTGAAGGCTCAGCGCCAAGTCGAGATGGCCGCCGCAGTCGGCGTAGTGCAGGTTCGCAGCCTGCTCGAGGCGCTGCGCAAGCAGGGTGTGACACTGGAGCGAATCGCCGAGGTCACCAATGAACTTCTGGAGTTCGGTGACGACCCGAAGGCGCCACGGCTCCCCGTGCTCAAGCTATTGTTTGGCTTGTTCGCTCCGCCCAAGACTTCCAACCAGTCGGATGGCTATGAGGCCAGGGTTCCCCCAGGTGGCATCATCTTCAACTACGAGTCGGACTGGGCAAAAGAGAAGAGACTAGAGCTGGTTTCATAAATGCCTCAGGGTGATGATGAGGCAGGCCAGGTGGAAGAAGCCTTGATACACAGTCAGAATGCGGTCGTGGCGCACCAGCAGACGGCGGAGGTTCTGCAGCCAGGCAAAGGCGCGCTCGATTTTCCAGCGGCGTCGGTAGCGGCGCAGCTTGCGCCGGTCCTCGAACCGCCGCAGCACGCTGTTCGAGCGGTAGGACACGATCAGTTCCGTTCCTCGTTGCCGCAGCCGCTGACGCAAGGCATCGCTGTCGTATCCCCGGTCCGCGATCACCCGAGGCAGACGGGTGCGGGGCCGTCCTCGCCCCAGCCGCGGCACTCTCACCTGCGCCAGCGTGCCCTCCGCCAGCGAGTGCTCCGAGGGGCTGGCGGACGCGAGTTGCACTCCCAGAGGAATGCCCTGGCCATCGGACCACCACCATGTACTTTGTGCCCTTTCCACGCCGGGTTGGGCCCACTGCAGCGCCCCCTTTTTAGCGGTGATCAAGGTGGCGTCCAGAAAGACCTCGTTCCAGTCCAGCAGCTGGCGCTGGTTCAGGTGGGCCAAGAGGTGTTCCCAAGCGCCCTTCCCAATCCCCACCTCTTCCCACTGCCGCAATCGCCGCCAGCAGGTGACCCCGCTGGGATACTCGGCGGGGAGGTCGCGCCCCGTTGCGCAGCAACCACAGAATGCCCTCCACACAGGCCCGGCTCGGGGCTCGCGGTCGGCCCGGTCGCCGTCGGCTTGGCTTGGGGAAAAATTGCTCGATGGTCGCCCATTGCTTGTCGGTCAGCACCATGCCGACAGTCAACAACCACACGCCTCTTCGCCCTAAGTACCTACTTGGAGGCCGAACCTGGTTTTGAAACCAGCCCTAGGTTTTTCATTTGGGTTTGTGCTGTCCTCAGTCGAGATGCTTGAGCCGCACAGGATGGCGAAAGTGGTGAGACCAGCTTCTTCAGAACCTGCGGGGGCAGGGCCTTCGAAGGCCGTTGACCTGATTAGGAGAAGAAGCGCAGATTCCATCAGGGCCCGGGAAGGATCACCTACCTTCTCATTAAGAGGCCGGATATATGCACGCGTCTCTTTCACACGCCGCTATCCGTTGGCTCTTGCGCATACACTTCTCCTCGTCTGCCGGGAAAAGTGTCATTCTAGCTGGACTCAATTACGGGGTGCAGGTCAAGTTCTCCCACATCAAATCCGTAGTTCTCAAATATTCTTACTTGGTGGAACCAGGCCCAGGGCTTTACACTCATTGACCCGTAGTGAGTGAAATGGCGATTTTGCAACAGAAATCCACACTAACTCCGGCTCCGGAGACCTGATTCCTTCGCGGCTCCGGGCGTGATAAATAGTCCCCTCATCGTGAGCCTGTTGAGCCAGCTCGGCACGCGGCTGGCGGCTGTGCCGCCTCGGCAGGTGAGCTTCGCCATCTCCCTGCTGGTAACGCTGGCCGGACTCGTGGTTTTTCTCTTCGCCAACATCGGTGGCAGCCCGCTGGCCGGCTTCGTGTTCCTGCAGAACGTGGAGCAGCGCTCGCTGGACGCGCGTTTCAACCTGCGCGGCGCCCGCCCGCCCGATTCCCGCATCGTCATCGTGGACATTGACGAGAAGACGCTGCAGCGCGTGGGCGCCTATCCCATCGCGCGCAGCGCCTACGCTCACCTAGTTGACCGGTTGCGCGCGGGCGGCGCCCGCATTGTCGCTTTTGACGTCACCTTTCCCACGCCGGAAAAGAACTCCGCTGTAGAGGCGCTGGCGAAGCTGGAAACCGAGCTGGGCAGCGCTCCCGGCCCGGTGCGGGAGCGGATCGCCACCCTCAAGCAGGCGAGTGACAACGACCGGCTGCTGGCGGAAAGCCTGAAGCGCGCCGGCAACGTCATCCTGGGCCACGTGTTTCTGGGCGCGCAGCGCGGTGAAGCCCTCTCGCCGGAGGCCGCAGAAGCCTACTTCAACACCGCTTGGGCCGCGGCCTTCCCCCAGGTGCTGAAGGTCAAAGCCGGACGTGACTTCGACCTCGGCGAGGCCTGGAGGGAAAGAGGCGGCGGCCTCGTGGCGCAGGCGGTCGAGGCCAACATCGCGCCGCTGGCCGAAACCGCGCGCTCCTTCGGCTTCATCAACAACAACCCAGATTCGGACGGGACCATGCGCCGCGCCGTCCTGCTCATTCGCTACCAGAACGCCGACTTCTTTCCCTCGCTCGCCTTCCAGGTGACGCGCGAGTACGTCCAGGTTCCCGACCAGTACCTGAAGGCGTTCATCAACGAGAACGGCTTGGAGCGCATCGAGTTCGGCGCCCACACCCTCCGGCCCCGGGCGGACAGCACAGTGCTTATCAACTACGCCGGCCCTTTCGGAACCTATCCGCACTACTCCATGGTGGACGTGATCGAGGGCAAGGTTTCCCCCGCTACTTTTCGTGACAAGATCGTGCTGCTGGGGCCGACCGCGCTGGGCATCGGCGACATCCGCAGCACGCCCTTCCAGGGCCCAACGTACATGGGGGTCGAGATCCACGCCAACATCATTGACAACCTGCTGCGCGTGGACGAGCCCGGCCACAGCTTCCTGCGACGGGGCAATCGCGAGGAGATGGCAGACCTGGCAGTGATTCTTCTATTTGGTCTGGGGCTGGGATGGTGGTTTGGCAGAACCAAACCGGCCTGGGCCACGCTTTCCGCGGCGGCGGTGTTCGCGCTTTTTCTGGTTCTGGTCGTCGTCGCCTTCGGCCGCTGGGGGATGTGGCTGAGCTTTGTGGTCCCCGCCGGGACGCTGTTGGCCAACTACGCCGGCGTCACCAGCTTCCGCATGATCTTCGAGGAGCGCGAGAAGCGCAAAGTGCGGCACACCTTCCAGCAGTATGTCTCCCCGGGCGTCATCCGCCTGCTGGAGCAGGACTCGGGGCGCCTCCTGCGCCGCGGCGGCGAGATGAAGGAGCTGACCATCATGTTCGCCGACATCCGCGGCTTCACTGCGCTCTCCGAGGGCCTGACCCCGGACGAGCTGGTCACCCTGCTCAACGAGTATCTGGGGGAGATGACCGAGATCGTCTTCCGCCGCTGGGGCACTCTCGATAAGTACATCGGCGACGCCATCATGGCCTTCTGGGGCTCGCCCATCCCTCAGGAAGACCACGCGCAGCGCGGCTGCTCCGCGGCGCTCGAGATGTGGGCCCGCCTGGAGAAGCTCAACCTGCGCTGGCGCGAAGAGGGCCGGCCCACGCTGGCCATCGGCGTGGGGCTGAACACCGGCCCGGTCAACGTGGGCAACATGGGTTCCGACCAGCGCCTGGCCTGGACGGTGATGGGCGACAACGTGAACCTCGCCTCGCGCCTCGAGGGCCTGACCAAGGAGTACGGAGTGCGCGTGGTGGTGAGCGAGTCCACTTGGCAGCAGGTTCAATCCCATTTTGTGGGGCGCGAGCTGGACCGCATCCGTGTGAAGGGCAAGCAGCAGCCAGTGGGCATCCACGAGCTGCTCGACGTCCGCGAGAACGCCGAGCGGCATGGCGACCTGCTCGCCGGCTTTGAGCAGGCAATGGCTGCGTACCGGCGTCGCGAGTGGCGCGAAGCAGTCACCGAGTTCGAAGCGCTGCTGCGCCGCAGCCCGCAGGACGGGCCGTCGCAGCTCTTCCTCCGCCGCTCGCGCGAGTTCCTGGCCGAAGCTCCCGCGCCCGATTGGGACGGCGTCTACGTTATGAAGACGAAGTAGGGATTATCTCTTCCAGCGGCAGGCCCCGGGCTGCGGCAGGCCGATGTGCGCAAGCACGCGGAAGGCGAATTGGCGGTTCGCCAAGGTGGACCCGCGGCAGCCCGGCGACTTCCATCCTGTCCCGAACGGCAGCACCACGGTCTGGGCCGGGCAGTCGGCCAGCTACACCGTCGCAACTTGGCCAGAACCCCCGGCGTGCCCGATCCGTGGTAAGGCCTTCTCCCCCTTCCGGTCTACCGAAAGCTGCTGAAAATCATTGACTTCCTGAGGCGTTGATGTACGCTGTGCGACGTCTTCCCGGGAAGCAGCAGCAGGCGGGAGTTGCCTGCCCGGCAGACGTTTTCATCTTAAGAACCTCGTCCCGAGCCCCGAATGCCAGATCTTAAAAGGCCGTTCCAGAGACCTCCCGCCGTCTGGCTATAGGTGTGCGATGCGGCTGGCCGCAGTTTTGTGGTGCTGTCTTCTGTTGATGACCCCGTGCTGCGCCCAGACCTCGACGACCTCCTCGGATCCCGGACAGCAGCCAGGAACAAGCCAGCAGCCGCCACAAAATCCTTTGCAGGAGCCGGCCAACCAGACCTCGACGACTTCCTCCGATCCCGGACAGCAGCCAGGAACAACCCAGCAGCCGCCACAAAATCCTACGCAGGAGCCGGCGAAGCAGCCCAAGTCACAGCCCTCCAGTCTTGCCGTAGGCAAGGGGGCGACTACGAGCAAGGATCAGCAGGTGGGTGAAGTTCGCTTGATGACCCGCTACACCCAACTAAACGGCGACACTACCCGGTCTTTCAAGGTTCAGGGTGAGAACAATCTGGCGGAGTTCAACTATTTTCTCGACCGAGGATTCCGAGGCGCCCGGCGCTTGCAGGTGCTCAGCATGTACCGGGGTACAGACGACCGCAGCATCGATCCCGAGCACAACAGCCTGCAAAGGGCCTACCTGCGGCTCTATGGGCCTCGCGACGAGTACATCATCGGCGATGCTCTCGTTTACTATTCCCGGCTCTCCTTCAACCAGAACATTCGCGGCCTCAGTGCTTCCTGGAAGCTGGGGCAGGACTGGAAACTCTCAGTGCTGGGGGGAGTTTTCATCGACCGCTGGGGATCCCTCTGGAAGGACATCCCGGGGCGGCCCTATCTGGCTACGGCATCGGGCGCCCGCCTGGAGCGCCGGTTCATGCGCGACTCCACCGCGGGCCTGAACTTTTCCTACAGCCGCGACCACCCGGGAACTTTGCCTGCCGCTCCTGTAGGAACGCCTCCTTTCCCCGCCAACAACCGGGTGATTTCCATCGACACCAAGATGGAAACCAAGTTCGGATTGCGGCTAGAGTCTGAGTACGCCTGGTCCTTCACTGACTTTGATATCCGGCAGTCCAGCAACTGCGTTACCTCCTGTGACAGCCGGTCACCTCAGCCCCAGCTGGGCACGCAATCCGACTGGGCGGCGCGCATCGAGGCCAGCTATCGCCACCGGAAACTGACCCTACGCGGCTCCTACTCACGCTTCGAGCCGAACTTCGCCTCCATTAACGCGCGCCAGATCGCTGACTTGCAGGACTTCGTCTTCCGCACCTCGTATGACCTGACCAACTGGCTGACCCTGGACGGCACGCTGCGCCGCTCGAACGACGACCTGCGCCAGCAACTGCCATTTGGAAGACGGTTGTGGGGCCCGGAGGCAAGGTTCATCCTGCATGACCTGCCCTTGTACCGACGGGCTGTCCTGGAGGCCGGCTACCGTTACCGCAACGTGCTGGGGGAGGCCCCAACTGTGCCCCCGACGTGCGTTGCCAAGCCCGGTGGCGTCGGCTCCACCTGTGTTGACAACTTCGTCCGCATCCCGTTCGCCGAACTCACCCTGCCCTACCGCCGTACCACGTTCTTCCTCATCGGCTACGAACGGCGGCATGCGGTGGACCACCTGGACATATCACAGACATCGGACACCAACCGTGTCTATGTGAGCCTGCGCGGGATCTACGACTTTGGCGGATGGCACTTCAACCCGGCCTTGCGCTGGGAGTTGGAGCGCCAGAGCCACCGCCCCCGGAGCACTTCGCCCGTTCCGGATTTCACCCTGGATCGTGATTCCAATCGCTTAGGTTCGGCGGTGCTGTATGCGGAAGCGCCTCGCTGGTTCATCGTGGAACTCGCCTTCCGCGATGCTTCCGCAACCATCTTTGGCCCGGCGGGCTACAGTCGTCCCTCCTACCGGACGGCGCTGACTTACAAGATCCGCAACGACAGAAACATTCTCTTGATTTTCTCCTTCGAACGCAACAGCAATTTCTATTTCACTTCGCCTAATTTTGACGAGCGGCAGTTTGGCATGACCTTTGTTTATAAGTTTGGCACGAGGAAGTGAAGTCTCCTGTGCCTCAAGGTCTGAGAAAAGACGGGACCGAAAACATGAGCGACGAACGACTGCTACTACGGGTTGTGTGCGCCGCGATGTGGCTGGCGCTAGCTGTGCCGTCCTGGGCGGTACCGCCTAAGGATCCGGCGCCCGCGGCGGGGGAAAAGGCCGGCAACATCACTGCTCTCCTGCCCTTGGGGCATGTCGTGCGTGGCCTAGGTAAGCAACAGGTATCGACCGAAGCCAAGAAAGGTGACGACCTGATCTGGAATGACGTGGTCAGGACCGACAAGGGTGGCCGCGCCCGCATCACCCTCCTTGACCAGTCGATTCTGTCGCTGGGCTCGCAGGCGGAACTGCGCATCCTTAAGCACGACCCCAAGTCAAGCCAGACCTCGCTGGAGCTTGGCTACGGCCTGCTACGCTCCGAGGTAACCAAAGTTACCAAGGCGGGCGGCAAGTTTGAGGTGAGGACTCCGACTGCGGTCCTCGGCGTGATCGGTACTCTGTTCAGCGCCGAAAGCAGTATCGGGTCGACCACGGTTGTCTGTGTTGCCGAAACCGTGCTGGTGGGCAGCAGCGATCCCAACATTCCTGGCCAGGTGCGGCTGGTAGCAGGGATGGCAGCGGTAGTCGCTGCTGGCCGGGCACCGACCCAGCGGCCTGCCACCCTGCGGGAAATTCAAAAGATATTCCAGGAGACCGAACCCTGGGTGATCAGCGCGCTGTCACCCGCTTCACTGCTGCCCGGGACGGTGACTACTGTCACCGCAACCGGGACGCGAACCGCACGCGTCTCCAGTGTGGGCGTTTCCGGAACCGGGGTTACTGCGACGCTTGGCCCCTCGGTCACAGGCACGAGTGTTAGTGTGAACTTTGTGGTCTCGCCCGATGCGCCCCCGGGACCGCAGATCATCACCTTCAACGGCCCCGGCGGAGTGGTTTCGTCCGCGGTGTTCACCATTCTGGCTGCTCCGAAACCCGGTTCCCAGCCCGGCGCGGACTTCAAGGCACCCTACCATGACACCCTGGAACAGGAACGACAGTCTGCCCTGGCCACACTCAATGGCATGAGCGTCAGCGTGGGACAGTCAGCCGACCAGGCATACCAACAGATCAGCGATGCCAACAGCAAGCTGAGCCGGCCGATGGACATCGCACAGGCATCCAACGATTTGCAAGTCGCGGTTCAGGCCGAGACGAACACCAGCGCGAGCAGCGCTACAACCGTGGACCAAGCCGCAGCCCTGGCTGTGGCGAACTTTGACGTGAGTTACAACTCCGCCTATCAGGCGCTCTTGTCGCGTGAACCCAGGGGCATTCCGGATAACGCCTTCCTGGATGCGGTGAACACCGCCTTCAATCAGGCAAACACCACCATGCTGGCTGCCTTCGGCCCAGCGCAGCAAGCGGCGGCGCAACAGCTCCAGGCCAGCAATGCTTCCATCCAGCAGATCGCCCAGACCTGGCTGAACAAAATCAGCCAGGCCTTGCAGGAACAGCAGGGGGCGGCACCGGTGCCCAAGGTCAATCCGATGCAGCTTTCGCTGGAAATGGGCGCATCCGGCAGCTTCGACGCCGGCGGATCCCGCGCCAGCGGTAGCGCTAGTATTACCCGCTACGACTGGGTGCTCTGCAGTCAGGACTTCAAGGCGCCACAGTATGGCGTGGCTCTCTCTACCTCGCAAGCGCCACCATGCACGGCCCTGCCAGGATTCGCTTCATCCTCTCCCCAACTCCCCCTTGCGGCGTGCGGTCTGGCTGCTGGAGATTACAGCGCCCGACTGGCTATCACCGATTCCAACAACAACAGCGCGGTGATGTACAACACCGTTACTATCCTTGCGCCCGGCTATGACGATCCCGCCGCCCGGCTGCAGAATCTCACCTCTGCCTACACTGCCTTGCAGCCGGAGCAGTTCCTCGCCTTTTTCGATGCGCTCGGTTTCCCGGGCTACACCTCATTGCAAGAGAACGTCCGCACGACCTTCAGCAAGCTGAGTTCGATGGC
>Ga0209726_10005836_pt1 | contig 14667 bp, 13 predicted proteins | sample Subgrocontami54m_FD_187453 | JGI IMG/M metagenome (GOLD analysis project Ga0209726, IMG submission 187453) | Subsurface groundwater microbial communities from S. Glens Falls, New York, USA - GMW46 contaminated, 5.4 m (SPAdes) (version 3) | ecosystem: Environmental > Aquatic > Deep subsurface >... | reverse complement strand
GGCGGCGTTTCTCCAGAGCTTCGAAATCCCGCTTCGACTTCATGCGTTCTCCCGGTCGTGATGCTACCGGGAATAACGCACGAGGGGGTCATTCGGTTGTCATGCATTTATACGAGTCTCATTAGAGCCTCCTGCTGACAGAAGAAGAAACGCTTGCCGACGGCCTTGCGTTCTTCGTCGCGCTCGAACCACCACTCGAGGAGGCGTCGCGTTACGACCGCAGTTCCCGGATAGCCGGCGTCGCGCCAGTCGCGTATCTCATCGCGGAGACGGTTTACCGAGTCGTTCTTTTCGGACGCCGCGGCCGAGAGATCCTCGAACAGTCCAGCTTCCTTCCCTACAACGCCAGTAATGCCTCCCTTTACATCCCTGGCAGACGCAAGAAACCGCATCGACGGACGCCGACCTTCGGTGCGCTTTGACCGCCCGCCCGGAAGCAGCTCGTAATGCACTTCAGGTTCTCGGAACGCGTCGCAAATAACGACGCGATCGACTACGTACGCCACGTTCTAGCGGTCTCTAGGCAGCCAGATCGTTCCAGCTATACCGCGCAGGCCTCTTGCCCTTATAGGGATACCAGCGGATTCCGCCGATCGACACGACAAGCGTGCCCTTGCGCTTTCTTCCCCATTTGTCCCAGACCACTATGGAAACACCCGCTTTGTTGAGCCACATCGGTTGATTGATGTCCAACTTCGCCCACTTGCTCGGTATCCCTTTTGGCATGTTCATCTCCCCCTTGAATTGACCTTCAATCCAACTCGCGCACGACCGTCGACTCGTTGCCGTACACATCCACTACCTTCACGGCGATCCGCTTAAAGCCGCGCACCGGGAACGGCTCCGAGGCGAGCTTAAGCGTGAACTCCTCGGAATCCACCTCTGCCCTGAGCGCCGCTTTGATATTCGGCGCCTTCTTGAAATCAAAGAACATCTGACAGTCCACAAAGCAGTCGCCGTCGTAGTCCTCATCGAGATACCACGCCGACACATAGCCCGAGTCAGCCGCCTTGTATGCGGTAGTGCGACTCTTACGATCAAAGAGCGCTACGCCCTTAAGCTCAACGCGAAGCTCTTTCTCCTTACCCTTCTTCTCAACTGCCACATCGATGTCTGGAAGCGCCAGCGGTGAGAAGAGCATCTCCGGCTGCGTCGCCTTGAGCCCCTCCGCTAGGGTGTCCGGACGGATCATGATCAGCTCAACCTTCACTTTCCCGCGCTTCTCGAGCGCCGACTTCACTTCCCCCACATTTGCCTCGAACGCCCAGCCAAGTACATGCACTTCGAGAAATCCTGAAGCAAGCGCGTCCTGAACTGCGTCGTTGATCTGCTTTCCCGTAACCCGTCCCGAGAGCGGTCCGATGGAAATAGCGATTTTCTCCTTCTCCATCTCTGCAACCGCATGTAAAAGACCGGTCGCACCCTGGATCGCTGCGTTCTTGCGGTATAGCCGGCAGATCACCTCAATGTAGTTCTCGAGCTTCGCCGCCTCACCGACGCCCGGCTCACGAACGACGTAGCCCTTCCAATCTTCGACGGAGTAGCGGCCGATCGAGGCGACCTCGAAGGGACCACACACACGAATTGCGTTCTTGTCACGTACTGGTAAATCCCGAAGCTGAATCTTCTCGGGTTCTCGGTCGTACGCTAACGTGCTAAGCGTACTGCGATCCACCGTTGAGTAACGGAAATCCCCCGAGACCACACCGTTACTCGTCGCATAGTGATCAAAGATGGCCGAGAGCAACCTTTTCCGCGCAACATTCGTCGAAACTCGAGACGTGTCACAGGTGACCCAGCGGCGGCCGAACTGCTCGGCGACCAATGCCGTCGTACCGGAACCACAAGTTGGATCGAAAGCTAGGTCCCCAGGATCTGTTGTCATGAGCAGGCAGCGCTCTACGGCCCGAGGATTCGTTTGAACCACATACACCTTGTGCTGCGCGCCAGTAAGGTCATCCCAGATATTGGTGCGGACCGTCACTGGTGAATCGTCGTAGTACAGCTTGAAGAACGGTCGCTCTTTGCCATGGACCAGGCGCTTCAGTTCGGCCAATCGCTCTCGTCCTTTCCCAGCGACTCGCCAGTGCCTTCCAGAGCCCGGGTAATAGGTTTTGCCCTCATATACGAATGGAACTTGCCCTTCCGAAGTCTCCCCATCTTGCGTCATGGTCACGTCCGCACGAAATAGACGCCCCCCAACAGGAATGAGATTGGGATTATCTTTCTCGTCGCGACTTAGCTTTCTCGCCGTGCCGTTGGGTAATTCGATATTGGAGAACTTGTCCAAATCAGCGTCCCAATATGACCATGGTTTGTAGAGTGGCCGGTACTTAACCTGAGTCTTATCCTTGGCATACCAAAGAATGTGATCATTGATAGCCTCAAGAAGGCCACCTTCGTGGTGTGGTGTTTTCTTCAGAAAAATCTGCACGACGAAGTTGTCAGCGCCAAATACCTCATCAAGTAATCCACGCAACAGGTGCTGGTTCTTATCGCCGATTTGCACAAACACGGAACCGCTCTGCGACAACAATTCGCGGCAAAGATAGAGGCGCTCTTGCAGGTACCCCAGATACGAGTGAACGCCAAGGGACCAGGTATCTCGGAATGCCTTTATAGCAATAATGTCATCCGCGCTATCGCCTTGATCGTTTTCCGTCGAATCCACCCGCTGCTGGAAGTTTGAGTCGTACTTGATTCCGTACGGCGGATCGAGGTAGATCATCTGCACCTTGCCGCGTAAGTTCTCGTAGTGAAGCAAGGACTCCATGACGTGAAGTGAGTCGCCGCAAATCAGTTTGTTCTTCCATCCCTCCTCGTGCGTGTAAAACTCCACGCGTTTGCTTCGGTCGCTTTCGCGGAGCGTCCTCTCGAGGTCGGCGAAGAGGTGTCCTTGCTGCGTCGCGCCGGATTTGTTCTCTGCTGCCCGACGTGCGCGCTCGATGATTTGGGCGACGCGCGACTCGGAGACGATCTCGTTGCGCTGGAGTGGCAGCACCGGCACTTGGCGCTTGTTGCGCTTGCCTGCCCAAAAGAGCACCGGGTCGGCAGCAGGGTCCATATCCACCACCACCGGCCGCTCGTCCCCCTCCGGGAGCTTCCCAACCGCGATTGCTCTGCTCCAACCGTTATCCATAGGGAGTGTGACCACGAGCTCCTCGGTCGGAAGGAGCGGTGTATGGCCGGTTTCTGGTGTGCCCGGCTCTTTGATGTCGTTGTAGGTGTAGCGGGTGACCTTCTTCTCACGCCCGCTGTTGCCTCCCTTCCGTGCCATGTTCGCCCCCTCGTATTTGCGCTTCTAGCCGGAGACCTTGCTCCCGGCAGTGCACATTCTTTTGTAGTCACATGATGCACATTTTGTCGCCACAGGGGCCGGTTTAAGGTCGCCCCTGCGAAGCGCATCTGCGGCGCCTCTTACTTTCGTCTTCACATCTTCGAGAAAATCTCCGTCTACGGAGCGTGGCTTACGCTTGCGCTCGTCCAAGTTGTAGATCTCGACGTAGTCGGCGTTGCGACCGGTAAGCTCTTGATAGCCAAGCGCGTAGATATGCAGTTGGGTTTCGGTCACCTCTTCTGGCTGCGCTCGGTACGTCGACTTCAGATCGACAATGCTGGTTTCGTTGGTGTCCTTACGCCGGACTAGGTCGATCCGGCCAATCACGGACACCCCATTACCCATGTTGACTTCGATTAGCTTCTCCGAGAATTCAATGTTCTTGAAGTCCTTCTTGTTGTCGGCAATGTAGTTCTTGAGCACTTTGCTTGCAGCATTCTCGAGCTTCTCTCGGAGGAACTTATAGGCATATGGGGTATGAAGGTGGGTCGCCAAGAGAGCTGGCACAGCCGATTCCGAGACGCTCTCACCCTCCAAGACCTTCTTGTGCACATCTGCCAAAGCGTCATGGAGCGACTTGCCATAACCCAGTGCCTCGTCGATTGGCGCGTTGAAGCCGTACAGAATGCGCAGCTTGAATTGGTAGGGGCATTCGAAAAAGTACTTCATGTCGGAGAAGGTCAGGGTAACGTTCGTAATCCCCGCCCTCGGCGTTGGCTCGAGACGCTTCCGCTTCGAGTACTCTTGGGCGCGTCGCTTTACGTATTTCGACGCCAGTACATCGTCCCAGAACACTGAGCGCGACTGATAGAGTTGGTTGCCGGGCACTGGCGCCCAGGTCATGTGCAGGAACTTCTGCGCACGCGTCATCGCCACATAGAACAGGCGCCGCTCGTCCTCGATGCTGCCTTCGTACCGAGCCTGTTCACGCACCGCGTTCTTCGGAATCAGGTGCCAGACATTGCGCCCGCCCTGCTTCTTCGAGGGAAAGCGGTTCTTCAGCAACGCAGGGACGAAGACCACGGGCCATTGCATCCCTTTCGCCTGGTGGACTGTCATGATCCGTACCGCGTTGGGATTCGCATACTGATTCGACTGCCAACCCTCTGGATACGAGCCTTCAGCACGATGTTCGAGGAAGCTGGCGAACGTGTCGTACTTGTCCTGCGGGGCCGACAGAAAGTGGATAGCCTCGAAATCCGAGATCACTTGACTGAACTTCCCGAGGTTGTAGAAGACGATCGCACCTCGCCCAGTCTCACCCGGCACTGTTTCCTCGCGTATCTCTGCGTTCTCAAGAAAATCCAGGAAGACGCGCTGCGGTGAATAAACTGCATAGCGCTCCTCTCCCAACGCCATGTCCTCTCGACTCTTGCTTGCAACGGCAATTGCCTTCTTCAGTGCGCCTCGCGAAGCGCCTGTTTGGGCGGCCTCCCAGGAGACCAAAACTGCCTGCTCCGTTGCGCGCCCCGCCATAAAGTAAAACAGGTTGCGTGCAGCGCTTGCCTCTGCAGTACCGAACAGCTCGTTCATTCCGACAACAAGGTAGGGAATCTTTGCAGCGTCCAGGGCCCGCGTGATGGGGCCTGCGTTCTTGGCCACGCTTCGTAACAGAATCGCCATATCCGACCACGCAATGCCGCGCTTTTCGCCGTCGGGCCCCTTAATCGCCACCCCGAGGAGCGATCTGCAATTTTCGACGATGTATCGTGCCTCAGCGTCAGGATCGTCAACGCCAAGCGCGACCAAGTCACCCGGCTCATAGTCCTGGGCAGCAGCCGGCCGCATCTTTTTCGGCAGGCGTTCGGAATTCTGCTCAATGAAAGCACGGGCAGTTTCAACGATTGCTTCACTGGACCTGAAGTTCTCTTCCAACCGCTTCTGCGTGACTGGCGCGTACCGCTTTTCGAATTTGAGGATATTTTGAACGTCGCTGCCCCGCCACTGATACAGCACCTGATCGTCATCGCCAACGACGCAAAGGTATGCACCAAGGTCATGGAGCGCCTGCACGACCCCCTCCTGGACTGGATTTACGTCCTGGTATTCATCGACGATCACATGCTTTATTCGGGCCGCGAGCCGTTTCTGCAGATCTTTGTCAGTTAAGAGCGCCTCGAGCGCCTCATCGAGAATGGCGGAGTAATCGAGGTAGCTTCGTTCATTCAGCAACGTGCGGTAGGCCGCCATGCCCTCTAGTACTGAACAATCCTTCAGCGCGCTGTCTTTGACCGCGGCCTCGCGAAGGATAGATAGCGCACCCGTGTAGTTGGTTGTGTCTACGTATCTCCTGAGCGCCCTACCCGCCAAGTCAGTGGACGTTGTCAGACCACTCTTTGACGAATAGCGATCGATAAATAGGATCTGCTGCACTTCATTCAGCACTTCAAATTTCAGGTACTTCGGGACCTCGCGCTTCAGCAACTCAAGGCAAAAGCCGTGAATAGTGCCCACGTACATCTCGGCGAGACCCGTCATCTCGGCGAAGGCTGTGCGGCAACGATCGTAGATGCGCTCCTTCAGTTCCGCGGCAGCTTTTTCGGTGAATGTAAAAGCAACAATATTCCGCGGCAGCACTGAATGCTTCTCTCCGGGGCGAAGAAGAGAAACGACGCGGCGCGCGACCACCTCGGTCTTGCCAGAGCCTGCGCAGGCAATCAGTTGCAGATTGCCCTTGACGTGCTCAATGGCTTCAAGCTGCTGCTTGGTGAACTTCATACTGGTCGCCTCAACTAGCTAGAGCAGCCTGCAAGTGGGCCCGCGTAATCGGGTCCTCACAGTACACAAAGACCCCTTTGATCGCTCGTGTCATCAGTATGCGGTAGGCTTGCTTGACACGCGCAAGCACGTCTTCGCGGGCCCTAGTGTCGGGGTTCTTCTTTCTTGTAGCGCTTTTGAGCGTCCCCCGGAGTCCCGTCTCGAAAACGTGCTCGAAGTCCACGTACCATTCGCGCCCTGACCAGCGCAAATCGTTCAACCAAAGCAAGCCAACATAGTCGAAATCAAACCCCCGCACTGCATACGTGCATCCCACTTCCGCCAATGGGTCCTGGGCAATACGGGTTCCCGTCGCCGCCTGAATAAAGTGCGAATAGTCATTTCTCGGAATGACATTCCAAGGCCTAGCCCAAACCCGCTCTCTTCCTTTCTCGTTCCAGCGGAAGACAAAGTCTTGCTCGTCAGGCAGAAGTTCGTGCGGCGCCGTCATGTCCTCGGTCTTCCAGGGACGCGCGAACGACGCCATAAGACGGGCGGTCGCACCGGTGGCAAGCCTCGAGCGAAGCATCGCTTCGAGATCTTCCGGCGATTCGCAGACGGAAAACTCAAAGCCACCGCGGCGGCGTGGTGCTGCCTCGGCGAGTGACCTTACGTATGGTGGCGGCTCCGGCTCGGCTGCAAGTCGTGCTCTATGGGTTGTCCACTGCTGCGCAAGCTTCGCGCAGCCGCGTGCATCCTCGCCGGCCAGCAAAGCTTCGACCCATGAAACGTACTCGATAGAGCCGGCGCAACGGAACTGCGCTCCCTTGAGGGACACTCGAGTAACCGTGTCGGCACCGAGCTCCCCGGCCCAGCGTTCGATATCTGCGCCCGAAGTCGTTTCTCGCTCCCTGAATTGCTGCGCGGAGTCCATGAAGAACACGGACACCCTCGATGCGCGAATGATGTGGTACGCCTGCGGGCCAAATGGATTAGGCCATCCCGAGTGCGTGATCGCTCGCGGATGCTCCGGATTGATGAGCGCATGCGCTTCATCGACGATCGAGACGTCGAAGTGGTCATCAGGCATCTGCGGCTTGCCCTTCTCCGCTTGCCGCGTATGCAAATTGTCCTTCCAGTGAGCGGGCTTTTTCAGCTTGCCCGGCCGGTGCACCTTCCACCAGACCAGCTCCTGCAAGGGCGCTGGCGCGTACCGGTTGGCTGGCATGACAATTCCCGCTGCACCCTGATTACCGACCACCGTCCGAACTAATGGGACTCGTATAAGTACATGACGGCCTCAGAACGCCAACTCGGCTTGCTGCCAGAACGAGCGGATGAGACTCGGTCGGCGCTGCATCGACTTCAGCCGCCGGCGCGCAAGGTCGCCGACCTCGCCGAGGTTCTTGGCGCACAGGTTGGCGATCTCGCGGTTCTTGAGGTAATTCCAGATCTGCTCCACGGGGTTGAGTTCGGGTGCGTAGGGCGGCAGGAATTCGATCTGGACTTCGCCGTCTTGCGCTTCAAGCCACTGGCGAACGAGCCGGCTCTTGTGGGTGCCGAGGCCGTCCCAGATGATGAGCAGCTTCTTGCCGCGAAGGTGAGTGCGCAGCGCCTGGAGGAACTCCACCAGTTGCGGCGAGCGGACCGTCCCGGGGAAGAAGCGGAAATAGAAACGCCAGAAGGTGACTCCGGCGATCGCCGAGAGCTGTTTCCAGTTGAAGCTGTACTGAAGCGTCGGGGTCTGTCCGCGCGGGGCCCAGGTACGCGCCACCGTGGGGCGTTCGGACAAGCCCGACTCGTCTATGAAGACGATGGTTTGCCCTCGGCGGGCAGCGTTTTTTTTAGCGCCGGCCAGCGCGTGCTCTTCCAGCGCTTGATCGCCGGCTCGTTGCGTTGCGTGGCGCGCCGGGCAGGCTTCTGGCACGAGAACCCCAGCCGCCGCAGCAGATGCCAGACGTGGCCCGTGGAGTACCGCACCCCGAAGCGCTCGCGGATGAGCTTCGCGATGCGCGGTAGCGTCCACAGTTCGGTGGCAAAGCCTTCGGCGAGAGCGCCTTTCATGAGCAGAGCACTCAGTTCCGAGCACTGCCCGTCGGAGAGTTGCCGCGGCCGGCCCAAGCTGCGGCGCTTCAAGCCCTCCAGGCCCTTTTTCTTGAAGAGATGCTCCCACGCCGACGCCGTCTGGCGCGACACCTCGCAGCGGCGCGCCACCTCGGCCTGCGCCACCCCCTTGGTGAAGAGCCGTCCGGCCTTGAGGCGGCGTTTCTCCAGAGCTTCGAAATCCCGCTTCGACTTCATGCGTTCTCCCGGTCGTGATGCTACCGGGAATAACGCACGAGGGGGTCATTCGGTTGTCATGCATTTATACGAGTCTCATTAGATGACTCCAATTGGTTTCCTGCGCGCTGGAAGTCGATGTGAGTACGAAACGCCCTGTGGCGAGACGGCGGTCCGCAGCGAGAGCGGCCCACACCTTTGCTGCAATGACCGACTTGCCTGATCCTGGTGGCCCTTCAACAATCACCACCTTCTTCCGTCTAGCCTCCGTGGCAAAGACGGCGCGCTCGATTTCGTCCTTGACCAGTGCGAATCCGAAGCGCTGGTTGTCGAGAAGCACCAAGGGCCGCGCCGTTGCACGCGCCAAGGTCTCGCCAATGTTGCGGACGAAACTTCGATCTTGTTCGTACCAACCGGCCTCGAACTTCTGCGCGAACGAAGTATCGGGCTCGCTGAGACGGCTACCGAAGTAGTCGACCAGCTGTCGCGGGGCCCTGCCGGCGTCGATTGGAAAACACGGGAACGCCTCCGCTAAAGCCTTGTGAGGCGATTCGCGATAGGCGCCCGTGCTAAGGCCGTTAGTGAAGAGAACGCAGCCGTGTACCAGCGCTTCGCTCTGTCGCACTGCGGAATGGAAGTAACGACAGTACTCGACATATCCGCGAACCTGTTCCGAGGGATGAAGGTCGAGCCGCCCATGCCTATCAATCAGCCCCTCCGCCGGCCCTGGACGATCGCCACGGGTTTCCCAATGCTTGAGCTCGATGACGGTTGCCGCTGCCCTCCCCGCATGTGCCCCAAGGAGCACCATGTCGCACCAGGATGAAGAGGCTGGTAGACGATATTCGAGACTTAAACGACCTTGCTCGCCGAAGTAAAGATGCAACGGCTGGAACATTTCACCCGAAAACGCGCGGCTGACGATCGGCAGCGACGCGCGCCAAGCTTCCTGTTCTTCATTGCTGCGGCGGCCCGTAGCGTCTTGAAGCGCGGCGACGAGGCCAGCAAGGTTCTCGGTAACCCGCTCCCGAAACTCTCCCATTCGCATCAACACTTCAGCCTCCTCACCGAGTGCTCGCGAGTTGCCGACTCAACCACTGCCGCTGCTTTCCCTGTGGCATTCGAGCCAAAGGAAGGTGGGAAGCCTTTCCATCTCTCCCTACTAGCGCTAGCAAATCCTCGTAGTAGTCCCTGCCGGCAAGCCAAAGCAGCGAGGTTGCTGACTGATACTCCGGCATTGTTCGAAGCACGGCGTATGTTTGCCCTGCCCACTCGCGTTTGCGTGCGCGTCGGGCGCCCTTGAGCGTCTCTTCATACGGAGTCAGCAGCTGGTCAGGCCGAACAGCCCCGTACTTTGCACTCAAAATTACGACGTGCTTGGCATGCCGCCGCGCATACTCGAGTGCTAGGCGAAACCCAGGCGAAGCACTATAAAGTTCGACCGCTCTTGCGGCCGATTGAAGCTTCCTCTTTGTGCAACTGAGCAAGGCGAGCGTGTCCGTCGTCACGTGTTCACCCTTACGCCGCGGGTAGATACCTCGATCGTGCCTCGAGGGCATGACGTCCCAATTGGGCAACCGGGACGTTTCGGGCAATCCGACGAGCCAGCGGAATGACGGGCAGTGCAGCCAAGCCTGCTCAATTGCCAGAGCGGCTCATCGAAGAGGATCGGGACGTCATCCGAAGTGGCACACGCGCTCTTCCATGCATCGCGAATACGCTGAAGCAGAGCGGAATCAAGCGGCCCAGTGTACTTTCCGCGCAGAATTCCGGTCGCAAATGTTGCGCGAGCGATATGGATGTCCACAGGGATGGGAAGATCTTCAAATCCTACGAAACGGTACTTCTCGATGTCCGCGAGGATCCGCAACCAAAGCGGAAAGATCTTTGGTCCGCGCAGACCCTTGAAGCGATTTGGACGAGCAACCTCCTGCCTGATGCGATCTACATGCCAGCCCGCCTGCTGAAAGAGCCGACGTGGATCGCCGTCGAATTCGTTGTGCCAAGTGATCGCGTTTTCGCGCCACCACTTGACGTCTTTCGTCCCGTACCGCAACCGTCCTTTGGACTCCATGGCACTGCGAAGAGCCTGCTCGCTTCGATTGGCGACCTCTCCGGGGCGAAAAACCCACTTGGTCGCACGGTCGTCGTACAAACGCTTCGCGTGGGACCACAGCGCACTGGCATCCCGTTGATAGTCAATAGAAACGGTCTGCGTGAGAAGGAGAACGCGATCGAGCCCATCCCGCATGCCCGCGACAACCTCCTCCTCGGGCATGGTCCGAACCACACCGAAGATCCCACCTGGCGACCGGCCCTCGAATACGTCGCGGATACGGCGTGCCGGCTCGATATCCGATACCAATCGCAGTGTGCCTACCCGGTTCGATTGCGGCATGCGTTGCGAAGCGCCCTCCCTGGGCCTGAGGCCACAATTGGTGGTCGTACTGCCTTACGGGAATCGTACTCGCGAAATCTGTCGCGGCGGGGAAATAAGACATCTGAAGAATTCCTGACGCGCCGACCCGGCGGCCTACTCGTGCGGAATTCGCTTAACCCGGTCCTGGGTCCCCGATTAAAGCGCTCGGGGACGACGGCAGTTCGGGTCCTCACGAACAAGCGCCCGCGGGACCCCGCAGGTTCGTGGCTAAACTTCAGATCGATGGAGAAAACCTGCCCCTTTTGCATACCGGAGCCCTCGCGGTTGCTGGTTTCCGAGGGTCTCGTACTCGCGCTGCGCGATGGCTATCCGGTTTCCCGTGGCCATTGTCTGATCGTGCCGAGGCGGCACGTGGGATCGTTCGGGGAGGTGAGCCCCGACGAGCAAAGCGCGATGCTGGCGATGTTGCAGCGCGTGAGGGCGATGCTGGACGCGGAGCTGCGGCCGGACGGATACAACATCGGCATCAACGATGGCGCGGCGGCCGGCCAAACCGTGATGCACGTGCATATGCATGTCATCCCCCGGTATCGCGGCGACCGGCCCGACCCGCGCGGGGGGATCCGCTGGATCATTCCGGAGCAGGCCGACTATTGGAGCGGCAGGGGCGAATGACCGCTCCGCCCGGCGACCGAGGCCAGCTCGATTTCCTGCAGCACGTGCAGCGGATTTTTGACGAAGGCGAGTTCGTCGCGACATACAAGTTCGCCCTGCTCATCGCGCTGGTGGAGTTGGCGATCGAGCGCGGCGACGACACGGGCGCGCCCCTCGAGCTGGATCTGCATTCCATCGCGGAGAAATTCATCGAGCAGTACTGGCCCCACGCCGCACCCTACGGTGCCGCGGACGGCGCGCCTGCCGTACTCGTGCAAAACCATGGCCGCCAGGCTGCGATCGTGGCGCGCGTCGCGGAAGCGCGCGAGCGATTCGGCAGCCTCGCGCGCGCCAAAAGCGACAGGAGCTGGCCAGGCTTCGCCGGCAGCATCGCGCAAATCGTCAAGCAGATGCCGCTCTGGAAGCTGCAGACCCTGCGGCGCCGGAACGTGCCCTTCCTCTACGAAAGAAGCAGCGGCCCGCGCATCACGCTGCTTCCCGGCGTTGCCTTCAACCTGCGGCGATTCGGCGCGCTGATACAGCTTCTTGCCAGGTCCGCATGGGTGCAGCACATCCGCGCCAACCCCAGGAACGCGCCCGCGGTGGGCGGCGCGACAGATCTCGAGTTGTTCCTGTTCGGCGGCGCACGGGTCGACCTCTCCGCGGCAAGGGCCGCGCTGCAGGAGATGCAGGAGAACCGCTGCTTCTACTGCGGCAGCGCGATGAAGCAGGACCCCCACGTCGACCACTTCATCCCGTGGTCGCGGTACCCCCGCGATCTCGCGCAGAACTTCGTCCTTGCACACGGCGCCTGCAACCTCGACAAGGGCGACATGCTGACCGCGCCGGCGCACCTCGCGCATTGGGTGAAGCGCAACCGCGAGTCGGGGGCCGACCTTGCGGCCCGCTTGTCGCCGGCAGGATTCCTGGACGATCAATCCGCGGCGCTGCAGGTAGCGCGCTGGGCCTACGGCCAGGCCGAGGCCGTGTCGGCGCAGCTTTGGGTGAGTCTGAAATACACGGTCAACGCCGACCGGCGGTGCCTGGAGATACTGGGCGGATAAGGGTTACGCGGGCGACTTGCGCAGGGCCTTGAGGATCTTCCAGCCGCCCTGCCCGGGCAGTCTGCATTCCCAGAAGGTCCAGCCGTTTACCGGATTGTCCGTAACCGCGACCGCAGCGGCGGAAGGAGAGTCGTAGCGCTTGCCGTTCAGGACCAGCGCGCCGCCCTCTACCCGCCCGAGCCAGGTCTGGCCCTTGTAGCGGGCGCGGAATTCGGTGCCGGCGGGAAATCGCACGCCCTTGGTGATCCAGTCGCCGGCCTCCGGCCTGGAGGACGGGACGGTGGGCTCCTTCTTGCTGGGGAGACCGAGGACCTGGCGCAGGACGTCGTTGGCGGTGACGTCTTCGGAAGTACGTCGCAGGGTGATGGCCTTGTAGACGTCGAAATCCACGTCGATGGTGTGCACGGCCGGCTCCAGTCGCTGTAAAAGCGCTATAGTACTATAGTTATCTTATAAGAACAAGCGGTCCCATTGTCCATAGGTTGACGTCCTGGATAGAGTTCTAGTATGTTGCGTATATCTAACATTTAAGATCTTTAGATGAAGCCCCAAGACCTAGGCCAGGCGATCCGTAGCGCCCGCAAAGCGCGCAGCCTCACGCAAGCGCAACTCGCCCGGACAGCGGGCCTTTCCCGCGAGACGCTCAATCTCCTGGAAAGCGGCCTCGTACGCGATCTGGGCATCCGCAAGGTCTTCGCGGTGCTGGAGGCGCTCGGCCTGGACTTGGCGATCGAGCCCGTCGGCCGGCCCAGAAGGCCGGACCATCTGCGGATGGCCTGCACTACCGCAAGCGTGAGTTTCAAGACCTCCCTGACGGAGAACGAACTCGTACACGCCATCGTCACCGGCAAGGTGCCGAAAGCGAAAGCTGCGCACCTGAGAGCTTTGTTTGACGAAGCACCACTCAGCCTGCTCACAGGACTCGTCGAAGAAGCCGGGAAATGGACCAAACCGGGCAAACTCACCAGGAACCTGGAGAAGCTCGTGCATGACAGCGGCGCATCGAGAAAGACCGAGGCATGGCTGAAGACCGGCTGAAAATCTGGGAGACGTTGTTCCAGCGTGCGCTCGTCCTCATCGACTCCGTCAGGAAGACGGGCGTCACGCTTTCGGACTGGAGCTTCGGCGGCGGCACGGTGCTGATGCGGCGCTACCGGCATCGCTTCAGCAAGGACATCGACATATTTATTCCCAGCCCGCAGTACCTCAACTACCTGAGCCCTCACCTCAACGACACGGCCGAAGCCATGACCGGCGACTACACCTTGCAGGCCGAGTACCTGAAGCTGCAATTTCCCGAAGGTGAAATAGATTTCGTCGTGTCAGCGCCGCTTACCGACAATCCCACTGTGATGGAAAAGATACTCGACCGTGAAGTGATGGTGGAGACATCCACGGAAATCGTGGCAAAGAAAATATGGCATCGCGGCGATCGATTCAGAGCACGCGATATCTTTGACCTCTCTCTGGTTGCAGAAAAAGAGCCAGGGGCATTGAAATCGATTGCGCCTGTGCTGCGCGGCCGGAAAGACGTGATTTTGTCCAGGATCAAGACAAGCGACGTAAACCTGCGCGACGACTTCGCCAATCTCGAGGTTCTCGAATATCGGCGCAGCTACGACGAGTGCGTCGGGATCGTAAAGAAAGCGCTCCAACAGGCCGAGTAACAATGCTCCAAATCTCCGGCAAAGACCTCGGCGCGCTCGCGATGAAGGGATTTTGTCCGCGCTGCTTCTGGATTTCGCGCCGAGCGAAGCTGCCGTGGCAGATCTTTCCGGGGATTTTCAGCTCGATCGACTCGTACTCGAAGAAGGTGGTACACGGACAGTTCGATAAATCGGGGATGCCGGGGTGGCTGGCGCCGCTCGGGGAGTTGAAGGGGTACAAGGACCCGCCCTCGGCGCAGCGGTTCCGGGTGCCGGTGGACGAGCACGGCCTGCTGCTCACCGGGGCGCCGGACGCGATTTTCGAGCGCGCGGACGGGACGCTGGTGATCGCCGATTACAAGACTTCGCGCTACACGCCGAACCAGGATCGCCTGTTCCCGGTTTACCGGGTGCAGCTCAATGCCTACGCGTACATCGCGCGCCGGCTCGGCTGGAACGCGGTGTCGGCGCTGGCGCTGATCTACACCGAGCCCGTGACCACGGACGAGGCGGCGGCAGGCGATGCGGCGCGGCGCGCGGACGGGTTCGCGCTCGGCTTCGCGGCGAAGATCGTGCCGGTGGAGCAGGATGAGGCGATGCTCGCGCCGC
>Ga0209726_10005833_pt1 | contig 14678 bp, 14 predicted proteins | sample Subgrocontami54m_FD_187453 | JGI IMG/M metagenome (GOLD analysis project Ga0209726, IMG submission 187453) | Subsurface groundwater microbial communities from S. Glens Falls, New York, USA - GMW46 contaminated, 5.4 m (SPAdes) (version 3) | ecosystem: Environmental > Aquatic > Deep subsurface >... | reverse complement strand
GAATTAATGTTAAAGCGAATAGGATTTCCTCCTAACTGAAAAATGGCCAAGTCCATAAACCCGCTGGGCCTGTATCCAGATGGTAGCGTGAACATAGCATTACCATTTCCACCACAAGTAAACCTACCACGAAGATGAACAACACCAAAAGGATCTTTGTAAAACGCTACACCAGTTCCTGCAGAATTTGTCGCTCCATTCTCGAACGATGGTTCTCCTTGATCACCGATAACATGCCAAGCTTCCGGCTGCGCCAGAGAACCAGCAGACCCCGTATCTCCTTTATCTCCCTTATCTCCTTTATCCCCTTTTTGTCCCTGTGGACCCGGAACTCCCGGGAGTCCTTGTGTACCTGAATCACCTTTAGGTCCTTCTAATCCAGGTTCACCTTGAGGACCAGGCTCACCCTGCGGTCCCGGAGACCCTTGAGTGGTGCATCCTATGAGAAAAGTTAGAGTAAGAACTAGAATCCCTATCAACAATAAAAGAGTTAAATTCGTTCTCTGTTTATTCATTCTAGTTCAGGAAGTAGAGGGCGTTTATAAAATTATCCTTTACTTGAAGAAAATCCTGAAAATGTTGGCGCATCTACATTCACACAAAATACTTTCCGGTAGAAATCTCAAAATACGCACTAAACTCTTCATCCTTAACCTTGAATGTTCCTGTATGCTTATACTTCCGCTGCGGTTCAGAAACAACCAAATCATATTTATGAGCGCCGACTTTGTTCTGCATTTCATTCTTTAACGGCAGCAGCATTTTTTGCATTCCCAAATCAGTTTTCAGGCATAATATTATCTTGTCAGACTTCTGCATGCCTGCTTTTTTCCGCAATTCTTGTACGTTCCTGGCAATTTCACGAGCATATCCTTCTGCTTCCAGCTCTTCAGTCCGTTCAGTATTAACCAGCACAGTCACATCTTTAAACTCTGATAATTGATAATTGTGAGGTGCTTCACGTTCCAGTATCAACATCTCTTTGGAAATCTCTACCTGCTGCCCATTGATGGTAAAAGAGTACTTTCCTTCTTTTTGCAAGTGATTTACGATGGCCTGAGGACTGTCTAAAGCTAATTTAGCAATTATCTGCGGAGAAAGTTTTCCATAAGCAGGGCCGATCTTGGCATAATCAGGTTTCACTTTAACCTGCATCTTCGTGCTATGCGCAACAGCAACAACAACTTTAGCGTTAAGCTGTGAGCATAAGACATTTTGTAATTTTGAAACTACGCCTTTGAGAGCAGGATTTTCACCGATGACTTGAACTTCTTTTACCGGCCAGCGCACTCCTAACTTAGCCTTTTCCCGAGCATGAAGGCCAGCTTGAATTATACCCTGAGCCAAGGAGATCTGCTGTTCTAACTTTTTGTTTATTTTTTTAGCATCCGCTTTCGGCCAGGAATAGTGCATGATACTTTCTTCCTTCAAGCCGAATTCTTCTTTAAGATTAAGATAGATAGCTTCGCTGATGAAAGGAGCAATAATGCTGAACATCTTTACCGATTCCAGCAGAATCTGTCCGATAGTATAGACGCAGACTCCTTTTTCTTCAACGCTACCGGTTGAACTTTTTTCCCGTATCATCTGGATATAAGTTCTGGATAATTCTAAGAATAAGTCTTCCAGCGGCGCAATCACTTCATCCAATCGATATTCTTCTAGTAATTTGGTGACATCCTTGATGACGGAATGCAGCCTAGAGAAGATATATTTTTCTTCCAGAGCAAAATTTTTTTCTACCGCTGCAGATTTTAATGAGAAAGGATTTACACCGACCTCTTTCGCTAGGGTAATCAAAAACTTATGAGTATTCCAGAGCACTAATAAACTGCGCACTTTAGCTTTGCATTCATCCCAGCTGAAGTTGATATCTTCACCTGCATTGGTCTGGCACATATAGTAACGCAAGGTATCAGCGCCATGCTTGTCTATCAGCTCATAAGGAGAGATGATGTTGCCTAATGATTTAGACATCTTCACCCCATTGACGTCTGTCACAAATCCATTCATGTACACCTTTTTGAAGGAATTTTTATTAAAGGCTAAGAAAGAAGTGACCATCAGCAGATTAAACCAGCCGCGTACTTGATCTTTCCCTTCCAGGATGAAATCTGCTGGAAAATATTGCTCAAATAGTTTTGTATCCTGCGGATAGTTCAAACAGTTCCAAGAAACAGTGCCGGCATCGATCCAGACATCTAAAACATCAGGTATTCTGCGATAGATTTTTTTGCCTTTTTTTATAACTATCTTGTCTATGTCAGGAATATGCATGTCGGTCACTTTCTGTCCAGAGAGTTTTTCCAATTCCTTGATACTTCCAACAACTAAGTAGTCATTATCATCAGACTGCCAGATAGGTACAGCAGTTCCCCAGTAACGCTGTTTGGTGATGGAATTGTCACGCAGGTTTTCCAGCCATGATTTGAAAGCCTGTTTTGCATTCTGAGGATTCCACTGCACTTTTTCATTGGCAGCAACCATCTTCTCTTTCAAGTCTTCTACCTTGAAGAACCATTGTTTGGTAGTTCTGAAAATAACCGGTTCATGACTGCGCTCGCCGTGCGGGTAGTCGTGGCTGTACGATTCTTTAGCCAATAAAACACCTGCTTCATGCAGCGCAAAGATAAATTTTTTATCATCAGTTTTCGCTTTCCATCCGCTAAAATGCCCGAAATTTTCAAAATGTCCCGATTCATTGACGCAGTTGAAAGGTATTATTCCATTTCGATAGCCGATTTCGTAATCCTCAGGACCGCAGCCAGGCGCGCAATGTACCAAACCGGTACCGGCGCTGTCATCAACATATTCTTTGCTGAGAAGAATAGAGAATAATTTTGGATTTTTCTGCAGTTCGGCAGGAAGATAATCCTGGGTATGAAGAGGATGAAGATATTTTTTCCCTTCCAGATCGGAACCTTTAAACTTGCGCAAGACTTTATGATTCTCAACTTTAGCTTTGCCAAGTACCGAGCCAAGTAAATTTTCAGCGATAATCCATTTTTCGCCATCCACCGAAACTTCTACATAGGTAAGATCAGGATTGACCATGATAGCTAAATTAAGGGGAATGGTCCAAGGAGTGGTAGTCCAGATGAGGTAATATTTTTTAGGATCTTCTTTACTTTGAAATTTTAAATAAATAGAAGTGTCAGTGATTTTTTTGTATTCCAGTTCGTGTTTGGCCACGGCAGTCTGGGTAGCTGCATCCCAATGCATGGTACGTAATCCTTGATATAATCTTTTTTTAAGATGCGCTTGTTTGATCAGCCACCATTCTGCTTCCATAAATTCTTTTTTGATGGGCTGATAAGGATCAGAAAAATCTAACGTTGCGCCTAAACGCTGGAAATCTTCATCCATCTTATACATCATTTCCAGACAGAATTTTTCACATTCCTGAGTGAATTTTTTAATACCAAATTTTTCAATCTCTTCTTTGTTGTGCAGGCTTAGTTTAGCCATGGTCTTCTGTTCGGTAGGAAGCCCATGCATATCATATCCCATCCTATCCCAGACATTAAATCCTTGCGCACGTCTGTAACGTAGGACAATATCTTTCAAAGCCATATTCCAGGCATGGCCTAGATGGATATGGCCAGAGGTATACGGCGGGCCTTGCAAGAAATAAAATTTCTTTCCCTTCTTGTTGCGCTTTCGTACAGAATCAAGTACCTTATTTTTTTTCCAGAATTCTAAGATCTGCGGTTCAAGTCGCTGGGCATCGTAATCCGGAAATTTCATGAAGATAGAGAAGAAGGAAGGTCTTTAAAAATATTCTGTTAGAATATTACGCTAAGAAGACTAGCTTTTTAATATAAGGACATTTCCACGCCCTTTTTTTATCTTTTCTACTTTTTCTTTATGTTCCAGCTCGGTCACAATCAAACTAACTTTGGCTTCAGAAAGGTACATCATTTCCTTGCGCAGTTCTTTTTGGCTGATTCTACCATCGTGTTTTTTGATGATTTCCAAGGCCTGGTCAAGATATCCCGGTTCCTGAGCGAGCTCTTCTTTATGCTGCTCCAAGGTCTTTTTGCTTTCTGCCTTTATTTTTTTGCGGAATAACCAGAGCGATCCGTATCTCTTGCGGGTGTAGATTATTCTTCCCAAGAGAACTGCAAAGATGATTCCAGCGATAATCCATGACCAGATTGGGATTGAACTTTCTTCGGTGTCGAGAGGCAATTCCTGCTGGGTCTCCTGCCATAATTCATCTTCCTCTACAAAATCAGGCAGTAGGAAAAGATCTAAGAGATATTCTCCTTGAGCGGAAGTGATCTCTATCTGCTCGGTGATGATGTATTGAGCATCCTTGGCAGTGAGTGTATATTTTCCAACTGGAAGTTCAAAAGAATACGTTCCGGTCTTAGCCAGATATTTCTGCTGTGGGGCGGTGTTGATTTCTACCAAGACATCTTGGGCTAAATCTAACTTCTCATCATAAATACTGCCTTTAAGGGTAGCGGCAGAAGCTAAAGGAGTTATGAGTAAGATGAATAAGAGAATGCTTAGTCCGTGCTTCATAGAGCGTATTACTTTAAAAGGATATAAAAAGATATCGGAGGGAATCTAACAAGAAGATTTGTGAAGTTTTACATCTATTTTCTATCTCGATAAGCCAAAAATGCTCTAGCCTTGGCCATCTCGCCATGACCATAAACTCCATCCCGGAGAGATAATAATATTCTTGCTTTGGCTAAATCATCGTTAGGTTGTTGAGGTAAATATGATCTCCAGATTTCATTTTCCAGCACACCAGGAGTTATACCTGTTTCATCCTGATTTTTAACGAGAGAGCTTAATTTTTGAGAGAGATATTTTACTGCTGATACATACATTTCTTTTGGATTTATCATGTTTGATTACCAACATTCCCAGATTAATTATAAAATCTCCCCTAAAATCACACTCCTAACTCTTCTAAACCTTCCTAAAGCTTCCTAAAGTATTCTGTAAAGTGTTTTCAAAAGTATGTTTAAAAGGAACTGCCAATCAGTAGTTCTCAAGATAAACAAACGGAGGTCACAAAAATGACATCATTAAAACAAAAATTAAGCGCCATACTGGTGCTGTCGCTCTTTTTATTGAGCGTCTTGCCAGTAGGGTTAGCAGATGAAGGTAAAAGTGGGGTAGATGTTGAAGTAGAAGCTGATCTAGATTCTGATACAGCTGATGTAGAAGTAAGAACAGAATCAAAGACTGAAGTAGAGACCGAGGATAATGACTCGGAAGTAAAAGAAAAAGAAGAAGTGAAAATTAAGCAAAGAGATGGCTCTTTCAAAACTGTAAAGATAGTTAAAAGAGAAGTAAAAGAAGTGAAGCGGGATTTGCATAACGCCAGAGAAAGGCTGGAAGATGCCAAAGAACGCTATCAGGAAGCAAAAGAAGAACAGCACCAACAACGAGAGAAAGTGCTGGATTTAGATAAAGTTGCAAAGCGCTGTGACTCTGAGAAAAGAGATTGCGCAACCTTGAAAAAAGAATTGCGAGAAGGAGTTAAAAATCATCTTCTCAAATCAGCCCAGGTAGTAGAACGCTCTTTGGAAAAACTTACCAAGACGGTTGAAAAAATGGAAGATTTGTCTGATGAAGATAAAGAAAATGCCTTAAGTTTGATTGCAGATCTAAACGCAGAATTGGAAGCGCAAAAAGCAAAAATCAACGCTTTCACTTCTGAAACTTCACAGGAAGAAATCAGAGCTGCTATCAAGGACTTGAAGGAATTAAACCAAAAAGTACACAAGATGCAAAGAAGATTAGTAGGTTTGTTAGTGAATGCAAAGCTGCATATTTTAGTAGAGAAACAAGCAGAACTTCATGCAGGTATGCAAGCGCGCATTGATGCTTTAGCAGAAACTGGCGCAGATGTTTCTGAGTTGACAGCAATCCTTGCTAAATTTGATGCCAAAACAGCAGAGTTAGAACAAGATTACTTAGCTGCCCAGCAGAAATGGATGGAAGCAAAAGATGCAGGAGACTTCGATCAGTTCAACCGCAATGTGCGAGAAGCTCAGCATGAAGTACGAGAAGACTTGCAGGATCTTAAGAAGATACTGCGAGATTTCCTTCATGAACACAAGGACATAAAGCAAGACTCGGAAGAAGAAACTGAAGACGAAAGTGAGAATGAAACAGAAGAAGCTTCAGAAGATGCTGATGAAGAGAATGAAGTGTCTGCCGCTGCAGCGCAGGAAAGCATCGAACGAGCAAGACTGAAAATAGCTGAAGCAGAAAATGCTTTAGCTGTGGCTACAGAAGACGTTGATCTCTCTTCTATTGAAAAGAAAATTGCCGATGCAAAAGAAAAACTTGCTGAAGCTGAAGAAGAGTTGGCTGAAACTGATTTTGCAGCTGTTGTTGATAAAGCAGAAGACGCTGAACAGCTTGCAGTGGATGCACTAGATACTCTTAAAGACAATGAAGCTGAAACTAACGCTTCTGTCGAAGCCAGCGCAGAAGCGACTGCATAAAGGTGAGCAAGATGAAGATACTACGAATATCAGTATTATTATTGCTTATCTTAAGCGTGATTATAGTGAGCGGCTGTAAACTAGGAAAGAATCTTTCTGACCAACAGCCAGGAACTATGCTGGGCGAAGGAGCAACTCCTTCCGAGCAGGCAGTAGACAGCGGATTACAGGAATTAGATGAAATAGATTCCTTGACCGAAGAAACTGACTTAGGCTTAGAAGAGCTGGAAAAGATACAGCTAGAATAAGAAGATTTTTTTTTATTTCTTTTTAAATTTTCTACCTAAAATCTGACGTAACATTGAATCAGTTAATTGCTCATCTTGCTCCCGCCAATTGTTAAGTAATCCTCTTGCCTCAGTAACTGTTAAAGGCTGAGCTAACTTGCCTTCTAGACCAAGCTTTTTAGTAATTTGCGGAAGGTTTTTATCTTCAATATGTTCACCTACAACGCTATACAATTGTTGCCGAATAGCATCAATTGACTCAGGTAATACTCGTTGCTCATAAAGATCTTTTGTAAATTTGCTACCATATCTAAAAACGCTTTCTTTTATCTCGTCAGGAGTAATACCTTTGTAAGCTCGCATTAAAATTGCCTTATCAAAATCATCCTTCGCTTCTTTACCATGCAATCTTTTTATTTCACTTAAGTGATGATCGACCATAGCTTTACTAAACTTCTTCTGGACTTCTTCATCATCTAATAATTTGTAATCAACCAGACCGTCTTTTCCAGTAATATTTTTCTCAGCTGCAACCTCATATGCTCTAGAACCACTTATTTTGTGAGTCTCGACTAATTTAGAAGCATAATGGTATTTTTTCTTATGAATATCTAATGAATCTTCCTCTTTTGTCTTTTCAGCCATGTATCTACTAACTCTAAAGAATATTTAAAGATTTCTACTCCACTCTCGCCTGACCAAAATGTCTCACTAGCAAAAGAAATAAATATAAGTGACCAAAATATAGGTTAAAAACACTATCATAATTGTCACAGGAGGAAACTTATCATGGCTAAAAAAATGAAACAACCTAAGGAATTAAAAACAGTGGAGCAAGAACTCCCATTACCGCCAAATATGCCTTCTATCCCTCCGGAAATGGAAAAAAAGCTGAAAGCCATCAAAGATAAGTTAGATAAATTTAAAGGAAAAGTTCTGGAAAAATTTGGAGATTATATTGTAGGAATCACCCTTCTGCCTCCTGAGAAACCGCAAAAAGAAGGTGAAGCTCCTAAAGAAGGAGAGCAAAAAGAAGACAAAAAAGTATCAACTGACGAAAACAAAATCCAAGTCATGGTCGTCGTTGACGATACCACTTCGCAAAAGATGACTAAGGAAGAATTATTCAACAAATTCTCATCCGCAGTAAAACAAATCGGAGAAGAAGTGGATAAAGATATAGCTCCACAGTGCGCTCTGCTTACTGACATCTGGCAGAACTGTTATGATGCCAAATACGATCTGAATAGGCTTATCTCCATGAGCGTACCTTTGCATGATACGGGAATGCTGGCTGCGATCAAAATTGCGGAAATCCACAAGAGTATGGTCATCAAGAAGTTTGAGAAATATATCCTCAGTTATGTTTTAGCCGGCTCGTTGACGCAGGGAAAAGCGACTCCTACTTCTGACATTGACGTCTGGATTGTCATTGACGATACTGATGTCAAGAAGATGAGCAGGATCGAATTGAAAGATAAATTACGCGCAATCATCATCGGCATGGGCGCAGAAGCTGGAGAGATGACCGGCATAAAAAACAAGTTAAATATTCAAGTCTATATCTTGACTGATTTCTGGGAATCGCTGAAAGAAGCAAATCCTATCATCTTTACTTTACTTCGAGACGGAGTTCCTTTCTACGACCGGGGAATTTTCATGCCCTGGAAGCAATTGCTCAGGATGGGACGCATCAAACCTAGCAGAGAAGCGATTGACTTATTCATGAACACCGGAGAGCAGAGCATCAGCCGGGTAAAAGGGCGCTTAAAAGAAATGGGCATGGAAGATACTTATTACGCAATCTTAACACCGTCACAGGCAGCGATTATGTTGTACGGATTACCGCCGCCTACCCCACGAGAAACGCCTGACGTGCTGGAAGAGATTTTTGTCAAGAAAGAAAAAATGCTGGAGCCGGAATATGTCAAGATCCTGCGCAATAACGTGGATATCCGCAAGAAAATCGAACACGGTGACAAAAAAGAATTGACCGGAACAGAATTAGACAAGCTCATCACCGAAGCAGAAAAGTTCCTGAAACGGATCAAGGAATTGTTCACTGAGATAGAAGCGAAGCATGATGAACGAAGCATCATCATGTTGTACGATGAAGTTATGACTATCATCCGAGACGTACTGAAATTAGAAGGAGTGGAAAAAGCGCAAGATGGACAGCTAATCAAGTTGTTTGAAGATGAATTGATCACCACTGGAAAAGTTCCCGCCAGATATCTGCGCGATCTGAATGAGATCATCGAGGCCAAGCAGAAATATGATCAGAAAAAATTAACCAAGACCGACATCGAAAAAGCAAGGAAGGGAAGTTCAGGATTGTTTAAGTTCTTAGTAGAATATATGCAGCGCAAGCGTGGACAAGAATTGGAGCGAGCCAGAGTCAGAGTCAAGCACGGCGAGAGGTTCGGTGAAGTGATCTTGATGGATACAATCGCATTTGTCATCCAGGACCTTGATGCGAAAGAGCAGCAGATCGAAAAAGCTGCAATAAGGCCGAATGGAAGTTTAGGCCCTCTTGAGAAAAGCAGCCCGGAAGAATATGAGAAAGAATTAGCAAAAGCAAAATTCCCCAAGCGGGTATTTGTGAAAGAGCCTTTGTTTGAGAGCCTTAAAGGTGTCTTTGGGCCCGATGTGGAAGTGTTGCTGCAGTATTGAGAATAATTGAAGGAAAGAAAAATGGGAAGACAGTTAGCAGATTTGATTAAAAAGATTACGAAGCTGTCGAAGAAATATGAATTTACTTTGGATTCAGAAGAAACACTAAACCAAAAAGGCGATGTGGAGTTCATCATGGGATTGGAAGGCAATGTCGATCCTAACAAGGTGAAAACAACTTTAGAAAACCTAGCTGCTGACGTTGGTTATGTTACTTATGTAGGAATGACCGGATTATTAGTATGTAAGACCGATAAGCAAACCTACGAACGTGTTTTCCAGACTCAGCTTGAACATGATCAAAAAAAACAAGGCCTGAGTAAATATACTAAGGCAGGATATCTGGAACTAAAACCAGCAACAATTCCTGATGAACTGAGAGAAGAGCTATATTCAGTCCATCTGAATAGACTACGTAAATGATAATGCTTTATTTCCTAATGTTTTTATAATGAATGATCTCTTCTCATTAGATGAAAGAAGTAAGAGATTACATCCTATCCCATCTTTCGGCTGATTTCGTAGCCCAATTCGGCAATAAACATGACGGCACTATCCAAATCCCAGTGATTACCAAAGATAAGGGCATAGTGGAAGCAAGTTATTTTTATGGAGATAATAAGCCCAAGAATATAGCAGTTATTTCTTCCCAGATCGGCTGTCCGGCAGAATGTTCTTTCTGCGAACTGGGTGAAGATAAGTTTACCAGAAATCTTACTCCTGAAGAGATGTATGAACAGGTCATTTTATTATTGCAAACTGCGTCACGATATGGTTTTGATGTCGACTCCATCGATCATAAAGTTACGGTCGCTAACACAGGGGAGCCTTTGTTTAATGCTAATCTGGTTTCGGGTTTGGAACAGATTGCAGCCTTGGATGTTTCTTTTAAAGTTTCAACCATTTTTCCTGCCGGACAGAAAGTCAGAAAGAATTTTGAAGCATTGGCACAGTTTGCTTCTACCTATAATCAGCCAGTGCAGATACAAACTTCATTAATTTCTACTTCGGAAGAATACCGTAGAAAAGTTGGTGGAATCAAACTTGCTTCATATGCAGAGATAAGAGGTGCGGCTGAATATTGGCGAACATTGAATCCAAAAGGGAGAAAATTTAATTTTAGTTTGATTTTAAGCGGAGAAACTCCTTGCGAAGTCAATGAAGTGTATGAGGTTTTCCCACCAGAATTATTCAGGTTCAGATTTAGAAATTATGTTCCTACTGAAAATGGCAAGAGAAATTTATTAGTAGAAATTGATCAGCAGAGAATGAAGAGAATAAAATAGAGCTTTGAACAGAAAGGGTATGAAGTTGGAGATTGGGCTACCCCTACACCCATAGAACAGAAATTTCAGCTGGCTGGCAATGTGACTCGGAGAAGATATTTGCAAATGATAGGAGAAAAGTAGGTTGTTGTACTAAATTACTGAAATTTATTTACTTATTATTTCTTCACCACATAAAACAATTCATTTTCAAATTCTAAAATAGTATATTCATATCCAAGCCGTTTACATAACCACTCCATCCAGCTTCTTCTGGGAGCAGTCATGGCTTTGCCGCTCATGGTTTTAGTAGCGAAACTTATCACAACATATTTTGCTGGGGTACGTTTGATCAGTTCTTCGGTTTTCTTATGTCCTTTGCCCTTATCGATAACGTCGGTCATCTTAAACAGGAAAGCCATATCTGCTTTGGGAAAAGCAAGATCAGCAGCAGAGGCAATATCTGCGACCATCGCTTTTCCGGTAAAGGAAAGATTTTCCGAATGCAATAACCGAAAGTATTGGTTAATCGCGTCAATCTCTTCTTTGTTAATATCATAAGCGTAATAGGTGCATTCTTTTAGTTTCATATACTCAAAAGAGAAAGGATTGATTCCTGAACCAAGATCGAGGATAGTTTTTGGCTTGCCAGTGATGGAAAATATTTTTGCATAGAGCTGATCATAAAAAGGAAGTCTTTCTTCGGTGGAAGAGTGAGTAGCAAGAATCTGTTTGACAAAATCAGTTCTTTTTTGTAGCGATGTGATCAATAATTCCTGGATTAATTTTTTTCTTTTATGGGGATCGTCACGGAAAAGGCCGTAGACTCTTCTCAAGCGGGAACGGACTGTTTTGATGACAGAAGCATAGGCTTTAGACTTTGGATTGAAATTTTCTTGTAAGGATTGTAACAGTTTAGGTTCTTGCTGCAGATGTTTGGCAAGATATTCTTGGACAAAGCCATCGTCAATACTCTGCAGTTCTTTCTTCTTCTTAATCTCTTGTATTAAGACAAGCATTTTTTCTTGGTCTAACATACTTGATGATAAATACTTCTGGTTATAAAAAGCTTTTTAAAGCAAGAAAGAATATGATTGATATGGAAAAAAAATGGAAGCATCTGAGAAAAGGTTGGAATTTCTTTTGGCATGATGACTCTCTGGCCAGCTGGGCGGCAAATGTAGTGATAGCATTTTTAATCATCAAATTCCTCCTTTATCCCTTACTGGGCTTAATACTAGGGACAAGTTTCCCTATTGTGGCAGTCATCAGCGAAAGTATGGAACATGGGCTGCATGAAGGCAGGTTATGTGGAAATGATTATAGTGAATTTAAAGAGTCGTTTGACAATTACTGGGATGCTTGCGGATCTTGGTATGAAAACCAAGGCATAACTAAAGAACAATTCAAGCGATTTCCATTTTCCCAGGGATTTAATAAAGGAGATGTAATCGTACTGTGGAGGGCAAATCAAAATAATATTGAAGTTGGAGATATTTTGATATTTAATGGAAATAGGGCTCAGCCAATCATTCACAGAGTTGTAAATATCTGGGAAGAAGATGGCCAGAAGTATTATCAAACTAAAGGAGATCATAACAGCGCCTCCGGCGCAGGAGTAGAAGAGGAAAAAATAAGTGAAGATCGGATATATGGTCAAGGACTGTTTAGAGTGCCATATTTTGGCTGGGTGAAAATATTATTTGTAGATTTAGTACGACCTTTAGGATGGAATATCCAACGATAGAAGAGAATGATTTAGTTTAGCTATTTTAATAATTCTAATTTGATGTCTGCGATTTTTTGAGTCAGATTCTTTCCATCTAATTCTTCTGTTCCAAAATATTCCTTGAGGATTTCATGGCCTCCCCATAAATCTCCACTATCATCAATATAGACACCGGTAGGAATGGCAATGAAAGAGTTGTATCTAAAATTAATATTATTATTTTTCAGATAGGTGACTGATTCTGCGAAAAGATCCGGTCTTCCTTTTTTCCAATCTCCTAAATTTGCCTTAACACCATCAACAGTATACCATTCAACGTTGCTTCCATGAGCATAATGCATCTCTTCTTCTTTTACTTCATATTTTTGAGTTAGATTTTCCAGCAAACCAGGATGAAATTCGCATACTGCAAAACAGCAAAAAAAATCGAGCTCTTCAATCTTTCTTATTTTTTGGTTCAGTTGCTGGACGGAATCATATTTTCCGCAAATCAGTTCTAAATCATGCTGAATTTCTGAATCATTGGTAGACAAAGGCAGCACTTCGCAAGGTCTTTCTTCTAAAGAACCATACACTTCTTTCGTAGTTGGATAAAAAAACTGCTTTTTAGTGCCTTTCATATAACCAGTATAAAGTATAGCCTCAGTTTCCTTAGGTTTTTCTACCGAAATCTGCACCGCAGAGCCATACTGACGTTCTAAGGCCTTAATCAATGAGTGTATTTTCTTATTCATCTATTTTAAAGGAAAATAAGAATATAAATAGTTTATGAACCTGTACTAACTACATTTAGATAAAGTATATAAAGAACCAGCTGATTTCTGCATATATTCAAAGCGTTTAATATTTTTACGATATAATCACTTTGGTATATACAAAAGTGCGAACAATTATTACGATTAATTCGCACTTTTAGTATAAGTAGGTTTAAGATGGAGATAGGTGAAATATAATGTTCTGTCCAACATGTGGTTCAATATTAAGGCCAAAAGAGAAGGCCGGTAAGAAGGTTCTTTTTTGCAGCTGTGGCTTCAGCAAAGCGCCGGATGAAAAAGCAGAATTAAAGGAAAAAGTAAAAGGTGCGAAGAAAATTGAAGTGATTGAGCATGTGGAGACTAATCCTAAAATCAAGATGCCCTGTCCAAAATGCGAGAACAAAGCGGCTTATTATTGGACCCAGCAAACTCGAGGCGCGGATGAGCCGGAGACCAGATTCTTTAAGTGCACAAAGTGTAATCACACTTGGAGAGAGTACTCGTAAATGGCAGCTACTCCTTCTGAGATGCTCGAAAGGATACAAAAGGATAAAGACTTCAAAAGCTGGAAGAAAAAACATCCGGAAGGATATCTTTCTCATTTTTTTTGTCCTATCAGCAAGGACTGTCAATTAAAAAGTGATTGGGAGATTGGATTTTATAATCCAACTTCTGAAAAGATGACCGTCTTCTCCTGCGGCGAAAAGGTAGCGGTAAAAGAGAATGAAGATGAAGTATTCAAAAAGCCAGAGCAGCGAGTTGAAGAATTGGATATAAATTCAGTAAAGATTCCTTTTGCCAAAGCAGTCGATGTATTTGCCATGCAGGTGGAAGAATTATTTCCAAAAGCAGGCAGGGGAGATGGATTTGTGGTCTTACAGAATCTAGAACAGAAATCGTTATGGAATTTTACCTTTATCACCCAGGCCTTGAAATTTATTAACATCAAGATCAATGCCGCTACGGGAGAAGTTGACTCTCATCTAAGCATGGATTTGATTGATCGAGGATAGGAGATATGCATATTCGCGTCGCCTCGCTCGATGATTTTGAAGCGTTATATTCTATTGGCAGAAATACACCTGAACTACAAGTTAGTGCTTCGGAAGAATTTATGGATGCTGATGAATTCAGATGGTCTATAACTAATCCCCAGGGAGTTTTTTTACTGGCTGAAGAAAACAGAAAAATCGCCGGATTTGTGTATGCCAATGCTAAAGATGTAGAAAGACCTTTTAATCATAAGTATGCTTGTTTGGTCTATCTTGCAGTTGTGCCAGAATTTCGTAAGCAAGGAATTGCAAGTAGTTTATATCTTGAGTGCGAGAAAAAATTAAAATTACAAGGGATCACCCATCTTTATGGCTGGGCTAATGCAAAAGGAGAGAGTCAAATCATAGACTTCATGAAGAAGCAAGGCTTTGCAGAAGGGCATCGATATGTTTGGATGGATAAGAAAATATAAAATTTTAAGAGTATAGCTTCCATATCAACAGTCTTTATATAGTTCAAGAATCTCTTTTTTCTTAGATAGATGTTTAGTAAAAAGAGGT
>Ga0209726_10005829_pt1 | contig 14682 bp, 16 predicted proteins | sample Subgrocontami54m_FD_187453 | JGI IMG/M metagenome (GOLD analysis project Ga0209726, IMG submission 187453) | Subsurface groundwater microbial communities from S. Glens Falls, New York, USA - GMW46 contaminated, 5.4 m (SPAdes) (version 3) | ecosystem: Environmental > Aquatic > Deep subsurface >... | reverse complement strand
AAACGCGGCCGCCGCCACCAACACGTCTGCCGGCATGCGCGGAAGCGAAACGTCCAACCGGTATCCAAGCAAAGACAACACGAAAAACGCCGCCAGCATGGACGAAACGGAGTACCCCCCCGCCAACGAAGCGAAATACACGGCGTGCGTGGACACCAGCACGCTGACCAACACCGCCAGCGCCCAAAATAAGGCGCCGGAAACCTCGATCCGAAGGTGCTTCAGAATCGCAAATCCTGGAAACAGAAAACCGAACACCACGGTGACGAGCAAGGCAAAACCCCCTTGCAGGCCCCCTGCCAAAAGCAGGATCGCCCACAACGCCGCTACGGGCCATCCATCCAAAAAAAGCCGGGCGTTCAACGAAGCCGCCACCACAAACCCACTACGTCCCATGCCATGCGCCACGCATCGGAAAGCAACCGCACCTTGCTTCCGTCCCGGTTTTCCCGCCACGCCACCGGCACTTCGACGACTCTCAAACCCGAACGCTGCGCCAGCACCAGGATTTCAGTGTCCCAAAACCAGTGCTGCGCCTCGGCCTTGGAACAAAGCGCAGCCGCCGCCTTTTTCCGAAAGAACTTGAACCCGCACTGGTGGTCCTTAACCTTGGAACCCAGCCACAAGCGCACCCACGCGTTGTACACGCGGCTGAACAAATCCCGCGCCAACGTCCGCGACGCCAAGCTTTGCTTCAAATACCTTGAACCCGTCACCACATCCGCGTCCCGCATCGCGAAAAAAACCTCGCGCAGCGCACGCGGATCCGTGGCCAGGTCCACATCCATGTACCCCACTACTTTTCCGTTCGCCTTGGAAAACGCTTTGGCCAACGCCTTGCCCCGGCCCAAACGCTGTGGAAACGAAAACAAACGGACGTTCTTGAACCGCCGAGCTAACTTTTTTCCCACTACCGCCGTTCCATCCGAGCTTCCATCCTCCGCAACAAGCACCTCATACGACGTGCCCTTGAGAACCTGACGCGCCGCCAAAACCGCTTTTTCCAATCTCTGGACCTCGTTGTGCGCCGGCAACACCACGCTGAAATCAACCATGGCCCAACAACCAATCTACGTAGACTTGAACGCCTTCTTTAAATCCCGTCTTTTGCTTCCAACCCAGTGCCGCCAACTTGGATCCATCCACCAACGTCCGCGGCACGTCCCCGTTCCATCCCACGGCGCCGCCGGTATACGAAAACGTCGGATCCAAACCCAATGCCTTGCATACGCCTTGCGCCACGTCATCCGCCGTGTATACCGGACCCGCCACGTTGAACACGTCAAACGCCTTGGACTGCCTTTCGAATACAGTCAACGCCGCCTCCACGGCATCCGACACGTACACGTAGGACTTCGTCTGCTTGCCGTCCCCCAAAATCTCCAACCGGTCCGGGTTCTTTTTAAGCTTGTGGAAAAAGTCGTACATGACGCCCCGGCGCGACCGAGGACCGAACACGTTGCCAAACCGGAGCACCGTCACCTTCAAATCCGGCCCGGCAAAAGACTGCGCCAACGCTTCCGCTTCGGACTTGGACGCCGCGTACCGGCTCCGCGGATCCATCGGCGCGTCCTCCGATGCCGCAGCCGCACACGGCCCGTACACCGCCGCCGTCGACGCCAACACTACCTGCGGCACTCCGGCATCGCGACACGCTTCCAACACGTTGCGCGTGCCCTGGACGTTCACGGCCCGCATGTGGGCCGGGTCGGCCTCGCCTTGACGCACGTCCGCGACGGCCGCGAAATGAAAAACGCCGTCCATCCCGTTAACCGCGTCGCGGACCACGTACGCGTCGCAAACGTCGCCTTCCACCAGCTTGCCCGAAACAAAATCTTTGCCGCTGCAGGATAAATCATCAAAAGCCACGGCGTCGCCTAGGGCATCGCACAAATGGCTGCCGATAAAGCCCGCCCCACCTGTCACTAAAAACATGTCAACCAAAACCAGGAAAAAACTGCTTTAAACCCCTCGCGTTACGGTGGCGTTGTTGGAAATCCTTGAAAAGGGAGGACACGACGCTTGCCGGAAACAAAAAAGAAAACCGGGGAAGGTGCAGGAAACAAAAAAAAGGCAAAGCGACACCGGCGCCAAAGAAAACCGTTTACAAAAAAAAGGCGAAGTGACGGAGGCAGCGGCAGGGTAAAAACGCCTTCGTTTTCATTTTTTTTCTGCCTTTTTCTTTATCCGTTTTTCCCGCTTTTTTCTATTATAGCACGCCAAGAAAGTTTCCCGACTACTTTCTTGGCGAGCTTGACACCAAGACCGGCCTATTTCGTCGTCTTATTTGCCGGTCTTGCTGTATAGCAAAACCGAAAAGTTTCACGAGACTTTTCGGCCTTTTGCTAGATAGCAATCCTGGACTATTTTGTCGGGTTACTTTCCAGGATTGCTATATCGTTTTTCCTTTTTTTCCTTCGGTTTTTGAAAACGCCGCGTACCGCGTCCACCAGATGGGTCCGGACCGGTGAGAAAAAGGCGTAAAAAGCCGTCCGTGCACCGGTTTTGTCATGCGCGGATTTTGTTGGTTCGACGTCAAGTTGTGGCTCTGGCTCGTCTTTCTTGGAGCCTTATTGCTGACGTTGTTCCGTTAGGGCGGCGAGCGTTCCGTCACTATTCGGTACTGGCTATCGTACCATACCATCCGATTTAATGCATGCGCTTTGTTTCCCGCCCTTCTGGCGTCTTCCGGTCTACCCTGGTGGTGCCGCAATAATGCGAGTTCCAGGTGGGCTTCCGGAGAATCGGAGTGTTCGGCCACCAAGTTGGTTATGGTCGAATCGGCTTCATGATACTCTTTCATCAACCTATACGCGCTTGCCAGCGCGATCTTCGCGGTCAGGTGGTTCGGACAAATCCGAATCGCTTCCTTGAGGTGGGATAGACTTTTGCCGAAATTTTCTTCCTTCAAATATCCGAGTCCCAAATGGAGGTGGGCCGTCGCAACCGCCCCTTTGATGCCCAAGTCGATGAAGTGGTTTTTCATGTACTGCCGGGGTTGGGGAGAGCCTGGCAGTTTGAACCGCTTCGCATCCCGTTCGATGGGGGTATTACACGTTCCATTTTTATTGATCGATTTAGTCGCCTCGAGAAGTCTCCGTTCATACGATTGCTTCACGAAAATTCCGCGCGTGTCCGCCATGTATTCCTTGCCCGAATTCGTCCGGATGATGGGCACGATATGTCCCGGCATGAGTTGGGCGGTAATCCGGATGCCGCAGCCGCCGAGCAACTCGATGAAGGCCTGAGTGTTCGCATTGCATTTCCAGTCTATCGTCGCCGTTTCTGCTGTTTCTTTCGGCATGTATGGCGCTGGATGTCCGAAATATTTCCGGAACCAGTTCAGGTACGAATCCCTGGTTGTTTTTCTACGGACCGGATTCCTTTGCATGCGTTCGTTCAGGAATCCTACAATGCCTTGGCGGACCATCGCGAGGTTTTTTTTCATTTCGGCCGTGTCGTTCCTATCGAGCGTGGGTTTTTGCGACAATTCCCGTATCCTGCGCAGAGGTTCCTGCAGCCTTTGGGATATGCGGCGGTAAGCGGGAGCCAATGTCATGCATTACCTAATCGTGCTATATTTTATACGGGTTCCACTACTACCTTCTTTCTTCAAGGGCCCGTGGCTCAACCTGGACAGAGCGGCTGGTTCCGAATACCGGCTTTCAAGATTTTTCGGCCTTCGGAAGCCGAGGCTTCGGTCTTGGGAGAGAAACGATGATTGGTTTACTTCCCGTGGGAGAAACCAGCAGGCTGCGGGTTCAAATCCCGTCGGGCCCGTTGCCCATTTTTTCTTTTTGCAAAAAGAAAATCTGGTCGGCCAAAAGAAAAAGCATTTAGTGCTCGAATCAAAAGGAAGGGGCGAGGCGCAGGCCGTGCCAGGGGAAACCTCGGTTTCCCCGGGGCGACCGTTGCAAATCCCGTCGGGCCCGTTAAGCGCAAAAGCGATGGGGCTGCCGCCCACATCGCCAAGCTCATTAATTCTGTAGGCTCTTCTTTTGGCAATGGACTCTTTCGATTTGGAGCTGACGATTGAATCCGGACAGACGCCGACGTTCACGTGGGAAAAAACCGCTCCGCAGAGGTTCCGCCGCATCGCAGGCAAGGACGAAGTTTGGCTTGGAAAAGGCCGTTTGGGTGGCTGCCTCAAATCGTCGCCGACTTTTTCAAGGGCCTCAGTGCGCCGTCTTTTCCGCCTGCAGGACGACGTCTCGGCCATTTACGCCGATTTAGCGGAGGACGACGCCGTGTTGGCCGAAGCGGTCCGCCGCTTTGCCGGTTTGCGTTTGACGGAATCCGACCCGTGGGAGTCCACTGTGTGTTTCCTGGTTTCTCAGAACAACAACATCCCGCGCATCAAGCAAATCGTGCGGGGTCTGCACGTTCGGCCCGATGGCTTGAATCCAGCTTCCGGTGGCATCATGCGGCCCGAGAAATTGGTGCATGCCGATGTGTCGGCTTTAAAAATGGGCTACCGCGAAGCGTTCCTAAAGCAAACCGCTCGCCTGGTGGCTGAAAACGGTTTTTCTTTTGAACGCCTGCGAAGGCGCGGCTTGGACGAGGCGCGCGACGCGTTGATGGAACTGCCGGGTGTGGGCCCCAAGGTGGCCGATTGCATCTTGTTGTACGGTTTGGGCCGGACCGAGGCCTTCCCGCAGGACGTGTGGGTAAAAAAAGCGGTCGCCACGTGGTACGGCGTGACGAAGGAAAACAACGTGAAGGAATTTGCGGCGGAAAAATGGGGCAATAACGCAGGGTACGCGCAACAATTATTGTTCTGCCACGCCCGCGAGCAGTTGTGATCCGGCGGTCGGCGTTTGGATGCCGTTGATCTTTTCGTGGACCAACAACGCCGCGTGGGCGTCGACGGCGGCATCATGGGCCTTTCCTGTCGGCCACTCCAGCCCCATGGAGCGCACCGCGGCGTCCAACTTGGGCCACCGGCTCGTCTGAAGATGGTCTTTCGCATCCAGCATGATGCAGTCGCCCCAACGCTCGTCTGGCACGTTCCAAGGGTCGCTCGCCAGAAACGGCGCGTCAAAGGCTTTGTTGTAGGCGCGGAATTGGACCAAATCGCCTTGCGCCTCGATGCGGAAAACCTGGTTCCAGAATTGTTCGGCAACGGATTGCGCCGGCTGGGCCGTGTTCAGGATGTCGGCGCTGATGCCGTTGATGTTCAACGCGGCTTGCGCCCGGCCTCCGTGGAGGTATTGCTCCCCTGGGTGGCAGTATTGCGACCACGTTTTGACGGCTCCTTCAGCCGCTCGCCAAGCCATGCCGATTTGCACGACGGCATCGTCTCGTGGGGGGTAGGACTTGTGGCCCAACCCAGTGGTTTCAACGTCCAGCACGATTAAAGGCATAAGATACCGTTTTTTCAACGCGGCCGGGACATATAATTGTGGCGGTACTTTTCCGTAAGAAACCCAAAAATGGTTTTCATTCATGGCCAAAAAAACAACGCAAACCTCCAACGCCGTCAAAACCAATCGACGGCAATCGCCACCTGTGCATTGGGAAAACGCCTACCGGTTGCCTCTTTTTGAGATTCCATGGGAAATCGACACGCCTCCCAACGAATTGGTGCAGCTGATCGAATCCGGACGCATCACGCCGTGCAACGCATTGGACGTGGCGTGTGGTTCCGGCAATTACTCTATTTACTTGGCCAAAAACGGTTTTGATGTGACGGGCGTGGACTTTTCCAAGGCCGCGCTTCGACTGGCGGATAAAAAAGTGGAAAAAATCGGTTTGGAAAAACGTGTGCATTTGCTTCATGCCGACGTGCGGCACCTGTCGCAAGTCATGAGACACAAGCGGTTCGGCTTCATCTTGGATTGGAGTTTGCTGCACCACATCGCGCCGGACGATTTTGCGGCATACACGAATCAGTTTTCTAAGTTGTTACAGCCGGGCGGCGTCTTGTTGTTGGCGTGCTTTTCCGACCAAGACGCGCCGAACGCCGGTGTGAAGCAGGCCGTAGGCTCGTTGGGTAACGTCATGCATTACCGCACGCGGAATGAAATTGAGACGGCGTACCGGCCGTTGAAGGTCTTGGCGTATCAAGAGTGCCGGTTGGGTAAGAAAAAACAACACGCGGCGCATTGCTTTTTGTTTCAAAAGCCGATGGCTGCAACAAAGAAAAGCTAAGCCTCCCTCAGCGGGCGGGCCGTTTGTATTACGAAAACGCCAACTTTCCGAGGCCCCAAGCCAATACGGTGGCGACCAGCTTGATGCCGAAGTTGACTGCGCTTACCAAGCTGAGGACCAAGAAGGCTAAGATGAGGGCGAAGTTGTCCGTCGCTTGCTTGAACGCCGGTAGTTTCTTGACTTGCGCCAACGCTCCTTGGGTGACGGCTTCGCTGGTCGTCGAGTCCTTGAGTTGGTCGGCTAGGCCGCTCTGGGCTTTTTGGATGGCCTGCGTCCCCAGCGCGATGAACTGCGCGTACGCCGCGTCGGACGTGAGGCTGGCTTTGACGGTTTCGGCCCACTTTTGGCGGACCGACACGTTGAACGACGACAAGCCGGGAATGGTCTCGATGCCGTTTCGCACGGTATCGGTGGATATGGAACTGGCAAATGTTTCTTTCGAAATGGCGCCCCGTAAGAACGCTTCGTCGACTTCGATGCCTTTGACCGCGTCGGCGACTTGGCCCCCCAAATCCGGCGCCAACGCCACGGCACTATTGAGGAACCGGTCGGAATAGAATTGGGGATTGGTGTTGACTTTCATGAACGTCAAGATGAACGCCAACACGGCCAAGAGCAGCAAGGCGCGTCCGGCCACTTTCCACGCACCGGAGAGGTTGATTTTTTCGACGCGCGTGGCGAAGAACGCGGCGGCGCCTGCGGCCAGCGCAAACGCGACGAACGCGCCCAAATACGACGGAAACAGCGAGCCTAGGATGACGGCGGCCAACAACGTGGGCGCCAACGTCAGTAGGCTTATCAGCCAATTCTGGCCGTGGCCGAAATGCATGGACAAGGCCAACACGAGGCTGTAAAGCACGATGAAGAGGAGGAACGACCAACTGTAGAGTTTGGCAGCAGAGAACTGCATGCGTTGGACGTCGACGAGGTCCGTCACGTGCAAGTTGGCGGATTGGAACAAGTAGCCGGCAAACGCGAACAGGACCAGTATCAAGACTAGCAAGGGGGCTTTGAGCTTGAACTGGTTGTCGAAGGACAGGCTGGGAATAGAAATCGAAAACGCGGATTTGCCGCCTTTGGCATCTTTTGCGCTCTCGGTCCTTGTTTTTTCCGAAACCGGCTCGTCTGATTTTTCCTTTTCGTCTTTCTTCTTCAGTGCAGTCATGTGCTACGCCTTACTCTTTTTGCCTATAAAAAGCGTGGCCTTGGACCCCTGGCATTCGACGAAGCAAGTTGCGGTGGTAGCCCGCGGTACAAAAATCGTTTTCTTTTCTTCAGACCAATGCTTTGACTGAGTCTTTTTCGACGATGACCGTTGTTTCCGCCTGTGCCACCGTGCCCTTGTTTATCTCGACGAGGACCGGGTAGTCATGTAAGATGCCTTGGCGCGTCAAGTCGCGCACGGCCAATTCGACGGAGGCAATCGATCCCAGTGCAGGCAGCAGTTGGCGCTTGGCAAACGGCAGCGTCTGGCGCTGTGCCAGGATCCATTCCAACGCTTTCCGGCTCTGCGGCAGGCGCACGCCACGTTCTTGGATCAGGGAAAAGATTTCCACCAAACTGCCGTCCGTCACCTTGCCCCCGCCGTTGGTGCAAAACGGCTCGACGGCAAACACGTCGCCTTCTTGGAAGACGTAGTCGCCGCGCGGCACATTGGGTACGCTGACTCCGGCATGCACGACGTATGGCGCCAAAGAGTGGCCGCAGAGGTTTTCCACGGGTTTGAATCCCCGCGACGTAATGGCGTCCTGGATGGCGGCGCCCACGTCGGCCGTGGTTTTTCCGGCGCGCATGACGGACAAGGCGTCTTGCAGCGCTTGCTCTGCCGCTTCGATGAGTTTGGCGTGGCTGTTGTCGGCGTTGTAGGTGAAGGATTGGTCCACGATGTGGCCTTTGACGTGGACGCCGAAGTCGACTTTGACCACGTCGGATTCCAAAAGGACGCGTTCATCGCCGATGAGGGGCGTGTCATGGGCGGCTTCTTCGTTGAGCGAAAGATTGCAAGGAAAGGCAGGGGCGCCGCCTTGCTGCGTGATTTCGGATTCGATTTTTTCCGCGATGTCCAACAATTTCATTCCGGCTTTGACGTAGTCTTCGGCGAATTGGCGGACCGAGACGGCGACGCGCGCCGCTTCCAAGTAATGCTTGAAGGTGTCGCCGTGGTGACCGGGGTGGGCGTGCCCGTGGCCGGAATGTTCGTGTTCGTCATGGTCGCCATGGTTTTCGCCTGCGTCATCGTGTCCGTAGTCGGAAGAAGTATCTGGATTGTCCATACGCTTCGTTGGTGGGGGCAAAGGGATTTAACGGTTGTGCACCCTAGTGGAAATCATGTTTTTCAAGACGAGCTTAACATTGGTTTTGTTCGTCGCCGTGCTTTTGTTGGGATGCACGCAAACCAATCCGGCGAATGCGACGGCCAACGCAAGTGTGGTTTCCAAAATTAATGTATCGTCGGTCGGGGTGGGTCCAGTGGCAGTCAAAAACGGGGATACGGTGTCAGTCGATTACGTCGGATCGACCAACGGGACGGTCTTTGACACGTCCATCCAGGCCGAGGCCCAAAAAGCCGGTCTGCCTCCGCGGCCGTCGTACGAACCGTTGCAGTTCCAAGTGGGCGCAGGCTCGGTGGTTCCGGGTTTTGACAAAGCCGTGCTAGGGATGAACATCGGCGAGGAAAAGACCGCCGTTTTGCCGCCGAAGGACGCGTACGGCGAGTGGAATCCGGAAGGCGTGTACGAAATCCCGCGCACCATGTTCGAAAACGGCACCGAGTTGGGTGTTGGCTTGCAAGTCATGTCGCCGCAAGGCATGCCGGGCGTCATCACGAACGTCGGGGACCAAAACGTGTCCATCGACTTCAACCACTTCCTGGCTGGTAAAACCTTGACGTTCAAGATTATTTTGCGCGAAATCGTCAAATGATAGCCGGGCATCAGAGCACATACTTGCCTCTTTCCCGTTGGGTCTGTTCGGCAGTTTCTTCAACCAAACTCAATAATGCGGCTGGGTCACTTGCGTACTTGTTTTCGTAAAAAATTTGCGCCCGTTTTTGGCAACTCAATCCGCCAACATATTCCCGTCGGCTTTTTTTCCATGTAGCCTGAAGGCCAATTGGATACTCCTCCGGCATTATCTCTAAAAAAGAACGCGTCAAGTTTGGGCATGGTGTTTTCTCCGAGTATGGGCCGTCCTGGTTTTTTTCCAGAGTCAAACGTCAGGAAGGGTCGGTGACCGCGTCGCAAAAAACAATGACCGCTAAACGTCCTTGCACCATTGGTACGCGCCGGGACAACGGACGACTTGAAGTTGCTGGCCTTCTTCGCACGTGCCTTTTTTGCTTTCGCGCGCGCCGTCCAGCTGCATCGCGTTTACGGATTGGATGCAACACGTCGTTTCGTTGGAAAGGCCGAGTTCCTGGTTGCGTTCCGCACACCGTTTTCCGAGTTTGGTATAATAGTTGCGATTGGGCTTTTCGGACGATCCTGTCAGGTTTTGCGGCGTTAACGCGGTTGCATTCGCCGGTGGCGTGGGAGCCAGCGTCGCATTGGGCGTAATCGTCGGCGTCGGCTTGGGCGGTTTTTCAGGGAACCCAGAAAAGTTTCCAGGCGGTCGCACTTGGGGCAGCGGGCGCATGGCTTCGTTGAGGAGTTGGTTCACTTCAGTCAGCTTCTTGCGGATGGCTTTTTGCGCCGGGGAAGACGCTTCGTTGCGGTTTTCGTCCGGGCCCAACGCTTCAATCAATGCTTTGGTTTCGTCCAACGCGGTCCGCGCCAACGCGACTTTATCGCGCTGGGGGTAACGTTGGGTATCGTTTTCCGCGTCCATGACCCGGGATTGGCTGGCCGTGTACGTCGTGCGGACGTCGAGGTGGAAGTTGATGCCGGTCGGGCAGCCGCTTTCGATGCAGTATTTCTTGCGTGCGGTCTGGACTTGGGCCGACGTGGTGGCGGCTTCGATGTCGCGTTTGAGCGGTTGTAAGACTTCGCTCTGGGCGCGGTTCAATAGCGCGATCATCAATTCCCGCGTGCGGTTGTCGGGGCTTGTGTTGACGCGTGCGGTCTGGTTTTCGATTGACGCGATGTCCCTTTGGACGCGGCCGAGGGCTTTTGCTTTTTTCTCGCTGAAGCCTTCTTGCCAATAGATCCGGGCTGTGGGAAGGACCGCATCCATCGCAGTGTCGACCAATCGTTTCTGCGCTTCCACCCAATTGCGCTCGCTTTCGTTGCGCACCGTCCTGTTTTCGCGGTTTATCGTGTCGTCGCCGATCGGGTTGTTTTGGTTGCTTTTATAATCGAACGCGTATGGGCCCACCGCAGCAAGGAACGACTGGAATTCGCCGACGCGTCGTTGGGCTTCACCGACCTTGGCCGACAAATTCTCCTGATTTGCGTACGGCAAGAATTCCGCAAGTATTTGGGCTTTTTTGGCCTGTCCATAAACGAAGTCGCTGTGCAAGCTGAGGATGCTTCGGCAATTCGAGTTGTCGCAGAAACCCTGGTGCAATTTGTTCAACCGGCCGGTGCTGTTCGCGGCGTCGACTTCGGCGTGGATGGCTTGGATCATTTCCGACTCCATGCGGTTCAAAGCGTCCAGGACGGGCGTGGCGTTCTGCAGGATTCCTTTGGACACGTCGGTGAGGGTGAGGTTGCGGTAGAAATCGACGGCTTTCGCGGTGCGGTTGAGCAGGATGGGTTTGACAATCAGCCGGAGTTTTACCAAATCGTTGAGCGGCTCGAATGCCTTTCTCAGCGCTTTTTGTGAATTGGAAATAATGCGTTCCTTCTCCCGCCGCAGCTGCTTGGTCGCGTTGGAGTAAGGCGATGGGTTGGCAAGGGCGCCATTCAGGAAAGATAATGCATCGGCCAGCGTGGTTTCGGCGGACTGGATGGCGGCCAAGCCTGCGGGGCCGAAACGAGAGGCTTTGGCTCTGGCTTGGATAATCGAATCGTTCAACTGGGCAAGATCAAGAGCGAATTCGTACCGCGTGTCCAGGTGGAAGCGGGTGCCGTTGGGGCAGCCTTCGTCGACGCAATACTTTTTGGCAATCACCTTGATTTGGGCTTCGGTGGTCGCAGCGACCAATTCGTTCTTAAGCGCTTGCAGGATGGTTTGGCGTGCGCCTTGCGTCAAGTTCGTCAACATGCCGGCGCTTTTGCTTGCGTTTCGCGCGGCGTAACTGCGCGTTTCACGTTCTTTTCTCTGGATTTCGCGTTCGGCATGTTCGATGGTCCGGTTCTTATTCTGGTCCAGCTGTTTTTGGTTGCGCGCCGCATCTTGCACCGTCCGGTTTTTATCGCGGTCCAACTTTTCTTGTTTTTTGGCCGCATCGTTTTGCAGTTTCTCCAGGTCTCGCGTCGTATTTTTGTCGCGTTTCAGCTCTTTTTGGTCGTCCTTGGTTTCGTTTTCCGTGGCAAACTGCCATTCTGACGCAAAAAATGCCGGCGAATCGGTGTCTTGGGCGGGTTCCCACGTGGCCAAATGGCTGGCGCCAATCAACGCACTCAACGCAAATAGCGAAACGAAGATTTTCAGCATTTCTTGGACCAAACCGCATCACCTGCAAATTGTTAAATGATGTACGGCCACGGGCCTAGTTATATCCGGCCTTTTTGCGCCGCCAAGGGTTTCATCACGGCTTACGCTTGGGCGTATTGCGCTGCGTGACCCAACCCGCCACCAACGCTGCCAATAGGATTAACTGCCATCCCAGTTCGGGCGTGGGTTGCGGCGGTGTGCCGGCAATCGCGAACACGCAGGTGTCGATGCTGCCGGAATAGTTGGCCACAACCGTGTACGCGCCGTCATACGGCGTGGTGACGTTGAACGCGGAGCGGCCGTTGACACAATTTGAAAACACGACGGTCGCGTCTTGCCCCTTGGGCGCCGTCACGTTGAGTCGCACTTGGGGGGCGCATGTGGGATTTCCGAAGGTGAGCGTGGTGGTGGCCAGCGTGATTTTCGAGGCAATGACCAAGTTGGATGGGCACGTCAACTTGATGGACGCGTCGGGTCGGATGTTGGGCGGCAAGGTTGGGGTTGCGATTGGGACCGTTGGAGTGGCCGTTGGCGTCGGTGACGCGGTTGGACTGGGCGTCGTGCTGGGCGTGGCTGAAGGGCTTGCGGAAGGAGATGCTGAAGGAGTGGGCGTTGCTGCCACCGTTGGTGATGCGCTGGGTGTTGCGGAAGGACTTGGGGATGGCGACGTACTCGGACTCGGGGACGGGCTGGCGGCAGGTTCGAGGCACGCGCTGGCGCAGTAGAATTGGTCCACGGTGGCGGCGTACGCTGCAGAATCTTCAATGCCGTACACGGCTTGGTTGGCCGGACACGTCGTGATGGGGTTGTCGTAGGTCTTGACGCTTTCTTCGTCGCGGATGGATTGGTACGCCGTCGGCGTCTTGAGTGCACAACATTGGATGTGGTCGAGGTTCGCGTCGCCGGAATTGGGCCCACTTCCGCCCACGAGCGTGCCGATGGTGTCGGACGCGCCGGTGACGAATTTGCCGTCCGGACACAGTTCCTTGGTCTGGGTGAAGAAAATCTTTTCCTCGCACGTGGTCGCATCGCGCGTGACGGACGCACCGGTACTGGATGTGACTCTGCAGCAGCGCATCATGTTGGTGATGATCAAGCCGTTGGGTTGTTGCGGCTGGTCGCTGCCGAACCCGACGGCCACATGGTCCGCGGGGCAGGTCCGTGTAGACCCCGCTTCGATGAGGATATCCTGGCAGGTGTTCGTGACGATGAGTTGGGGATTGCCGTTGCACGCCGGCGCTTGGAGAAGCGGGCACGTCGGACCCGGATAGGGCTGTCCTCCATAACAGCAACCATTACCCGAGGGCCACAACGTGGGCGATGCCGTGCTGTCACAACAAACGCCGTCGTACATGGGCGTGTTGCAGATGGAAACGGGTGCCGCTGCAACCGGCGGAACCATTAGGGCCAGAACAAAGAAGGCCAAAAGAAAGCCGGTATGCGCGTGCCGGTCCATGGCAGCTCAAGGCGTGCAGTCGTAGGCGATGGCCGCGTGGGTTATGCCGGATATCCCAGCTCCACTTGCTCCCGTGAAAGCCGTCGGTGTTTGAATTTTCACCGTATGCAATCCGCCTGGTGCTGTAAAAATTCCTGTTTTCGTGCATATGTTTTGCGCGTTAATCACTGAAGTCGGTGTAGATACGAACGTATACATTCCTGACGCTTTGGAACTGTCGTCGAATAATAAGTCGGGCATCCAATATTGCCGATCAAAGGTGAACATGCAACCCGTGACAATAACCGAACAAGATGTGCCTGGAAGCGCCACGGGCGCCAACACGGCGGACGTCATATGTGGGCTGGATTGTGCTTGGGAGAAGCTGCCTCGGTCAGCCAGGACCATGCTGCCGCGGATGTTGGAGTTGGCGGCTTTTGCGAAAATCTTGTCGGTTTGCGAAAGGAAGACGGCCGATGCCACCAGCAACAAAGAGGCCAGCAGGATGGCTTGCGTGGCCGCTTTGGCGCTGCTGAGGCGTTTGAGGGTGGTGTGCAATGGGCCAGATTGCGTGGGTTGTTTTCTGGAAACGTGTTGTGATTTTTTGTGAACCGTTTTTTTCAAGGAAAGTGCCACCCCGTATTTGTGTGATTCGTGCTGTTGATTGGAACGGTGGCGTTGGTTAAAAACCTTGCAATCCTCTAGCTCCAAGGGAAAACCGCGATGGGCGACGTTCGAAAATCCGATTTCTTGTTGGCCATGGTCGTCGTATTGGCAATCGCGCTTTTGTTGGCCAGTGACGTTTGGCTTGTGCAACTCCAGGCCCAGCAAAACAAGGATTTGCAGACCGTCAAAAGCCAGTTGGACCAATCCAAATCCGGGTTGGTCAATTTTCCAGTGGCGGACTACCGATTGGCCGTGGTGTTTTCAATTGCCGCTTTGGTCATCGGAGCGGCGGGAGGGTTTTGGCTCGGACGGAAAACAGCCAAAGGCGGGGGCCGGGCCGATGCGGATGGTGTTGCTAGTCGAAAAAAATCTCGGCGGTCTGACGCATGATGAAAGAACGCGGCCTTTTTCGGCATTTTCTGCTGGCGCTGGCCGGTCTGGGTTTATTCTATGCGGTTTTGGCCGTCGCCTTGGGCACGCCGTCTTTTTTGGCGACGGTGACGTCCGACAGCATGCGGCCGGCATTGGAGCGGGGCGACTGGGTGTTCTTGCAGAAGCAATCCGCGTATGCCGTCAATGACACGATTGTTTTTTCGTTGAATCCGGGCAACGTGTACGTGCACCGCGTGGTGGCGTTGGCGCCATCCGGTTCCGGCGCTGGGGGAGTGGGTTACCGCACGAAAGGGGATGCCAACTCGTATGCGGATGGTTGGACCGTGCCGCCAGACGCCGTGTTGGGAAACGTGGTGGTACGGATCCCGCGGTTGGGGTATTTGGCGTTGTGGTTGGATGGGCGTTGACCGCTGTTTTTCCCTTCCACCGCGGCACGACGTTTTGCATTTTGTTCTTTTCGGGCGATTTTGGTTGCGGCTTGCTGACGGTTTTTGGGGCGGTTT
>Ga0209726_10005823_pt1 | contig 14696 bp, 17 predicted proteins | sample Subgrocontami54m_FD_187453 | JGI IMG/M metagenome (GOLD analysis project Ga0209726, IMG submission 187453) | Subsurface groundwater microbial communities from S. Glens Falls, New York, USA - GMW46 contaminated, 5.4 m (SPAdes) (version 3) | ecosystem: Environmental > Aquatic > Deep subsurface >... | reverse complement strand
GTTTGCCTTCATGCCAGGCCGCGCTGTTGGCTTCCACCTGCGATAGACCAGGATTGCCGGACAAGATGCGCTGGGCGGCGTGGTCGGGGTTAAAGTACTCCACTCCCTGTTGCAACAGCATTGCCCCCATGAGGCTGCTCTTGCCGGCGCCATTGGTTCCCGCCAGCACATAGATGCAGGGGGCCCGGGACGCCTTAGCCACGTTTCCGCGCAGCCACGACCGCGGCTTTCCCCAGCTGCTTGGGCGAAGCGTGGAAAGCGGTCTTCATCGCCTTTCGGGCTTTCGCCCCCTGCATGTGCATGAGAAGGGAATCGAATTCAGCGCTCAAACTATTGATCCTGGATTCAGAAGCGCTGGATAGAGCGGTGTACTCATCCATGGAAATCATGACGGCTTTGGGTGCATCGTGCTTTGTGATCACGACGACGCCACCCTGCATAGCCTTTTCCAGTAGCTGCCCAAATGTATTCTTTGCCTCAGTGGCGGTAACGGAAGCGCGACCTTTGTCAGGGACAGGCATGATCCCTCTCTTGACAGCTATTATAGCTATTTAGGCTATAATGGTCAATATAGCCGACTTATGCTGGCGGAAGGTGTAGGGCGGACACTCTTGTCCGCCTTACTTAAAGATAGGCACATCCGGCGGAAGCGCCTTCCACCCCGAATGTTGCCGCAAGACCGGGGCTACCCGGCCGGGTTCACAAATGCTCCTGTTGTTACGCTTCACAATCTGGTTGCAGGCGGAATAGCACTCCCTCTTACCCAGCTGCTCCGGTCTCTAAAGCTCGGAACTCCTGGCCAATCGTCTTGATCCAGAATCTGGGTGATCGTGCGAAGTGACTGGCAGAAACCGTCCAAGCCCGGAAAGAGTGTAGCGAAATTGATGTTCATCTTGTCGAGAATCCGAAGTACGTCCAATCGAGCTTCCGGGGCCACTACGAATTTGTGCAGCCATTGGTCGCTGGTTTGGTCTCTTCTCCTCCTATGAACCAGCAGGGCTGCCAGGCATCTGTGGAAGCTGAGAAGCGGTTGGTTAGCACACAGGAACAGCCCCCGTTGAATGGTCAGGCGTTCGTTCATTCTGAACGGTCGGACTGGAGTGACTAGCAAGAGCTCGTCGGGCTGAGGATCGCTGTATATTTTCGCGAAGTTTTCACGGGAGGACAGATCGTCGCCTTCAGGGAGGCCCAACATCGCGACTGCCTCGGTCTGGACGCTCCTCTCGTCGATAGCCCAGATGGTGAAAGGTTTCTCTGAATCCGCAGATTCTGCGGCGAAGAAGGCTGCGACGTGGGGTGACTTAGTCCAGTCAACCAGCCGCGTCGGAGCACGGTAGTGCTGCATCAGAGCAAGCCACTCAAGATCGTCCAAGTGGGAAGGTAAATCCGTAAGATAGTGGTGAGCTCGGCGCCTGAATTCCCGTTCAACATAATCTTCGGCGATTCCTGGTTTGGTCGCAACCCCTTCGATGCTAGCCCTTAGGACGTAGTCTGCATCGCGCAACCCGCGAAATGCCCACCTCACATTGTTAAAAGGAGGCGATTGGATAAGCTCAAATAATTGGGATGCCGTGGAGACTCTGGCGTGGATAGTCGCGAAGCCCTCCAAGGGCTCGCTTATGATTTGCCAAGTGTTGGCGTCGACCAGTGCATCGTCCGGTGGCAATGAATGACTCTTTGCAGACAATCTGTCCGCGCTTGTATTTTAAGAATAATCGAGTTGCGACTTAGTGCCAAGAGAGTGTTGCTCTAGCGGCTGGCCGCCGGGTGGCCCAGGTCTCGAAGACCGCGAGACCTGGGGCACACGCCAGCGTGACGTCTCCTCAGAAAACTTGCAGCGTCGGGGCGTTGTTTCTGTCACGGTGCGGTTTCACGACAATCTCCACATCCTGGTCGAGGGCTACCAGGAAGCGCAGAAGGCGTTCCACGGAAAACTGCCGGAACTCACCGCGCAGCATCTTCGAAACATCGGGCTGGCGGACTCCGAACAAGTCGGCGGCCTCCACCTGTTTGAGGCCACGAGCTTTCAGGATCGTGTCGATCTTGAATACCAGCTGCGCCTTGACTAAATGCTCTTCCGCGTTCGGCACGCCGATATCCTTGAACACATTGCGGCTGCCGGTTTCGTATCCCTTCTTGTTGCTCATGGCTTCCTCTCCCTGGCAATCTGTTCGGCCTCGCGCAGTCGTTGCTTGATCAACTCAATGTCCCGGCGGGGTGTTTCCCGCCCGGTCTTCGATTTCTTCTGGAAGGTGTGAAGGACGTATACCGTTCCTGCATACCTCAGGGTGTACACGGCCCGGAAGGTGTCACCGCGATAGTCCTTGATGATTTCCACGACCCCTGCTTCGCCAAAGCCGCTCAGCGCCTTCGCATCGCGATGTTTGCCGCCGCGTTGTGCAATGTACAGCGCATAGCCCACGAGGTCCTGTACCGGTTCGGGGAACTGTCGCAGATCCTTGCGGCTCGTTCCAATCCAAGTTACCGGTTTCAAAGACGGTTCATCGGTCATTGGCAAGTATCAATATGGTGAATTCACTATATCACGTCGAGGGGCCCCTCAGCAATGGCGGGCGAGGGTACCCGCCCCCCGCACAGGCACGGTCCTCCGCGGCCATTTACAATACCCCTATGCCTTCCCAGACCATCGCCGTCGCCATGTCCGGTGGAGTCGACTCCTCGACCGTTGCGGCCATGCTCTGCGCCGAGGGACACAACGTCATTGGCCTGACGATGCAGCTCTGGAACCAGCGCCGTCTCGCCGGGCACGAGGGCATGCCCGAGTCTGTCCAGGGACGTTGCTGTTCGCTCGACGACGTCTACGACGCCCGACGCGTCGCCGAGACCATCGGCATCCCCTACTACGTGGTCAATCACGAAGAGCGTTTCGAGCGCGACGTGATCCGGCCCTTCGTCGAGGAGTATCTTTCCGGACGCACGCCTATCCCTTGCAGCCTCTGCAACAATCACTTGAAGTTTGACCAGCTTCTGACTGTAGCCAGGCAGATTGGCGCCGATCGAGTCGCCACCGGCCACTACGCCCAAGTGGCCTTTCACGAAGAGACCGGCCGCTGGCTCCTGAAGCGTCCCGCCGACAAGTCGAAAGACCAAACCTACTTCCTCTTCGGCCTCACGCAGGAGCAGCTCAGCCGCACTCTGTTTCCATTGGGCGGAATGACCAAGCCCGAAGTCCGCGAACTCGCGCGCAAGCACGCGTTAGTCATCGCCGAAAAGCCCGACTCGCAGGAGATCTGCTTCGTCCCCGGAGGAGACTACAAGCGCTTCCTCGACGCCTATCTAGCCGAGCAGGGCGAACCGCCGCTCGAGACTCCCGGCGAGATGGTCACGACCGACGGACAGGTCATCGGCGAGCACACCGGTATCCACAACTTTACTGTCGGCCAGCGCAAGGGTCTGGGCGTAGCCACCGGCTCGCCGCTCTACGTACTCCAGATCAAGGGAGACACCAGGCAGGTCGTGGTCGGCAACGACCAGGACCTCTATTCCCGCACTCTCCGCGCCCACCGCGTCAACCTGATCTCGGTCGCCGAACTGCGCGAGCCCATGCGAGTCGCCGTCAAGATCCGCCACAAGCACCAGCCCGCGCCCGCCACCATCGAATCCACCGGCCCGGACCAAATCCTCGTCACCTTCGACGACCCCCAGCGCGCCATCACCCCCGGCCAGGCCGCCGTCTTCTACGACGGGGATGCAGTCGTTGGAGGCGGGTGGATCACCCAGCAACCCGCGGCTCCTTTGCAAATTAATCGCAGAATGGTTCCAAAGATGGTTCCAGAGCGTTGACTTGCCTGGAGTCGCGACATAATATCGCCCTCAAAAGGAGGGGCGATGCAAATCACAGCAAGATTTGCACGTATTTGTCTGTCATCTGGGCGACATTTCACCCAAGCGCGCCGTTTGCTGACGTGGCTCACATTCGCGGCTGCGGTTAGCTTGTGTCCTCAGCTTTGCCTGGCGCAAGAGACGATTGCTCTGGTGGGATCGGGATCGAGTGTTCCCGCCCCGCTCTACAGTAAATGGGCCGAGCAGTACAACAAGCGCAGTCCCAAAATCCAGATGAGGTATCTTCCCCTCGGTACCAGCGAAAGCATCAAGCAAATCTCCCACGGAAACGGCGATTTTGCCGCGGGCGAGATGCCGCTCACCGCCAAAGAGCGGTCCGAGGGAAGCCTGATCGAATTACCCGCCATACTCATCGCCATCGTCCCGATCTACAACCTGCCTGGAACTCCGGGAGAACTGCGCTTCTCCGGGGCTCTACTGGCGGATATCTTTCTCGGGCGCGTGAAGACTTGGAATTCCCCGGCCATCGCCAAGCTCAATCCGCATCTCTCCTTGCCGGAGCTGCCGATTAAAGTGATCTACCGGCCGGCCGGCAAAGGCTCCAACTACGTTTTCACCGATTTCCTCTCCAAAACCAGCGCTCAATTCCGGGAAGAGATCGGAACTACCCCGTCTCCGAAGTGGCCGGTTGGCTCGCCCGCTGAACGGAGTGCCGACATGGCGGAAATGGTTAGGAGCGAATCCGGTTCGATTGGATACGTCGAGGTCCAATATGCGATCAAGATGAACATACCCTACGGTTCCGTGCTGAACTCAGCCGGGCACTTTGTGAAGGCTTCGGAGAGAACGCTCACCGCCGCCTGCCGGGCCGTGGAAGCACCGGGTTGGAGCAAGTTTTCCGCTTCCTTGACCAATGCGCCGGGCGCTGAATCCTTCCCTATTACCAGTTTCAGTTGGCTGTACCTGCGGACTGCTGTCCCCGATTCGCGACGCGTGCCGGCCTTGGCCGATCTGCTGAACTGGATCTTCACCGGCGGCCAGCAAATCGCTGTCCAGGAGGGTTACTCGGAACTGCCGCCCCCGCTGGTGGCGAAAGTCAGAGCCAAGATCGATTCTCTCAAGTAACCGGCACTCCAGGAACACGGGAGCCGCGCGGGGCGTAGCCTTCGCCCCATGATTCGCTACTCGCCTCCGGTTACTCTCTATGACCTTTTGCCCACCCAATAGCACTTTCGTGGGCTAGACCTGCCGATCTACTAGAGGTACGTTTGGTTCACGACGGGACCCTCGAATCACTCCCCAAGTCGAGTCCGGCGTGGGGTGGTTTTATGAAGCTGATGCATCTCTGTTATGCGGCATTGGGCCTTGCGGTGGCACGCTGGATTTTCAAGCGTCAATCAGTGCCGGTAACCGATCCAGTTTCTCGTTTCCGTACCTCTGGCCTGCTGTAAGTCTCTCGTCTGACTGAAGGCTTGGGCGCGCCCCGTTGCGCGCAGCTTCGATCTGAGCGCGCCCAACGCCTTTCTTTCCGCGGAAGTACTAGCACCGTCGTGTCCCTCCGGTAACTGCCGTCCCGTTACGTCTCGCCTAGAATTTCCCTATGGACCGCCCGAGCGCGCCCGCCCAGCCCTCGGCGGCATCAATCATGAAATCGTGGTTCCCAGCCGTCGCGCTCTGTGTGCTGTGGCCGCTTACCGCCGCCGCGCAGGATGACGAACCGTCCCTCGGCAACCTCGCCCGCGACCTGCGCAAGAACAAGGCCCAGCCGCACCAGGAAGCTCCCATCATCGACAACGACAACCTGGCGCAAGCCATGGAAGACGCCAAGAACCGCAAGCCCCGGACGGCGGACAAGTTTGTCCTGTCCATCGACCCTGCCGGCCAGACCATCAAAGCCTCGTCGCCCGACGTCACTTGCAGCCTCTCCTTCAACGCCCGCGCCGGTGCGCTGCTCATCAAGCCCGTTTTGCTGGAAACGCTGCCGCTGCCCGACCTGCTCAAGCTCGACGGTCCCGCCTCCATCCAGGACGAGAATTTTCAGCTGGAAGTCTTCAACGGAACCGACTGGGACCTGCGCGAGATCACGGTAGGCCTGACGCTCGAGCGCAAGCCCGGAGAGAGCGCCGAGATGGCTGCCCGCGCCCGCGTCATCCCCGCTGCACAAAACTCACTCGCCGCGACCGTCGAAAAGCGTTCCGACGTGACTCTGCTCTATCACCTCAAGGCCACAGCGAAGCCTTTCAGCACGACCACCTTCAAAGAAAATATCGGAATCACGCCCGGTCCCGACGAAGACTGGCGCTGGTCGATCATAGAAGCGAAAGGGATCCGCCCCCAGGAAGTGCAAGTTCCGCCGGACTGGCTAACCCCCGTTCCGGCCCCGACCATGACCATCGACCTGCCCAGCCCGCTCGCGCCAACCGTCGCCCCGCCGATGGCGCCGGAGCAGGGAAGCGCGCCCAACCCGTGGCCCTCGCGCCCTAAGTAGCGCCGGCGCCCCGCCGGCCGTCGGGAGGGCGCCCCCGCCCTCGCCCCCTGTTGCGAGACTCTGCCCTCCGTCATTCTGAGGACCTCTCCCCCTGTCATGCTGAGCGAGTATGGAGACTCGGTCCAGCGTGCTATGCTCTGCCCGGCATGATCGAGCTTCTGATATACAATGCTTTCGTTTTTCCCGGCCCATGCAGTACTCGGTTCCAAGAAGTCAACAAGCAAGAGACTAGCTACCACAAACGTTAAGGGAGGCCTTGGCCTCCGGGAGGAGATTCGAAATGAAACGTTCCATTTGGGTAGTGGCAATTCTGGTGCTGTTGGCGGGCAGCGTTGTCACGAGGCTGCACGCGCAAAGTGACGCTGCAACGGTGAAAGGGCTGGAAGAAAAATGGGCAGCAGCAGCGAGTAAAAACGATGACGCCGCCGTGGCCTCGATTCTCGCTGACAGCGTCACGTCGATCGGTTCCGATGGCATCATGCGGAACAGGAGCGAAATGTTGGCGGCGATGAAGGGCCGCAAGTACGAGAGCGCGGTCGAGGAGGACATCAAGGTCCAGGTGTTTGGAGACGCCGCCGTAGCCACTGGAATTTGGCGGGCCAAAGGCACGGAAAATGGCAAGCCGTTCAGCGAAACGGAGCGCTTTACCGACACCTACATCAAGATGGGCGGGCAGTGGAAGTGCGTGGCCAGCCATTCGTCGGCGATGAAGTAGTTTTTGGCTAGGGCAGTTCTCCAATTGTTGTAGAGTGCGAATCAAGAACGGGAGGGCACGGCTTCAGCCGTGCCACAAGTCCGCAAAGCATCCCGGCTTTAGCCGCTGCGGTCAGCCACTCTACATGGACACGAGAACTGCTCTAGGGCCCGGCTGGCTGCCCACTCGTAGAAGTGGGTCGGTGGCGGCGGAGAGAATGATGACCGCGAGCAAGCCCGCGAGCACGGCGCCGATGCGTCGAAGAACGCGGCGTGGAGGGTGCGGTTCGCTCATGCCTCCCTCGTTCCTTTCTCCATCCCTTGAGCCCGCGGCACCGCCAACAACTCCGCCAGCCGGTCGTAGCTCCGCGCCACGCCGCGCTCCATGCCGGACTTGAGGATACCATCGCGGATTTCACGCGACTCGTAGACCATCGTCTGCGTGACTGTCGTCTTTCCGTCCTGCTCAATAAGGACCAGCGTGCCCACGGCCTCACCGGGGTACCAGGGATCGTCGAACTTCTCGGTGGAGACGATTCGCTCCGGCGCCACGATTTCGCGATAAACGCCGCTCATCCCCATTTCCTTTCCGTTGGCGTGACGCCACACGTAGCGATAGCTGCCGCCCACCCTCAGATCGATCTCGCACACCGGCATCGACCAGCCGTCCGGACCGAGTAACCACCGCTGGACCAGTTCGGGCTTGGTGAAAGCCTCGAAGACCAAGCTGCGCGGCGCGTCGAAGACGCGTGTCATCACGATCTCGCGGTCGGTAGGCGTAGTGACTTTCAGTGTTCCGGTGTTCTTCATCGGGGATCTCCTCTATCGCTTCGTGCGTCCACGTTTTTTCTGCTTGGTCTTCATCTCGTCAAGCAGGGCGTCCAGGCGCTGGAACGTGCCCTCCCAGAACTGGCGATAGCCTTCCAGCCATTCGTTGGCTTCTGCGAGTGGAATGGCCTCGAGCCGGCGCGGACGTCGCTGCGCGTCGCGGCCGCGCGAAATCAGGCCGGCGCGCTCCAGCACCTTGAGATGTTTGGAGATCGCAGGCTGGCTCATCGCAAACGGCTCGGCCAACTCCGTCACCGACGCCTCACCCGACGCGAGCCGAGCCAGAATCGCCCGCCGGGTGGGATCGGCGAGCGCCGCGAAGGTCGCGTCCAGGTGACTGGGGGGCGGCTGACCATAACCTAGAGGTTGCATAACTGATAGGTTATTAGACAGCGGGTAGTCTGTCAAGCCACACCAAGGGGGTCTTGCCCTTCCAACACAGCCTGCCACTTCTCTTCCGGGATTCTCTGGACTCTCGGCTTTCTCAACGCCTTGCCGCGGCCCCAAGCCTAACTAACTTCTGTGCCCAGTGCTACACGGATGCACCACACGTTGCGCCGGCCCGTCACCGACTCTGCAGCACACACAAGGTCGGCTGCAGGCTAACCGCCGCAGGCGCCACGCGGTTCAAGTTCAGGTTCGGAACCACTCCCGGAAACAGCACCACCCGCGTATTCTCCGGTAGAGGGCTCTGGCCTTGATGCGGACGCAATGAGTTCAACGCTGCCGCGAACAGCCCAAGCGCCGTAAAGATCGGTTCCTTCTTCGCTTGTGGCATGGTGTCGATAGCGTTGAGCATCGCATCGCGGATACTGCTTGCGATTACATTGTCCAAAAACCCCTCTGCGGTGACGGTCACTCGCTTACGGTCATCGGAATCGGTTCCCAAGTCGAGCAAATCAATACGCGCGTCGAGGTTGGCCGTTCCGGAGCCACCCGGCAGCAATGTGAACAGAATGGATAACGGCAGGTATACATCCGCGGAAACCGTGCCCGCGTTGATCGTTGCTTTGAAGATGAGAGTGAATCCATTCCACGGCATGCCAAAACTAACCATCGAGCTGTGCTGCGTATGGGGCACGAAGTACATCTCGAAATTGCCGTCATTGGCCGGCCCGCCCAGGCTGAATTTGTCACTATTCGCGTCCGCTGTCATCAGGGCGCCTGAGAGCCCCGTGAAGATCGGCGTCACCAGCCGGCTGACATCGGTCAATGCCAACGCGTCGGTAAACGGCATGCACGGATCATTCTTGTTCCAGCGCGCGAATAATGTGTAGCCGGTCCGCTGCCGTCCCGCGAAAACATCCCGGCGCTCGGCCGTCAGTGGCGAGTCCAGGCGTCCCGTGTCCGCGCTCACCGACTCGAGAGTCCCCACGTGGTCCGTGATGTAGGTTGCGTCCTCCGCCACGGTAGTCGGCGGCGCGCCTCCTCCCGGCGCGAAGCCCTGCCGCGAGATATTGATCAGCATGAATGTCTCGTCAATGGGAATGCCGGTCCGCGTGACACTCACTTTGAAGTGTTTCACCTGAGGTAGCACAATGCGCTTCGTTACCACCCGTGGCGTGGCCGCCTGGCCAACGTTGTGAGTGAGGGTGAAGGGTTCGGCGGTTTCATGAGAAAGGCCGTCCAATCCGGACACGGTGGCCGTCGCCGTGATGCGTTGCGGCTGCACGTTGCAAGGACCGTTCGCCAGTGTCACAAGCAGACACAAAAAGGTGAGGAAATATACCGGGCGCCCACGCATAGTACGCAGGAGTATACACCCGGTCACCAAGGTGCTCGCGGGTGGCGGCTGGCGCAAGCTAGAAGGCTCGCTTATGGAGTTTGACCAAGAATCCGCCTGCATGCCGGTGAAGGTGCTTTAGACGGAAAACAATTTTGCAATCATTTTCATCAGAAGGAAGAGCTTGCGCTTGTCTTCAGGCAATTCGATAAAACCATATTTTCGATAAAAGTTTGCCGTGTCATCGTCAATTGCTTCGACGAGTTGCAGGCGCGAAGAGAGCATCGGCTGGACGATGCCAGACGCGACCTGGTCGAGGCGGTTGACCTCTGTCGCAAGGCTGGCGTCCGAGTGGAGTTAGCGAAGACGCTCACCGGCCTGGGTCAGATTGAGAGGGCCCTCGCTCTCCTGGCGCAAGCGTGAGCACAGGTGGTCACAAGTCTTCGGGGGTCAGGCCAGTTTTCTTAGCGATCTTGGAGAGCATGACCGGGCCAATCTCGACGTTGTCGTGAAAGGCCCAAGTGTATGGCTGCGGGTATTTCGGATGCACGAGCTGGATGTGAGAACCTGGCTTGGCGGATTTAACCGTCCACCCGATGGCAAGTAATGCCTTGAAAACTCGGGAAGCTTTCGAACTGGACCACTTGCTCAAAATCTAGGCGAAGGTTACGGCAGGAATCGCCTTTTTGGATTGCTCGATAGAATCCGCGACGATGCGAAGAGCGATGGCTTCAGCGTTAGCTTTGGCCTCCTCCTGCGTACTTCCATACGCGAGTGCGCCGGGAAGCTCTGGAATCTCGGCGATCCAGCGCCCGTCTTCCTCGCGGTCAAACTCGACACGAAAAATCACTCACTGCCTCCGCGATACTTTCGCGATTGTTACTGTCACCTTATTGGATGCCCCAGGGCAAGTCAAGATACCGGTTGACCCGCAATCATATAACCCTTTCGGGCTCAAGAGGTGCGCGGAAATCGCCCGCAAAGTCGATGATTCCAAAAGACCACAACCGCCAACGGAGCCGGCGCGCCGCTACGCTCCCAACGGAATCGTCGGCAAAAACATCGGCTTCTGGCGCGCTTTGGTGAGCTGTTCGAAGGCGTAGGCGATCTTGAGCAGCGTCGGTTCGCTCCAGGCGCGTCCGAAGAACGAGATGCCGACGGGCAGGCCGTAGAGATATCCGGCTGTCACGTTGATATTGGGATAGCCCGCAACGGCGGCGGTGTTGGAACTGCCCCCGGCAGCGTGATCGCCATTGATGAGGTCGGTGAGCCACGCTGGGCCTGCTGTAGGGGCAACGAGAGCGTCGAGTTTGAATTTGTCCATCACGAAGTCGATGCCTTCGGCGCGTGTGAGCTTGCGATTGTTGGCCAGCGCGTCAAGATACTCTTTGCTGGTCAGCGGGCCTTTCTCTTCCGATTTCAGAAAAATGTCCTGCCCGAAATAAGGCATCTCTTTGTTTCTGTGTTGCTCGTTGAACTCAATGACATCCTTGAGCGATTTCACAGGCGCAGTGTCGCCGAGGCGCGCGAAATACGCGGCTAAATCGGCCTTCAGTTCGTACATGAACACAGTGAGTTCGGTATCGTCGAACTTGCCGAGCGTCGGAATGTCGGCGGGATCGGTGATGTCGGCGCCCGCGCGCTTCATCTCGTCAATCAGGTTGTTCATGAGCTGATCGACGGCATCGTTGAACCCGAAGTATTTCCGCACCACGCCGAGCCGCGCGCCTTTGAGTCCGTTGGGATCCAGGAACTTTGTGTAGTCGGGCTGAATCTTGCCTTGGCTCGCGGCAGTGGCTTTGTCTTCTGCATCGGCACCCGCCATCGCGCCGAGCAGAATGGCGACGTCGCGCACCGTGCGCGCCATCGGTCCAGACGTGTCCTGGCTGTGCGAGATTGGAATAATGCCGCTGCGGCTAACGAGGCCGAGCGTGGGTTTCATTCCGGCGAGTCCATTTGCAGAAGACGGACACACAACCGAGCCATCCGTTTCGGTGCCGACACCCGCAGCGCACAGATTGGCCGAAACAGCAGCGCCGGTGCCGGAACTGGAGCCGCACGGGTTGCGATCGAGCGCGTAGGGATTTCGCGTAAGTCCGCCGCGCCCCGACCATCCGCTGGTGGAATGGGAACTGCGAATGTTGGCCCACTCGCTGAGATTGGTCTTGCCGAGAATGACGGCCCCTGCTTTGCGCAGCTGCGCCGCTACAAACGCGTCTTTCGGCGGAGTCGAGCCGAGCAGCGCGAGCGATCCCGCAGTAGTGTTCATGCGGTCGGCGGTGTCGATGTTGTCCTTGATGAGAAGAGGAATGCCGTGCAGCGGGCCGCGCGCGCCTGTGTCTTTACGTTCCCGGTCGAGGGCTTCGGCGATTTCAAGGGCCTCGGGGTTGACCTCGATGACGCTGTTGATCCTCGGGCCGCCTTTGTCGATGTCCTGGATACGGGCGAGATATTTCTCGGTGAGGCCGCGCGAGGAATACTTGCCGGACTGCATCGCCTGCTGGAGGTCGTCGATGGTGAGCTCGTCGAGTTCGAATTCTCGGGGGATCACGTTGGGGTTCGACGATTGGTCGTCTACGCGGGCCACGCCCAGCGCGGGATAGGCGGCGGAGGCGACAGTGGTGGCGAGCGAGGCGCGGAGGAAGTTGCGGCGGGAGTTGGAAGAGGGCGAGGGATCCTTACGCATCGAGGGACTCCGGGACAGAAAGCGTTGACTAAGGCCTGCCGGGGAATCTTACGAGAGACGCGGCGGGGAGGGCAAATGGGCGGGTGCCAGGATGAAGGTCAGAAGATGAAATTGGAGCGGGAGACGGGGATCGAACCCGTGACATCCAGCTTGGGAAGCTGGCGTTCTACCGCTGAACTACTCCCGCTTCAACCGCGTTAGACTACCACTCGATGGCATGGAAGGCAACGCGAACGCCACCCAAAGGTGCAGCTACCTGCCTGCGGAAAACGGGGAAGAGGTCTTCATCTGGATCAAGCCGATACCCAGTCCGCCCAGTGCGCCGGCAAGAATCCCCAGCAGGATCAGCACCGGAATCTTTTCGAGGAGAGAGGTATTGAATCCTTTTAGCATCACGCTCCCCAGCACAGGTTTTATCGGTTCAGTCTAGCATTGGCGGTGCCTTTGCGGCGGGAGACCTTGAACCGCAAAGTTCGCAAAGGAATCGCAAAGGACGCGGAGAAGAGCATTGCAACGTATGGCACGATCGGAGCTTGTCGACGAAAACGCCGTCGTCGCCCTATGATGAAGCTAGATCATTCGAGGTCAACCCATGACTGAACCTACCTATGAAGAGTTGAAAGCCCGCCTGGCGACATTGGAAAAGCAGGCGGACAAAAAACGCAGCGGAACGCTGGAATTTCGCGTGGGTGAGAAGGGCGGCGTCAGTGTGTACGGGCTGGGCCGCTTCCCGGTGACGCTTTACTACGAACAGTGGAACCGGCTGCTGGATGCGTCCGCCGACCTGAAGACCTTCCTTGAGGAAAACAAGAGCAAACTGAAATTGAAAGAGAGCTAGCTCAAGGCAAGATTGACCCGTGTCCGCCGAAGACATTCTCAGCCAGCCACCGCCACCGCCCGACCAACGGGTGGCGTATGGCGCCGATCTGAACCAATTCCTCGAAGTGCGGCTGCCGCATGGGAAAGGACCGCATCCGGTTCTGCTGAACATCCACGGTGGCTACTGGCGCGCGAAGTATGACCTGGCGCACGCTGGGCATCTCTGTGAAGCCCTGCGCGCGGCAGGCGTGGCGACTTTCAATGTGGAGTACCGCCGCGTCGGCAATGAGGGCGGAGGATGGCCAGGTACGTTTACCGACATCCGGTCGGCCTACAGCTACGTGCGCCAGGAATATTCCCGATTCCATCTCGACTTGAAACGGCTGGCGGTGATGGGACACTCCGCCGGCGGCCAGCTGGCGTTGTGTCTAGCCGCGCACGAAGACTCGTTGCGGCGAGCCATCTCACTGGCAGGTGTGGTGGACCTGAAGAAGGCGTTCGCACTGCACTTGAGCAATGACGCCGTCGCTGAGTTTCTGGGCGGCAAACCGACCGAAGTGCCGGAACACTACCGCGAGGCGGATCCGACGGAACTCAGCATTACGCATGCCCGGCAGTGGCTGCTGCACGGTGCTGAGGATGACACGGTGCCGCCCGCTTTCAGCCGCGACTATGCCGAGCACAAGAAAAAGCTAGGCGAGCGCGTCGAGCTGATTGAGGTTGCTCACGCCGGGCACTTCGACCCTATCGACCCGCGGTCGGAGGTGTTTAAGAAAGTGAAAAGTGCCGTTCTTTCTGCTTTAGCTTAAGCGACTTGGATTCATGGAATCGGTGGTAAAGTTTGAAGAAACGGCCCCGTAGCTCAATTGGATAGAGCATCAGACTTCGGATCTGAGGGTTGGGGGTTCGACTCCCTCCGGGGTCGCCATTACTCCGCACTGGTAGTTGGGCACGAAGATTGGCTACCTTCCTGCCGTCGGTATATCATGCCGGTCGACCATGGCAGATCTGGATCCGGCAGGGGAATGGCGACAACTCTCCGAGCGGTATCGCCGGATGAGTGACGAGGAACTCGTGGTCCTCGCCCGGCAAAGCTCGGAGTTGACCGATGTCGCTCAACAAGCTCTGGCGCAGGAGATTTTCTACCGCAAGCTGAAGTTACAACCCGAGGAAACGCCCGCTCCGGCGAATCCCGAGCCGCAGCCCGATTCTCCCTACGCTGAAGACCGGCAATTGGTCGAGCTGTGCTCGGTGTGGAGCTTGTCGGATGCGCTCCAGTTGCAGATGCTGCTGGATCGGGCCGGAATCCCGTTTTTTATGGGTCCGGAGAAGGCGACGGGTGTCGACCGGGTGACTTCGGATTTTGTAAATGGGGTCAGCGTGCAAATCATGCACATCGGCTTACCCTGGGCAGGCCAGGCCATGAAGAACTACACGCCCGCGGACGATCCCGGACCAAAGCCGGATGTGGAACTTGAAGAGCTTCCGGTGCGGTGTCCCAAGTGCCATTCCACGGAGGTGGTCTTGGGGCGGCTGGTTACGGAGCCGGCAACGGCGAAGGAGGACTCCCCTCCTAGATTCGACTGGACCTGCGATTCGTGCGGTTATCAGTGGGAAGATGACGGCGTTGTAAGAGAGAAATGAACGGTTCAACA
>Ga0209726_10005818_pt1 | contig 14710 bp, 8 predicted proteins | sample Subgrocontami54m_FD_187453 | JGI IMG/M metagenome (GOLD analysis project Ga0209726, IMG submission 187453) | Subsurface groundwater microbial communities from S. Glens Falls, New York, USA - GMW46 contaminated, 5.4 m (SPAdes) (version 3) | ecosystem: Environmental > Aquatic > Deep subsurface >... | reverse complement strand
CCAGCGCCGCCGCCAGCTTCAGTATCGAGCCCTCGCCCATATCGGAGGCATCCCCCTCCATCGCCTTTAGCGCGCTGCCAATCACAATCGGGGTCTTCTCCCCCGGAAACCCATACTTCGCCAGCAGCTCGCGTACCTCCACCTCCACCAGCTCCAGGAGCTCCGCGTCATCAACCATGTCGGCTTTGTTCAGATACACCACGATAAAGGGCACCCCAACCTGGCGCGCCAGCAATATGTGCTCCCGCGTCTGCGGCATCGGCCCGTCCGCCGCCGACACCACCAGTATCGCCCCGTCCATCTGCGCCGCCCCGGTGATCATGTTCTTGATGTAATCCGCGTGCCCAGGACAGTCCACGTGCGCATAGTGCCGCTTGTCGGTCTGATACTCCACGTGCGCCGTGTTGATCGTGATCCCGCGCGCCTTCTCCTCCGGCGCATTGTCAATCTGGGCGTAAGTCCTGACATCCCCACCATACTTCTTCGCCAATATCATCGTCAGCGCCGCCGTCAGCGTCGTCTTGCCATGGTCCACGTGGCCTATCGTGCCCACGTTCACATGCGGCTTGGTCCGCTCAAATTTCGCTTTTGCCATTTTTTTTGCTCCGTTCCCCGTCCAAATTCCCGCCAGCCCTCAGCGCAGGATTCCTATTTCTTGTTGATGATTGCCTCTGCCACGTTTTTCGGCGCTTCGACGTAATGCTTGAATTCCATGGTATAGGTGGCGCGCCCCTGCGACAGCGAGCGCATTGTCGTCGCGTAGCCGAACATTTCAGCCAACGGCACTTCGGCTTTGATCACCTTGGTACCGGCAACGTCATCCATGCCTTGCACCATGCCGCGGCGCGACGCCAGATCGCCCATCACATTGCCCATGAAATCTTCCGGGGTCTCGACTTCAACCGCCATCATCGGCTCGAGCAGCGTGGGGTTGGCGCGACGCATGCCTTCCTTGAACGCAATCGATGCGGCCATCTTGAACGCGTTTTCGTTCGAGTCGACCTCGTGGTACGAACCGTCGATCAGCGTAACCTTGACGTCGACCACCGGAAAGCCGGCGAGCACACCGGCGGGCAAAGTGTCCTTCAGCCCCTTTTCGACCGCCGGAATGTATTCGCGCGGCACCGCGCCGCCCTTGATCGCGTCGACAAATTCGTAGCCCTTGCCCGGCGCCTGCGGCTCGACCCTGAGCACGACGTGGCCATACTGGCCGCGGCCGCCGGATTGTTTGATGAACTTGCCTTCGACCTTGTCGCACGACTTTTTGATGGTCTCGCGATAGGCGACCTGCGGTGCGCCAACGTTGGCCTCGACGCCGAATTCGCGTTTCATCCGGTCGACAATGATTTCCAGGTGCAGCTCTCCCATGCCGGAAATGATGGTCTGGCCCGACTCTTCGTCCGTGCGCACGCGAAACGACGGGTCTTCCTGCGCCAGGCGGTTCAGCGCGATGCCCATCTTCTCCTGGTCGGCTTTGGTTTTCGGCTCGACCGCGACGTGGATAACGGGCTCGGGAAATATCATCTTCTCGAGCGTGATGATCTGTTTCGGGTCGCACAGTGTATCGCCGGTGGTCGCTTCCCTGAGGCCTACGGCAGCCGCGATGTCACCCGCGTACACTTCCTTGATTTCGTCGCGATGATTGGCGTGCATCTGCAGTATGCGACCGATGCGCTCCTTGCGGCTTTTAACCGGGTTGAAAATGGTATCGCCGGAGGCCACCACGCCCGAATAGACGCGGAAGAATATCAACTGGCCGACGTAGGGATCGGTTGCGATCTTGAATGCAAGGCCGGCAAACGGCGCTTCGTCGCTCGCCGGACGCTCGCCTTCCTTGCCGTTCTCAAGCTCGCCACGAACCGGCAGAATGTCGATCGGCGCCGGCATATAGTCGATCACGGCGTCCAGCATTGCCTGCACGCCCTTGTTCTTGAACGCCGAGCCGCACATCATCGGTACAATTTCGTTGTGTAGCGTGCGCGTACGCAGACCGAGCTTGATTTCCTCGGTCGACAACTCGCCCGACTCGAGATACTTGTTCATCAGTTCCTCGTTCGCCTCGGCCGCGCTTTCGATCATTTTCCCGTGCCATTCCTGCGCCTCGTCCCGGTGGCTGGCAGGGATCTCCCTGAGCTCGAATTTCATGCCCTGGGTCGAGTCATCCCAGTAAATCGCTTTCATGCGCACCAGATCAATTACCCCCTCGAACTTCTCTTCGGCGCCGATCGGGATCTGGATTGGCACCGGATTCGCCTTGAGGCGGGTTTTCATCTGGTCATAGACCTTGAAGAAATTCGCACCTTGGCGGTCCATCTTGTTGACGAACGCGAGCCGCGGCACGCCGTACTTGACAGCCTGACGCCACACCGTCTCCGACTGCGGCTGCACGCCGCCGACCGCGCAATAGACCATGCAAGCGCCATCGAGAACGCGCAATGAGCGCTCGACCTCGATCGTGAAATCGACGTGTCCCGGCGTATCGATGATGTTGATGCGGTGCTCCGGATAATTGTTGTCCATCCCCTTCCAGAAGCACGTTGTCGCGGCGGAGGTAATCGTGATGCCGCGTTCCTGCTCCTGTTCCATCCAGTCCATCACCGCGGTACCGTCATGCACCTCACCCAGCTTGTGCGAGACGCCGGTGTAAAACAGAATGCGCTCGGTGGTCGTGGTCTTACCGGCATCAATGTGAGCACTGATTCCGATATTACGATACCGCTCGATGGGGGTTTTGCGTGGCACTTTTCAAACCTTAGAATCGATAGTGAGAGAAAGCTTTGTTGGCTTCCGCCATACGGTGAACTTCTTCGCGCTTTTTCATTGCGCCGCCACGGCCTTCCGCCGCCTCGGCGATTTCGCCGGCCAGCCTGGCACCCATCGATTTTTCCCCGCGGCTGCGCGCCGCATCGCGTAGCCAGCGCATCGCAAGCGCAATGCGCCTCACGGGTCGCACCTCGACCGGCACCTGGTAGTTGGCGCCACCGACGCGACGGCTTTTCACCTCCACCGTCGGTTTCACGTTATTAACCGCCTGGGTAAACACTTCAAGCGGATCCTTGTTGGACTTTTTCTTGATTTGCTCGAGCGCGCCATAAATAATGCGTTCGGCAACCGACTTTTTCCCGGCCTGCATCAACACGTTGACAAATTTGGCGACGTCAACGCTTGAATATTTCGGGTCCGGTAGGATCTCGCGTTTCGGGATTTCTCTGCGACGTGGCATGCTACGCGGCCTTGGCGCGCTTGGCGCCATACTTGGAACGGCTCTGCTTGCGGTCCTTGACACCCGCAGTATCAAGGCTGCCGCGCACTATATGGTAGCGCACGCCCGGCAGGTCTTTGACGCGACCGCCGCGAATCAGCACCACAGAATGCTCCTGCAGATTGTGGCCTTCGCCGCCGATGTAGCTTGTCACTTCAAAGCCGTTGGTAAGCCGCACCCGCGCGACCTTGCGCAGTGCCGAGTTCGGCTTCTTGGGCGTGGTGGTATAGACGCGGGTACACACGCCGCGTTTTTGCGGCGAGTTACGCAACGCCGGCACCTTGCTCTTGACTCGCGGCTTGACGCGCGGATTGCACACTAACTGGTTGATCGTTGGCATAGCTTGCCTTGCAAAGATCCGTTGGAAACCACGGCGACGCAGATTTCCTGCGCCCTAAAAAGGAGAGGACGGCGAACAGCCGTCCCGTCCATACAGGGTGACCCAAATGGCCCGCCCGTCAGGGCGGGGTTTTTAACCTAAAAAGACTGTAAATTCTATGGTGTTACCGGCGCTGTGTCAAGCGACTTGCTCGTGGTTTTCAGCTGCGGTGGGCTCTTCCACGGGCGTATCCAGGACCGGCAGCAACTCGCTGGCCGTATCCTGGCGCTTGCGCGCGTTGTGATAAGCCAAGCCGGTGCCCGCCGGAATCAAACGCCCGACGATCACATTTTCCTTCAACCCGCGCAGTTCGTCGCGCTTGCCCATGATCGCCGCCTCGGTCAACACCCGGGTGGTTTCCTGGAACGATGCCGCCGAGATGAAAGAATCGGTGGACAGCGAAGCCTTGGTGATACCAAGCAGCATGTAATCGTATGTCGCCGGACGCTTGCCTTCGGCCTCCACCCGATCATTCTCGTCGAGCACTTCCGCGCGCTCGAGCTGCTCACCCGTGATAAAGCGTGTATCACCGGCATCCACGATCTGCACCCGGCGCAGCATCTGGCGCACGATCACCTCGATATGCTTGTCGTTGATTTTCACGCCCTGCAGCCGGTAGACGTCCTGCACTTCGTTGCTGATGTAGCGCGCGAGCGCCTCGACACCGAGCAAGCGCAGAATGTCGTGCGGATCGGCCGGTCCGTCGACGATTACCTCGCCGCGATTGACCACCTGGCCGTCGTGCGCCATCACGTGCTTGTCCTTGGGAATCAGATACTCGTGCGCAACGTTTTCGAGATCGGTTATCACCAGGCGTTGCTTGCCCTTGGTGTCCTTGCCGAATGACACCGTGCCGGTAACTTCAGCCAGCAGCCCCGCGTCCTTCGGCGAACGCGCCTCGAACAGTTCCGCCACCCGCGGCAGACCGCCGGTGATATCACGCGTCTTGGAGGTTTCCTGCGGAATCCGCGCCAGCACCTCGCCGACCGAAACTTCCTGGCCGTCTTTCACGGTGATGATGCAGCCTATCTGGAATGTAATGTTGACCGGCAGATCGGAGCCCGCGATCCTGACCTCCTGGCCGCGCTCATCGAGCAGTTTGACCTGTGGCCTCACGCCCTTGGCCTGCGCCGTACCGCGGCGTTTGAGATCGACCACCACCAATGTCGACAAACCGGTCACCTCATCGGTCTGTCGCACGACCGTAACGCCGTCCTCGACGTTCTCAAAGCGCACGCGCCCGGCGTATTCGGTAATGATCGGCCGAGTATGCGGATCCCACATTGCGAGCACGTGACCGGCTTTCACCGATTCGCCGTCGCGCGCCAGCAACGTCGCGCCATACGGCACCTTGTGGCGCTCGCGCTCGCGGCCGTGCTCGTCGTGAATCAGCATTTCGCCGCTGCGCGAGATCGCAATCAGTTCGCCGCGCGCATTGGTAACGTAGCGCATGCCAGCCGAGTAACCCACCACTCCGACGGATTTGCTGTCGACCTGGCTTATCACCACGGTCCGCGATGCGGCGCCGCCAATGTGGAAGGTGCGCATCGTAAGCTGTGTGCCCGGTTCACCGATCGACTGAGCAGCGATTACACCGACCGCCTCGCCTACATTAACCATAGAGCCGCGTCCGAGATCGCGGCCGTAGCAGCTCGCGCACAGGCCGTAGCGCGTCTCACAGGTAAGCGGAGTGCGTACCTTGATCTCGTCAAGACCGGCCGCCTCGATCACATCCACGATGTCTTCGTCCAGCAGAGTATTAGCAGGGGATATGACCTGGCCGTTCTCTGGATTGATGACATCGGTCGTGCAAACGCGGCCGAGAATGCGCTCGCGCAGTGATTCGACCACCTCTCCGCCTTCTATCAGCGCCTTCATCACCGCGCCTTGCGTTGTACCGCAATCGATTTCGATCACCACCAAGTCCTGGGTAACATCGACCAGGCGGCGCGTCAGATACCCGGAATTCGCGGTCTTCAGCGCAGTGTCGGCGAGACCCTTGCGCGCTCCGTGCGTCGAAATGAAATACTGCAGTACGTTCAAGCCTTCGCGAAAGTTTGCGGTAATCGGCGTTTCGATGATCGAACCATCAGGCTTCGCCATCAGGCCGCGCATACCGGCAAGCTGCCGGATCTGGGCAGCCGAACCGCGCGCACCTGAGTCGGCCATCATGTAAATCGAATTGAACGACTCCTGCATGACCGTGTTGCCTTTTTTGTCCTTCAGCGGCACGTAGTCGTTCTTCCGGTAGTCCCACGACGCGACCTCTTCGGTGCCGAGTTGATCCATCATCGCCTTCGCGACCACGTCGCCGGCACGGCCCCAGATATCGACCACCTTGTTGTAGCGCTCGCCCTGGGTGACAAGGCCCGAGGTGTACTGCGCTTCGATTTCCTGAACCTCCTTCTCGGCGGAGGAAATAATCTCGCTTTTGGACTGCGGCACCAGCATGTCGTCGACCGCGATCGAAATTCCGGCGCGGGTGGCCATGGTGAAACCACCGTACATCAGCTTGTCCGCGAAAATCACCGTCTCGCGCAAGCCGCAGCGCCGGAACGACGCGTTGATCAGCTTGGAGATTTCCTTCTTCTTGAGCGATTTGTTGATAAGCTCGAAAGGCAGCCCCGCCGGCAGGATTTCCGACAGCAGTGCGCGGCCAACGGTAGTCTGGTAACGCGTCACCTTCTCGCGTTTCTCGCCCGCGGCATCGACTTCGTATTCCTTGATGCGCACCATGATCTTGGCGTTGACTTCGACCTGGCGCGATTCATACGCACGTGACACTTCCGCAATATTCACGAAAGCCATGCCTTCGCCGCGCGCGCCCATTTTCTCGCGCGTGATGTAATAAAGGCCCAGCACGATATCCTGCGACGGTACGATGATAGGTTCGCCGTGGGCGGGCGACAGGATATTGTTTGATGACAGCATCAGTGTGCGCGCTTCCATCTGCGCCTCGAGCGACAGCGGCACGTGCACGGCCATCTGGTCGCCGTCGAAGTCTGCGTTGAACGCCGCGCATACCAGTGGATGCAGCTGGATTGCCTTGCCTTCGATCAGTACCGGCTCGAACGCCTGGATACCCAGACGATGCAGCGTCGGCGCGCGGTTCAGCAACACCGGGTGCTCGCGAATCACGTCCTCGAGGATGTCCCACACTTCCGGCACTTCCTGCTCCACCAGGCGCTTGGCGGCCTTGATGGTAGTGGCAAGCCCGAGTACCTCCAGCTTGTGAAAGATATACGGCTTGAAGAGCTCGAGCGCCATTTTCTTCGGCAGCCCGCACTGATGGAGTTTAAGTTGCGGACCGACCACGATCACCGAACGGCCGGAATAATCGACGCGCTTGCCGAGCAGGTTTTGACGGAAGCGCCCGCCCTTGCCCTTGATCATGTCGGCGAGCGATTTCAGCGGACGTTTGTTGGCGCCGGTCATCGCCTTGCCGCGGCGGCCGTTGTCGAGCAGCGAATCGACCGCTTCCTGCAGCATGCGCTTTTCATTGCGCACGATGATTTCGGGCGCCTTGAGCTCCAGCAAGCGCTTGAGGCGGTTGTTGCGGTTGATCACGCGGCGATACAAATCGTTCAAATCCGAGGTTGCGAAGCGCCCGCCGTCGAGCGGCACCAGCGGCCGCAGTTCCGGAGGCAGCACCGGCAGCACTTCCATGATCATCCACTCCGGTTTGATACCGGACTTGTTGAATGCCTCGAGCACCTTCAGGCGCTTGGCGAATTTCTTGATTTTGGTGTCGGACGTGGTTGCGGCCAGATCGACACGCAGCGTCTCAACATCTTGCTTGAGGTCGATCGCGCGCAGGAGTTCCCTGACGCCCTCCGCGCCCATGATCGCCGAAAAGTCATCGCCGAATTCCTCGACCTTGGCGAGATAATCGTCTTCCGACAGCAATTGGCAGCGCTGCAGCGGCGTCATGCCGGGATCGGTCACGACATAGGCTTCGAAGTAGAGCACGCGCTCGATGTCGCGCAGCGTCATATCGAGCACCATGCCCAGCCGGGAGGGCAATGATTTCAGGAACCAGATGTGTGCGACCGGACTCGCCAGCTCGATATGCCCCATGCGCTCGCGGCGCACTTTCGACAGCGTCACTTCAACGCCGCATTTCTCGCAGATCACACCGCGATGCTTCAAGCGCTTGTACTTGCCGCACAGGCACTCGTAATCCTTCACCGGGCCGAAAATCTTGGCGCAGAACAGGCCATCGCGCTCCGGCTTGAAGGTGCGATAGTTGATGGTTTCCGGCTTTTTGACTTCGCCGTACGACCATGAACGGATCTTCTCGGGCGAGGCGAGCCCGATCTTGATCGCATCGAATTCTTCCTGCGGCGTTACCTGTTTGAATAAATCCAGCAGTGCTTTCATTGCAGCCTCCGGTATTGTTCGAGCTTTCAGCCCTCAGCTGTCCGCTCCCAGCATTTCTCGAAATCTCAGCGTATGTTTCGTATCCGGCTGAAGACCGATTCCCTAGTAGCGCCCATGGTCGAGGTCGATATCGATCGCCAGCGACCGGATCTCCTTGACCAGCACATTGAATGACTCCGGCATGCCGGCCTCGATCTTGTGCTCGCCTTTGACGATAGACTCGTAAACCTTGCGCCGTCCTTCGGTGTCGTCCGACTTGACAGTGAGCATCTCCTGCAGCGTATAGGATGCTCCGTACGCTTCGAGCGCCCACACCTCCATCTCCCCGAAGCGCTGGCCGCCGAACTGCGCCTTGCCGCCGAGCGGCTGCTGTGTGACCAGGCTGTAGGGTCCGGTCGAGCGAGCGTGCATCTTGTCGTCGACCAGGTGATGCAGTTTGAGCATTTGCATGTAGCCTACGGTTACCTTGCGGTCGAATGCCTCTCCGGTGCGCCCGTCATAGAGCGTCACCTGGCCCGAACGCGGCAAGCCGGCAAGCTCCAGCATGTCCTTGATTTCGGCTTCCGTCGCGCCGTCGAACACCGGTGTCGCGAACGGCACGCCGTTGCGCAGATTACGGGAAAGTTCGACCACCTCGTCATCGGTCAGCGCGTTGAGATCCTCGTGCGAACCGCTCGAGTTGTAGATTTTGTTCAGGAATTTGCGCAACTCGACGACCTTGGTCTGCGCCTCCAGCATCGCGCCGATTTTGAGTCCGAGTCCCTTCGCGGCCCAACCGAGGTGCGTTTCCAGAATCTGGCCGACGTTCATTCGGGAGGGCACTCCCAGCGGATTCAACACGATGTCCATCGGCGTGCCGTCTGCCATGTGCGGCATATCCTCAATCGGCACAATCTTGGAGATCACGCCCTTGTTGCCGTGGCGGCCGGCCATTTTGTCGCCCGGTTGCAGCCGGCGTTTGACCGCGATATAGACCTTGACCATTTTCTGCACGCCGGGCGGCAATTCGTCGCCACTGGTGAGTTTTTTCTTTTTTTCATCAAACGCGCGATCGGACTCTACGCGCTTCTGCGCCAGGCTTTCCTTCAACTGCTCCATCTGGCGGCTGGCCTTGTCGTTGGCAATATCGATGTCGAACCAGCTGTGACGCTCGACCTCCGACAGATACGCCTTCGTGATCTTGGCGCCCTTGGCAAGCTTCTTCGGCCCCTTGTTGGCGGTCTTGCCAAGGATCAAGCGCTCGAGCCGCATGAAGGTGTCGTCCTCGACAATCCGCAATTGGTCGGCGAGGTCCTTCTTGTAGCGCTTCAACTCGTCGTCGATGATCTGCTGAGCGCGCATGTCGCGCTCGATGCCTTCGCGAGTGAACACCTGAACGTCGATCACCGTGCCGGACATGCCCGACAACACACGCAGGCTGGTGTCCTTCACATCGGACGCCTTCTCGCCGAATATCGCGCGCAGCAGTTTTTCTTCCGGCGTAAGCTGGGTTTCACCTTTGGGCGTCACCTTGCCGACCAGCACGTCTCCCGCCTCGACTTCGGCGCCAATGTATATGATGCCCGACTCGTCCAGGCTGGCGAGCTGGGTTTCCGACAGGTTCGAGATATCGCGCGTGATCTCCTCCGGTCCGAGCTTGGTATCGCGCGCAACCACCGACAGTTCCTCGATGTGAATCGAGGTAAATCGCTCTTCGGCGACCACGCGCTCCGATATCAGGATCGAGTCCTCGAAGTTGTAGCCGTTCCACGGCATGAACGCGACCAGCATGTTCTGGCCGAGCGCAAGCTCGCCCATGTCAGTCGAGGCGCCATCGGCAACCACGTCCCCCTTGGCAATCAGGTCACCGACCTTGACCAGCGGGCGCTGATTGATATTGGTGTTCTGGTTCGAGCGTTGGTACTTGACCAGATTGTAAATATCGACGCCGACTTCGCCGGCGCCGGTCTCCTCGTCGTTGACGCGCACCACGATACGGCTGGCGTCGACGTAGTCGACGAGTCCGCCGCGATTTGCGCGCACCGCGGTGCCGGAGTCAACCGCGACGGTGCGTTCGAGCCCGGTGCCGACCAGCGGTTTTTCCGCGCGCAGACACGGCACCGCCTGGCGCTGCATATTTGAACCCATCAGCGCGCGGTTCGCGTCATCGTGCTCAAGAAACGGAATCAGGGAAGCCGCCACCGATACGATTTGCGACGGTGCCACGTCCATGTAATCGATGCGGTCCGGCGATGCGAGCGTGAATTCATTCTTGGCCCGGCATGACACCAGTTCGTCGGTAAATTTGTTCTTGCGGTCGAGCTCCGCATTCGCCTGTGCGATCACGTACTGGCCTTCCTCGATCGCAGACAGGAAATGAATTTCGTCGGTTACGTGGCCGTTCCCGACTGCGCGATACGGTGTTTCCAGAAAGCCATACTCGTTGGTGCGAGCAAACAGCGCAAGCGAGTTGATCAGTCCGATATTCGGACCTTCCGGGGTCTCGATCGGGCACACCCGGCCGTAATGGGTCGGATGCACGTCGCGCACTTCAAATCCGGCGCGCTCACGCGTAAGCCCTCCCGGTCCCAGCGCCGAAACGCGGCGCTTGTGAGTGACCTCGGACAACGGGTTGGTCTGGTCCATGAATTGCGACAACTGGCTCGAGCCGAAAAATTCCCGCACCGCAGCCGATACGGGTTTGGCATTGATCAGATCATGCGGCATCAGGTTTTCCGATTCCGCCTGTGACAAGCGCTCCTTGACTGCGCGTTCGACACGCACCAGGCCGGCACGGAACTGGTTTTCCGCCAATTCGCCGACCGAGCGCACGCGGCGGTTCCCGAGATGGTCGATGTCATCGATTTCGCCCCGGCCGTTCCTGAGCTCGACCAGGATCCGGATCACCGCGACGATATCCTCCTTGGATAACGTCGCTGATCCCGTCAATTCTGCGCGGCCGATACGGCGGTTGAACTTCATGCGGCCTACCGCCGACAGATCGTAGCGTTCTTCCGAGAAAAACAATCCGTTGAACAGCGTTTTCACCGCATCCTCGGTCGGCGGCTCGCCGGGCCGCATCATGCGGTAAATCGCGAACTGCGCCGTCATCTGGTCGGCGGTTTCATCGATTCTGAGCGTTTGCGAAATGTACGGACCCTGGTCGAGGTCGTTGGTGTAAATAGTCTGGATCTTGCCGATTTTGGCGTCGATCAGCTTTTGCAGCAGTTCTTCAGTGATCTCGTCATTGGCGTTGGCGATCACTTCCCCGCTGTCAGTATCGATCACGCCCTGCGCCAGCACCCGGCCGAGCAGGAATTCGTGCGGAACACCAATCTTGCTCAGATGCGCTTCCTGCATTTCACGCACATGCTTGGCGGTAATGCGCTTGTCCTTGGCGACGATCAGCTTACCCGTTTTGGTCGTGAAGTCGAAACGCGCGATTTCCCCGCGCAGGCGTTCCGGCACCAGCTCGAACTCGACCGCATCCTTGTGCAGGCGAAACGCGTCGAACATGAAAAATTCGGTAAGGATCTGCTCCAGCGAATAGCCCAGCGCCTTCAGCAGGATGGTCACCGGCATTTTGCGGCGGCGGTCGACGCGGAAATACAGGTAATCCTTCGCGTCATATTCGAAATCGAGCCATGACCCGCGATAGGGAATGATACGAGCCGAAAACAACAGCTTGCCCGACGAATGAGTCTTGCCGCGATCGTGTTCGAAAAATACGCCAGGGGAGCGGTGCAGCTGCGACACGACGACTCGCTCGGTGCCGTTTATCACGAACGATCCGGTCGTGGTCATGAGCGGAATTTCGCCCATGTAGACTTCCTGTTCCTTGATCTCTTTTACCGTCGGCTTGGACGCTTCCCGGTCCATGATGGTGAGGCGGACCTTGGCCCGCAGCGGCGCCGCATAGTTCAGGCCGCGCTGCTGGCATTCCTTGACATCGAACGGGGGCACGCCGAGTTCGTAGCTGACGAACTCGAGACGCGCATTCCTGGAATGGCTCTCGATCGGGAAAATGCTCTTGAACGCCGCTTGCAGACCCTCGGTCTTGCGCGTTTCCGCCACGGTGTTCGCCTGCAGAAATGCCGCGTAAGAGTCGAGCTGCGTTGCCAGCAGGTACGGCACTGGCAGTACGTTCGCCCGTTTGGCAAAACTCTTACGAATGCGCCTTTTTTCGGTGAAAGAGTAGCTCATCGTGGCTCCTCAAAAGTAAGGACGAACCACAACCGGGCACATCGCGCTCGATGCGCCCGGTTGCGATCTGACAGGTCCAGGCAGAAAAATAAAAGGGGAAAAGCCGACGGTCACCCGCCAGCGATGAATCGCCTGCAATCGTTACTTGATTTCAGCCTGCGCGCCGGCCTCGATCAACTGCTTCAGGATCGAATCCGCGTCGGCCTTCGATACGCCTTCCTTGACCGCCTTTGGCGCGCCGTCAACCAGATCCTTGGCTTCCTTCAGGCCGAGGCCGGTCAGTGCGCGCACCACCTTGATCACGTTGACCTTACTGGCGCCGCAATTGGTCAGCATCACGGTGAACTCGGTCTGCTCTTCCGCCACTGCAGCGGCCGCGCCGCCCGCTGCCGGCGCCGCCACCGCGACCGCGACCGCTGCGGCGGATACGCCGAATTTTTCCTCCATCTCCTTGATCAGGCTCGACAGCTCGAGCACTGTCATGTTGGAAATTGCTTCAAGAACTTCAACTCTGCCTAATGCCATTGTGATCTCCTAAGTATAAGTGAGGTGTAAGGAATGAGGCGTGAGGCGGGGTCAACCAGGGTTTACCCTTCACCACCCACCACTCATCCTTCATCAAAGTCACGCAGCCTGTTGGTTCCGGTCCCGTACGGCGGCGACGGTACGCACGAATCTGGCAGGCACTTCGTTGAGCGTCCGCACCATCGTCGCAATCGGCGCCTGCATTGTCGCCATCAGTCTGGCAATCAGTTCGTCGCGGCTCGGCAGCACAGCCAGATTCGCCACGTCCTTCGCGGACATGACGAAATTCGGCATGGCGCCGGCCTTGATTACGAACTTTTCGTTGCTCCTGGCAAACTCGTGCAATACCTTCGCGACTTTCGCTGGATCGCTCGAAATACCGTAGGCAAGCGGACCGACCATTTTTTCGGACAGTCCGACGAACGGCGTTGCGGCGACGGCACGGCGCGCCAGCGTATTCTTGAGGACGCGCAGATAAATTCCCGAGCCGCGCGCTCGTCTGCGCAATTCGGTCATTGCTGCGACCCCAAGGCCACGGTATTCGGCGACTACTATGGCCTGCGCCAGCGCAACTTCCGCACTGATTTCGGCCACGGCTGCCTGCTTCTGTTCCAGATTAAGACCCAAGGCCTACCTCCGCAAAATGTTTAAATGATGAACGATGAATGATTAACGATGAACGAAAAAGAAATTCCCGATACGGCCTTCCAGTCATCGTCCCGCGTCCCGCACACATCGTTCTCCCACCGGCGACCTTAGCTCCAGGCATTAGCAGCAAACCTGATTCTTAGGGACACGCCGTCTGCGTAGAGCGCGAGGAGTGGCGTCAGGAGTGAAAATCCTCAAATCCCCCTGCTGCCCCAACCTCATCAATTAAGTCGTCGGGTTTGGTATCGGCGCCAGCGTTCGGCTTTTGTCGCCTCACGCCTCACGCCTGACACCTTACCTTCAAACCCCTACGGTCTTTGACAACCTGCCGGCAATTCTCGCCGGCAGCCCAAAGTTCATTCCTCCATTATCCGTTCAAACTTCCCTGATCGACGCGAACGCCGATTCCCATCGTACTCGACACCGATACCTTCTTCAGGTAAATGCCCTTGGTGCCCGATGGCCGGGATTTGTTCACTGCATCGAGCAGCGCTTTCAGGTTATCTGTCAGTGCATCGACCGTAAACGACGCGCGCCCGATCGTGCACTGCACGACGCCGGTCTTGTCGGCGCGGTATTGCACCTGACCCGCCTTCGCGTTTTTCACGGCAGCGGCGACGTCCTGCGTGACAGTGCCGACTTTCGGGTTCGGCATCAATCCGCGCGGCCCGAGTATCTGGCCAAGCTGGCCGACCACACGCATGGTGTCGGGCGTTGCGATCACGACGTCGAATTCCATCTTGCCGCCCTTGATCTCCGCCGCGAGATCGTCCAGCCCTACGATATCGGCGCCAGCATCCTGCGCGGCTTTGGCCTTGTCGCCCTGCGCGAACACCGCGACGCGCACAGTTTTGCCGGTGCCGGCCGGCAGCACGACCGAACCGCGCACGGTTTGGTCCGACTTCTTGGCATCGATTCCAAGATTGATCGCGACGTCGATCGATTCATTGAACTTGGCGGTCGCGTTTTCCTTGACGACCTTGATCGCGTCGCTCAACGGATAAAGTCTGGCGCGGTCGAACTTGGCCGCCATCGCTTTATAGCGCTTCGAGAGATGTGCCATGTCACGCTCCCTCGACGTCGACGCCCATGCTGCGCGCGCTGCCAGCTATGGTATTCACGGCCGCTTCGAGGTCAGCGGCGGTCAGATCGGGCATTTTGACCCTGGCGATTTCCTCGGCCTGGGCACGCGTCAGCCTGCCGACCTTGTCGGTATGCGGACGCGGACTGCCCTTTTCGAGCTTCAGCGCTTTCTTGATAAGCACCGATGCAGGCGGGGTCTTGATGATGAAGGTAAAGCTCTTGTCGGCATACGCCGTCACCACCACCGGCAG
>Ga0209726_10005799_pt1 | contig 14738 bp, 16 predicted proteins | sample Subgrocontami54m_FD_187453 | JGI IMG/M metagenome (GOLD analysis project Ga0209726, IMG submission 187453) | Subsurface groundwater microbial communities from S. Glens Falls, New York, USA - GMW46 contaminated, 5.4 m (SPAdes) (version 3) | ecosystem: Environmental > Aquatic > Deep subsurface >... | reverse complement strand
TGGGAGCGGCTTGCTCAGCAAAATAAATACGTATAGTAACGATGTTTCCTTGCCGAGTCAAACTGTTATATAGCTCAATAGCTGGTAGTAAATACGCCGCCAGCCGTATGCTTACTGTAGGTTCTGCCAAAACTCCAAAGCCCACGGAAATTATTATGTTGGTATTGCTAACTTGCATTAAAGCACGATAGCTTTTGTCTTCGACTATCATTGTTTTCCTCCGTTGCGGTTGTTTTAGTGCGTTTGTTGAGGTTGAATAGATGAAATTTTTCCGCCAATTTTAAAACTACTTTTGTTGGCGGAAATTTCCAGCCAAAACTTGCTAGGCTGAAGCACTGAAATTTTTTTGTGCTGTTTATACGAGCCGCTTGCCAAAACCGCGGCAATGGCTCCGGAAGCACAACTGGTTTCAAAAATTACACTTTCAGTTGCTGGCACGTAGACAATAGGAGCAATCTTAAGCTTGGTTTTGGAAATTTTAGTACAGAATATCAGTCCAAAAGCTTTATTGGAAATTTTTAGTAATTTATACAGCTTAGGGATTAGTTGAGTATAGTTAATATTGTTTTTTGATAGCTTTTTTGTTATCACTAAGTGAGTTATACCTTCGAGCGTAACTAATTTGCCTAAAGCAACATTTTTTATAGAAATTTGCTTTTTTGAAATGGGAAACTCAATCTCCGCCCAACTAACTTTGCCTTGAGCATTAATTTTTGATCGGCCCCTAATAATTTTGTTAGTCCCGGAGCTTTCTAAATTGAAAGAGAATGATTTTTTAAGAGAATATTTTGCTTTATCTAACGCCAGCATGCTGGCAGTGCTACGCAGGGCGTTAGCGCAAAATTCTCCCCCCATCATTTGCACACGCATCTCTGCTTTCGGGTTTCTCGGCGCTTCTAAAAAACCTACTTGCTCGCAAGGAGGATCTTTTAATTGCAGAAACTTTTTTGCTACCTTGGAATAATCTTTCCTGCTCAATTTACTGGTTACTAATATAGTTGGATTGCCGCCAGGGTTTACGTATGTGTAATTAATTTTCATTAGTATTCCTTTCATCAGTTCCCGATTATTCGGAAACTAGTGTAAGGAGGATGCGTGGCGCTGCATCCTCGATTGTGGCCAGTTAAACTGGCCCTATAAGTGCGGGCCTGCGCCACCAAAGGCACGATGGATTTGATCAATTATCATTGGTCCTCAGCTATATCTTCGAGATTTTTGGGCCTCTCGATTAAGTACAACATGCTATGGTTGTTTGATTTTTTCCACCATAGCCGTTCAGGGCAGAAAATTAGGCTGACACCTTGGGGTAACTCCACTCCGATGGTTCTTTTAGTGCCCCAGCACCATAGCTTTTCCCCCTGTGTAAGCACCCAATACCGTGGATCAATTTGCATTTCAGTTATGCTATAAAAGATCCGCAGTAACGAAGGTCGGTGGAACTCTTGTTGATTTGTTTCACCGCTCGTTGAACGCGAACTAATCACTTCTGCGTCCGTAATGTGCCAAAAAGCTTGCAGCACAACTCGTTTGCGGAATATATCCATACATCCGCAAAAGTCCGGATCGAACGATTCAATAGCTCCGGTGGGATTGTTTACTTTCACATCTTTTTCACTCTTCTTGAAGCATTTGACTAACTCTTGAAGGGAAAAAGGTGTTCTGAAAATGAGTAAACCCTCATCGACAAGCTTGATAGGCCTGCCGAATAGCGTGTGAAGACGTGTAGCGACCTGTTTCATTATGCTCCTCCTCAGTAACTGACATTTTTCTTCTCGATTTAACGGAAAGTTTCAGAAGAAACAAAAACCCCTTCTTTTCGAGAAGGGGCTAATTTGATACTGAAAATTAATCAGCTAATATCAACACAACCCTTTCGCGAAAGAGGAGAGGGGAGTGTGATGAGTGTTAAATTGTTGAACTAAATATTTCATAAGTTTATTTGCGCATTCTATCTAAAATAAGTCTGTAACCACCCATGCCAGCGCGCAGCCAATGTGCCACACGAGTTACGGTGGTAGTGCTAGTGCCTACGTCCTCGGCGATTTCAATATAAGATTTAGCATTTGGTTCGTCGAGTTCGCGGGCCACTTTAAAGCGAGAGACTATCTCTTGGAGTTCTTTCATAGTCAAAAGGTCGCGGAAAAACCGTTCACATTCTGGTATGGAACGTAGTTTTAAAATGGCCTTAAAGAGAACATCGCTATCAGTTGTTTTCCAGTAGTTTTTCATAGTATTTAGTAAGTTTATATTAATATATTAGCATGTTAGCATGCTAATATAAAGATGTCAAGGACCTCTATGCAAGGTAATTTAGGCTATTTTTTTTTGCCAAAAAACTTCGGCAGTTTTAAATCGCTCATTTTCAGTTCGCGGACTCGCTGAATAATTCCTTTGTCATGCTCGTTGAGGTAATGGCGAATTTTGCTGCGGGCCGAGCTGGTTTTAGCCACGGCCAGCCAGTCGTGGGAAATGCTGACCGGCTTTTTTTGTTTAATAATTTCCACCACGTCGCCCTGGTGGAGTTCGTCATAAATTTTTGCCATTTTGCCGTTTATTTTTGCTCCCATCATAAAATAGCCCAAGTCCGAGTGGACCGAGAAAGCGAAGTCAATAACGCTGGCGCCAACTGGCAGGTCTTTGACGTCACCTTTGGGGGTGAGGACAAAAATGCGGTCGCGGAAAAAGTCTATTTTTAGGCTTTCCAAAAATTCATCGGGGTTGCCTGCGGTTTGCTCCTGCCAGGCGTGGAGTTCCTTTATCCAAATGGGGTTAGAGCCAAGCTTATCGGCTTTGCCTTGTTCTTCGTAAAACCAGTGTGCGGCAATGCCGCGTTCGGCCGCCTCGTGCATTAAGTCGGTGCGAATTTGAATTTCAAAAATTTTTCCCGACTTGTCAAAGACCGAAGTGTGCAGGCTTTGGTAGCCGTTGGGTTTGGGAAAAGCAATAAAATCTTTAACCCGGCCGGGGACGGGCTGGAAATGCTTGTGAATGGCGCCGAGCGCGGCGTAGCAGTCAGCCGTAGATTTGCAAATTACCCGCACGGCAATTTTATCGTAAATTTTGGTAATATCGTCCTCGTATTTTTTCAGTTTGTTAAATAGAGAATAAATGCGTTTGGTTCTTGCCGTGGTATTTAAAAATTTTATTCCCTCCAGGTGCAAAACTTGTTCAATTTCTTTTTGCAGTTGTTTAAAGTTCAGTTGTCTGGTCTCCAGTTTTTTTTCCAAAAGTTCCTGAGTTTTTTCATAATCTTTCGGGTTAACAATTTTAAAAGACAAATCTTCCAGTTCATCTTTCCACGCCCCAATGCCCAGGCGTCCGGCAATGGGGGCGTACATTTCCAAAGTTTCTGTGGCAACTTTTTGCTGCTTGTCTTTGGGAATAAATTCCAGAGTGCGCATATTATGCAACCGGTCCGCCAGCTTAATGAGCATAACGCGAATGTCGCTACTTGTAGCAATGAACATTTTGCGCAGGTTTTCCACGTAAAATTTGTCTTTGCTGTTGCGTAGGCGCACGTGGCCAAGTTTACTGACCCCGTCCACGAGCCCGGCAATTTCCTGGCCAAACTCTTTTTCTATTTCTCCCAATTTTGTGGGCGTGTCTTCGGTAATATCGTGGAGCAAGGTTGCGGCAATAGTAATAGGGTCGGGAAAAATTTGTCCTAAAATAACTGCCGCGGCTTCTGGGTGGGTAACAAACGCTTCGCCGCTTTTGCGCAGTTGCCCGGTGTGGGCGGACACGGCAAAGGTATAGGCTTTTTTAAGAAGCGTTTCTTCGGCTTTACTGAACTTATGAGGAATTTGTTTTAAGAAATCTGCAGACATAATAGGTATTATAGCATTTTTGCTAGTCTAATTGGAGAATGATACTATAGAAATATAATTAACTTATATATCTGTGCCCGAACTCCCAGAAGTTCAAATCGTAGTTTCCGAGCTCAACCGGAAACTTAAAAATAAAACCATCAAACAAGTTGTGGTAACCAAACCCAAAATGGTTAGCGTGGGGCCGCACGTCGTATCGAACATACGACAAGTTGAAAGTTATAAAGTCAAAAAGTTTATAAAGTTACTTATTGGCCAAAGATTCCTTTCCGTAAAGCGCCGGGCCAAACTTTTAATTTTTGATCTCTCCCAGCCTTCGCTATCCAGCCTTCGTAGCCACTTCGGCGGAGTAGGCAAGCTTCGGCGGGCAAGCAGGCCCCTGTCCATGCTGGTGCACTTGAAAATGACCGGCCAGTTTATTTATGAAGACAAAAAATTGCGTCAAAGAATGGGCAGTAAATATAGAATCATTAACAAATTAACCGCACCGCTCGTACAACTGCCAAGCAAGTACACCCACGTCATTTTTTATTTTACGGATAAATCAGTTTTGTACTTTAACGATTTACGCCAGTTCGGTTATCTCAAACTTGTGCGTGATGATGAACTGAATCAAGTCCCCGAGCTTAATGCTTACGGCCCCGAGCCTTTAAGCAAAGCTTTTACCTTGTTACTCTTTTACGCGGCCGCGCAAAAAGGTAACAAAAGGACAATCAAACAAATGCTCATGGATCCAAAAGTTGTGGCTGGCATAGGGAATATCTATAGCGATGAAATTTTATTTCACGCTAAAATTTTGCCGAACCGCCGGGTGGACACTTTGGACAAAAAAGAAATTGGAGCTATTTATAAACAAATTCGGCCGGTTTTGAAGACAGCTATAAAATATAAAGGCTCAAGCGTGGGGGATTTTGTCCGGACAGACGGCGCCTGGGGGAGTATGGGCAAGCATCATTTTGTCTACGGCCGCAAAGGACAGCCGTGCAAGCATTGTGGTACAATAATAAAAAGCATTAAATTGGGCGGCAGAACCGCGAGTTTTTGCCCCAACTGCCAAGCTTAGAACCAAGAATTAGGAATTATGGAACAAGAAAAAAATCAAAACTTTGATCGGGCCACAGAACGCCAAATGCTGGAAGCTATTCTGGAGAATACCAGAAAAACCAAAAACTACATAAAGTGGCAATTTATTATTACCGTGGCTCTGGTAGTTATTCCGCTTCTGGCCGCGCTGGCTATTATTCCGTTTGCTTTAAAATCTTTAACCGCGGTTTACGGCAGCGGGGGAATTTTGCAATAGTTTTATTAAAGCCAAACTTTCGCTTGGGCTGAAGCGTTGCGGAAGTTAAGCGAAAGTTTGAGAGGAGTACTTGGCGAAAGGCGATAGTCCCGACTATTGTCGGGACGTAAGCCTGAAGACAAGTAGGACGAATGCAAGACGAGCGCTGGCAACAACTTATAGAAATGGCCAAGCAGAATTTTAAGAATGTAGAATTGACTACGGAAGATTTAGTTTTGGAAACAGCCGAAGAAACTGTATTCTCTGGAACCCGGGATGTGCTGCAGTTTCAGACACCGCAGGACACTTTTAAGCTTATTCGAGAAAACCGCCCCGTGGTTTTAGAAAAAAAACAGCACTACTCTCACCGCCCCGGGGACACGGCCCGAACCGAGTATAAGCTTTCTGACACAGAGTTCTCCCATAAGCTTCGGGTTTACAAGGAAGACTTAAACGGCGAGTGGGAAGAAATTACTTTAGACAGACTGGGGTTGTAATATGCTCAAAGACCGTATTTTGACCACGCTAAAATTTTTTGATTTACAGGACATTCCGTTGACTGGTTTTGAGGTCTATAAATATTTGCTTAACGATCTGGAAAAAATAAAACCATTTCTCGGTTCAGACTGGGAAGTCACGGGTTTAGCAAACTCAAAAAATTCAAACCCTGCTTCACTAGACCAGATACTAGAGTGTTTAACGGAACTAAGCGGTGAGGAAGTGGAGACTACTCACGGGTATTATTATTTAAAATCGCGCGGTGAAAGCTTTGTGGAGAAGCGGCTGCGCAATTATGAGTATGGCCTAAAGCGGGAACGCCGCATTGAGCGTTTTAGTGCGGGAGTCCGGCACTTGCCGTTTATTCGCGGTGTGGCCTTGGGCGGTTCCCAAGCTTTGGGTCAGTATAAGGAGGGTTCAGACATAGACTTGCTGGTTATTACCGATTCCAATTTTTTATGGCTGGGGAGAGTGTTTATTACTCTGTATTTTCAAATTCTCGGTGTGCGCCGTTATCATAGCCACATTGCTAACCGGTTTTGCCTGAACCATTATTTAGCTGGTCCGAAGCAACTAAATGAAGACCGTAATATTTATACTGCCATGGAATATTTTAGATTGCGTCCCTTGTATGCTTCATGGGCCATTGCAGAGTTTAAAAATAATAATTTTTCATGGATGCGGTTATTTTTTTCCAATCTTGCCCTAGCAAAAACAATCGCAGAGCTCCCTTCCCAAATCCAAAAAGTTTTGGAAAAGGTCTTGAACAATTCTTTTGGCCGCCAATTGGAACGGCTAAGTCGCTTCATCCTACTTAGACACATTCAGACCGGAGAGCTTATTTTTGTAACTAATGACGAGCTGTCGTTTCACCCGCATAGCCGCAAGAGTCACTTATTTGATGCATTTTTTGAAGGGCAACAACTCAGTGTAGCCTCTATTGACATAGCTCAAAATTTTGTTAAAATCTAATTAGGTTATCACTCCATACTCAAGAGTGATAAAAAGTCCGTTAGACCTTACTTTAGCAGTTTTAAGGTCTTTTCAAATCACTAAATTTAAATTATAATTAATCGGCTAACAAACCAAATAAAGGAATTTTTATGAAAATTAAACCATTAGGAAATCGTGTATTGGTGAAACAGCTCTCTACTGAAGAAGTAACAAAAAGCGGCATAGTGCTGCCTGACACAGCTGACAAAGAAAAGAAAGCCCAAGGTAAAATTGTGGAACTGGGCAGCGGCGCAGAAGTAACGGCTCTGGGCCTAAAAGTTGGCGACACGGTCGTGTTTGGCAAATACAGCGGCGATGAAGTAGAAATAGATGAAGACGGCAAAAAAGAAGAATATAAAGTTTTGTACGTTGGCCGCGAAAAAGACGAGAGCGATGTTTTGGCTATTATTGAGTAATCAACATGCAAAGCATGTTGTCCCGTACTTGATACGGGATCTATGATTATGGATCCTGAAACAAGTTCAGGATGACAACTAACAAGAAAGGATTTAACAATGGCAAAATTAATACTTACTGGTAATAAGGCCAAGGAAGCAATAAAAAAAGGCATTGATACAGCGGTCGATGTAATTAGAGTGACTTTAGGGCCAACGGGTAAAGCGGTAATTTTAGACCGCGGTTTTGGCAGTCCTACTGTTACAGATGACGGTGTAACCGTAGCAAAAGACATTGAGTTGGACGATAAGTTTGAAAACGTGGGTGCGGCTTTAATCCAGGAAATTGCAAATAAAACCAACGAAGAAGCTGGTGACGGTACAACCACAGCTACAGTATTAGCTCAAAAAATGATTGAGGAGGCGTTTAGTGCGGTGGTTGTTAATTCGGCACGGGCCAATGATATAAAAAAAGGAATGGATAAAGCCGTAACGTTTGTAGTTGAGCAATTGCGTAAAGTAAAAAAGGAAATTAGCGGTAAAGAAAGTGTTGAGCAGGTTGCGACTATTGCATCACTTGATCCTGAAGTCGGGAAACTTATAGCCGAGGCCATGGAAGAAGTGGGTCATGACGGAGTTATTACCGTAGAAGAAGGCCAAACTATTGGACTTGAAAAAGAAGTGGTAAAAGGCATGCGTTTTGACAAAGGTTTTATTAGTCCGTATATGGTAACAAACGCCGAACGCATGGAAGCAATTTGGGAGGACCCTTACATTTTAATTACCGACAAGAAAGTTTCTTCTGTCCAGGAAATTTTGCCCCTGCTGGAAAAAATTGCCCAGACTGGTAAGAAAGAACTGGTAATTATTGCCGACGAAGTTGAAGGTGAAGCTTTGACCACTTTTATACTTAACAAACTCCGCGGTACCTTTAGTGTGCTCGCTGTGAAAGCACCAGGCTTTGGCGACCGCAGAAAAGAAATGCTGCAGGACATTGCCGTGTTAACCGGCGGCCAAGTTATTACTGAAGATTTAGGCTTTAAGCTGGATAAAGCCGAACTGGACCAACTGGGCCGAGCTCGCAAAGTTATTGCCACCAAAGAACATACTACTATTGTAGATGGTCAGGGTGACAAAAAGGCCATTGAAGACCGGGTTAATCAAATTAAGAACGAATATAAGGAAGCTACCAGCGACTTTGACAAGGAAAAATTGCAGGAACGCATGGCCCGCTTGGCCGGCGGCATTGGCGTTATAAAAGTAGGCGCGTTTACGGAAACGGAAATGAAAGCCAAGAAATTTAAAATTGAAGACGCTTTGAATGCCACGCGCGCCGCGGTAGAAGAGGGGATTATTGCCGGCGGTGGCGCGGCTTTTGTTAAAATTGCCCCTTTGTTGGAGAAAGAATTGGCTAAAGAAAACAGTTTGTCAGATGCGGAGCGCATTGGAGTACTAATAGTCCGCAAAGCCTTAGAAGCTCCGTTGCGGCAAATTGCAGCCAATTCAGAAGTTGACCCCACGGGAATAATTTCCTATATCCAATCCAGTAACCACGAGCATTGCGGCTACGATTTTACCAAGTATAGTTCTACAAATTGGGAGGATGGGAAATGCGACAACATGATAAGCGCGGGCATTGTGGATCCGCTAAAAGTGGCGCGGCTCGCTTTGGAAAATGCCGTGTCTATTGCTTCCATTTTAGTGACTACTGAAAGTGTTATTGTAGATAAGCCTGAACCAAAACAGTCTTCTGGAGGAATGGGCGGCGGCATGCCGGGTATGGGCGGAATGGATTATTAATTGGCTAAAATGTACAGGCCTTCCGAAATGTTTCGGAAGGCCTGTTTTAAAGAGATTTTTTGAGCCTCCTGGAGGGAGACCGATGGGGTTGTAAAAGATGAGATACATCGCGGACACTTTCCGGTAGAATAGCTAGGAAAGGAAAGTGTTTTATGAGTAATGATTTCCGCCTCAAGTGGGGCAAGCAACACCAGGTGTTAAACAAATACGATCGCTGGAAGAAACAAGCAGAACTATTAGGATTGTCCAAGAAAGCCAAGGCTAAGCTGGATTGGTTCATTTACTACTATGAAAAGGCTTCGGAAAATGCTCAACTAACCTGCCGTCACTTTGCCATCGGTAAGACCTGTTTCTACAAGTGGTTCGCCGTGTTTGACCCTGCTAACCTCAGAGCTTTGGAAGAATCCAGTCGAGCTCCCATTGGCAGGAGGGAGATAGAAGTCACCGGTTTGGAACAAGACCGAATTATCTATCTGAAAAAACTCAACCCTGAATACGGCAAGATGAAGATCGCTGTTTTGTATCCAATGCACTTTGGGGAGACCATAAGTTCCTGGAAAGTCCAGCGGGTAATTGAGAAGCACAAGCTCCAGAGAAAACCCTCTAAACCCACCAGAGCCTTTAAGAAACAGGCTCAAAGCAAGCGCAGAACCATTGAACTAAAGAAACAAGAGAAGCCTGGCTTTCTGGTAGCTTTTGACACCATTGTGCTCTACCGCAATGGCCTGAAGAGATATATTGTCACTGGCATTGATACAGTCTCTAAAGTAGCCTGGGCGAGGATGTATGCCACTCACTCTTCTGCTACGACCAAAGATCTCTTCCTACGGCTTCATGCAGTGGTATTAGGCCATATCCTAAACACTTGTTCAGACAACGGCTCAGAGTTTGAGAAGGAATTCAAAAAGCTTATGACAGTACTTAAAGTGCCCCAGTACTTCTCCAGATTCAAGACTCCCAAGGACAACCCGGTCTGCGAGAGGTTCAACGGCACCTTAAAGCAAGAGTTTTTAAGAATGGGCAACTATACTTCCGATATTCAAGAGTTTAACCACAGGCTCAATTCCTGGCTGCTGAAATACAACTGCTACCGACCGCACCAGTCCCTTAATTACCAAACCCCGTTTCAATACCATTTTAAGCAGAAAACTACCGAGGCCTTGTCCGCGATGTAGTCATCCAGTACAGCATATTGACAACTAACAATTTAGTATATACAATAATGGATTGCCAAACATGCGCATTTCCAGAAAATCTAATAGCTTTGGCAGAACAAAGGAGGAAAAATGAAGCCACAAAAAAATTTCAGGGCCTCTAGATTTTTGGTTTTATTTGTTGTTTTTAGTTTAGCTTGTGCTTCTAACCCAAGCCGGAGCACAGACCAGTATATACAAAAATACAAAAAAGAGTTCGAAAATGATCGCCAGTACTTTCATTCTCTTAGCTCACAACCTGTCATGGGCCCTTATGCAAGACGAGTGGAAGGTTCCATTGACGACTATATACGTCTAATCGCCGAGACCTTCCCCAAAGTCCAGAGCCTTCACATTCACTTTATAATGATGACTCATTACAATAGCGGTCTGAATGATGAAGTCCTTAAAAAAGTCCAGGAAAGCCAACCACAAGTTAAAGCTCTGCTTGAAGAACTTCATCCAGATGTGGTTGGGTATGAAGGACAGTACGCAAGCGACGTAACTATTGATGGGTTGGCAGAGAAGTTTCGGGAAATGGATAAGGAATATTCTGCCTTCTTGCGTCAGGAAACGGAGGAGGAAATTCAGCGGCTGGTTGCCGAGAACCTGAAAATAGATGGCGTCCTACAGTATCGGCGAGATCACCCTGAGGCTAGGATTATGGGAATAGAAGACAAGAACCTCTATTATTTTCATAACCTCTGCAGTATTTACATACGAGGCGCTAAAGATCCGGAAACTGTAAAGGCAGTTTATGAAATCTTTATGCGCACCCAACGTACTCGGGACAAGATCGTTATTGCCAAGGTAGTGCAAGAGCTGCGCCGGCTGAATAAGAAAGATGGAGCCATAGTAATGGGTGCGGGTCACGAGCAGGACCTGCGCGAAATTAGCTCCGACATTGGACTTGATTCCATCTTTCACGAAACCTTCATAAAAGACCCTAAAAAATAGGGCTATTAGACCCTTAAATTACAAAAGCGTTGGCCGTCTGTACTGACAGTCAACGCTCTTCTTTTTTAATATTTACATCTCCATTCCTTATAGAATTGCTTCAAAAATTCCTCCATATATTTATGTCGCTGTTTGGCCAACTTTTTAGCCGTTTTAGTGTGCATCCTATCTTTTAAGAGCAAAAGTTTTTCGTAAAAATGATTGATTGTGCTTGCACTTAGTTTTTTATATTGCTCAAATGAACTATGAAGAGTTGGCTTTTTGCCTGGGATATGCAGAGGAATATTAAATCTTCCACCAAAACTAAATGTTCTCGCCACGCCAATTGCTCCCAATGCATCTAATTTGTCAGCGTCTTGGACAACTTTTCCCTCAATAGTTTTCATATTATATTTTACTTTTGCACCCTTAAAAGAAATTTCGTTAATTATATATTCAATCTCGTTTATGATTTTACTTTTGAGTTTAAACTTTTTGAGCCACTTTGTGGCAACCTGACCTCCAATTTTATTATCACCACCATAAAATTTATAGTCGGCTACGTCGTGCAGGAGTGCTGCCAACTCAACCACAAACAAATCAGCTTTTTCTTTTTTGCCAATATATAGTGCTAACTTTCTAACACGATCAGCGTGTGACCAATCGTGCCCAGGATCGCCTTTCATAGTTTTCTTCACAAACTCTTCAGTTCTTTTGATTATTTGTCTTTTATTCATAAAGTAATCATAGCAAACAAAAAACCGGCGCGAAAGCCGGTTTCAATAAATTATTGTTTTTCTTTAAATACCGAGAAGTACTTTCCCTCGGACAAATTTTTAGCTACTTCCTCCGATGTAAACGTCCGTCCATTCATGCATATATAAACACCAGACTCGAGCTGTTGAACTTTTGCTATCGCGTAACCTAAATTGAAAGCTGCATCTGAACCATCGAATCCTCTCAAAGGAGCCATTGCACCGGTTAAAACTATTGCCTGGTCTTTGCGCTTAAGATTGGCTTTGATAATCCGCCCCGTGTCTGGCATGGTATAGGTTCCATGGGTAATAATAATTTTACTATAAGGGCTTTGTTCTATAACAGCTAAAATATTATCAATATCTTCTTCAGTAAGTTTGCGACTATCTTTCATGCAGATTTCCTTAAATTCCAGATCTACATAAAGAAATAATTGTTTAAAATACTTGGGTAAATCTGAATGGTCGTTGACTACTGTGGTATCTACTTTTCCCTCCCAGTGGGAGTCAATGGTTCCTCCGGTAAGCAAAACCTGAATTTTATTGTCTATTTTGTCTGCCATATTTTTATTATAACTAAAAACTACCTTTAAGGCTATCCTAAAGGCCTTGAGTTACCCCAGTACCATCCCGCCTCCGGCGGGAGCTACGGGGCAAACTTCCACTTATCAATATTAAACAAGACTGTCACGGATTGAGCTCCATAAACTTTCATCAACTTCAACTGTTTCGCCCCGCAACTTAGCCCAGTCTTTTAACAACTCACTTTCTTTTTTAGTCAATCTATTCGGTACAACTACCCGCACAGTTATTAGTAAATCACCACGGCGGCCGGAATTTATAAGCGGCACGCCTTTGCCGGCCACGCGCAGAACTTTTCCCGATTGGGTGCCGGACGGAACTTTTAGCTCAATCTCGCCGTCCAAAGTTTTTATGGGAATTTTGGCGCCCAACGCGGCTTGGGCAAAACTAATTGGTACTTCTTTAAGCAGGTTTTGCCCCTGCCGAATAAATTCTTTGCTTTTTTGCACATGAATGAGCAAATACAAGTCCCCGGGTTTGGAATCACGGTAACCCACTTCGCCTTCCCCGCCAATGCGAATGCGCTGGCCATTGTCTATGCCGGCTGGAATTTTTATTTGCAAAGTTTTCTCCTGGCGGGTTATGCCGCTACCGTCGCAAGTGGCGCAAGGATTCTCGGGAATTTTACCTTCACCGTCACAACGATTGCAAGTAGTCGTGGAAGCAATGTTGCCAAAAATAGTTCGCCTAGTGGTGCGGATGTTGCCCTGACCATGGCAAACCGGGCAAGTCACTACTTTGGTTCCCGGTTTCGCTCCAGTGCCTTTGCAAGTTTGGCACTTGTCTTTTTTTTCTAAAACAATGGTTTTTTGCATACCAAAGATTGCTTCCTCAAAACTAATAGTCAAAGGCATTTCCAAATCTACCCCGCGCCGGCGTCTTTCCGTGCGTTCTGAACGCGAACCAAAAATGTCGCCGAAAATATCGCCGAAATCAAACTCCACCCCGCCCTGCCCAAAACCATTAAAATCCCAGCCAGAGGCTGGTCCGCCTCCGGCGGAAAAACCACCATAACCGCCACCGCCATTTCTTTGAGCATCTTCAAAGGTCTGGCCATACTGGTCGTACTGACTGCGTTTTTCCGTGTCCGACAAAACCTGGTAAGCTTGGCTAACTTCCTTAAATTTGTCCTCGTTGCCTTTGCCTTTGTCCGGATGATACTGGTGCGCCAGCTTCCGATAAGCTTTTTTTATTTCTTCAGGCGAAGAGGACTTGCCAATTCCTAAAATGTTGTAATAGTCTTTTTGCACCATAAAATAACAAGATAACAATTTAACAAATTAACATAAATATACAGCTCTGTTAAACTGTTATATTGCTAAATTGTTAAATTGATTTATTCCGTTCTAAACCCTACCTGCGGCGATGTCGCTTCTCCAGCCTTAATGGTGCCGAATTGGTCTTCAAATTTTTTCAAATTATCCTGCATGGCCAAGACCAAAGCCTTCATGTGAGCGGGACTAACAATAACTCGGCTGGTAACTATGCCGTTGGTTTGGACTATATTCATAAAATCCAAAACAAACTCATTGTTGGTATGTGTAATCATAGCTTGGTTTGAGTACACACCTTTTAAAATATCGTCGGTTATTTTAACCTGAACCTGCTGTCCGCCAGCTGGCCCCGACGGTACCGTCGGGGCTGGCGGACTATTTTGTTCTGCCATCCCATTAGAATTTGTCATATATTTCTTTCCCTTTCACCCGTCCCAATTTATTCTAACGGGACAAGTATATTTATTGTCTTTTTAATTAATTTGCTAATTATGTTAATATACAGATGGATGTGCTGACAATCTTAAGCAGTTTGTCCTTCAGCCCCTGACAGCTAGTTTCATGGCTGCGATGGGCAAACAATTCAGCTGTTACATGGAGGTGGTGTCTATGAGCAAGTATTCGCATTTTCGTCCAGTCGAGTTTTACCAAGCATTGAGGGTTCTATTCGGTAGTTTACGCTCTCTATTCTCGTCAAGGAGGACCATTTCAATCATTTGAATTTCCCTGCCGCAACAGTTCCGCCCGCCTCAACCCGCCATTCGTTTCTAGGAATTGTTGCCCTAACAACCCGCCCAAATCAGCGCATGAGCGGTCGCACACCCAAATGTGGCCGCTCTTTTATTTTATTCTTTAGGGACTTCTTTATACTCCGCGTCAACTGGTCCTTCTTCTTTGTTATCTCCCGATTGATTTTCATCTGCGGTATTGGATCCCGCTGCCGCCGGTCCTTCGGAAGCCGTGCCAGCGGGCGGAGTGGAGTCGGCATACATAGCCGCGCCAACTTTGCTGATGGCATCGGAGAGACTTTGCATTTTGGCACGAATGGCTTCTAAATCGTCTTTGTCTTTGACTTCTTTGAGCGCCGCTACTGCCGTTTCCACTGCGGTTTTGTCTTCAGCTTTGATCTTTGCCTGTCCTGAGCCTGTCGAAGGGTCGCCAGCATCTTTTAAAGTTTTCTCGCTCACGGAAATTAAGGTGTCAGCC
>Ga0209726_10005798_pt1 | contig 14739 bp, 13 predicted proteins | sample Subgrocontami54m_FD_187453 | JGI IMG/M metagenome (GOLD analysis project Ga0209726, IMG submission 187453) | Subsurface groundwater microbial communities from S. Glens Falls, New York, USA - GMW46 contaminated, 5.4 m (SPAdes) (version 3) | ecosystem: Environmental > Aquatic > Deep subsurface >... | reverse complement strand
GCGATCCACTCCCAAACGTTGCCGATCATCTGGCGGCAGCCGAAAGCGCTGTCTCCGGCCGGGTGGGCGCCAACTTCAACCAAACCTCCCCCGCGCCAATCGAGATTGGCGTGTTTTGGCGCCGGCTGCTCATCGCCCCAGGGGAAATGGCGCCGGTGGTCGGTGTAACCATCGCGGGCAGAGTTCGGTTCAGCGGAGGCGGCGATTTCCCACTCGGCCTCGGTGGGCAAGCGGCGGCCCGCCCAATTGCAATAGGCTTCAGCTTCGTACCAGCTGACGTGAACCAAGGGCAGGTTTTCATTAAGCGGCAGGTAGCGATCGTAGATTCGTTGTTGCCAGCTGCCGCTGCTATCTCGTCTCCAGTAGACCGGGTGGTCTAGTCTTTCCGTGAAATCGCGAATCTCGGCCGTTTCATTCATCGTTCGGTTAAAGAATTTCTCGAAAGATTTTTCCAATTGTGGCACGCCGCCGGTTTCCAGCCAACGCCAGCCGTCGGCGCTCCAGAATTGCGGCTTGCGGTAACCGCCGGCTTTGACAAAGGCGAGAAACTCGCCGTTGGTTACCGGCGCGCGCTCGATGCGAAAGGGCTGGACCTCGACTTCATGAGCCCACTTCTCGTTGTCGAAAACGAAAGGGAAGTCGGGCGTGGCGCCGACCATGAATCTGCCACCGGGAACCTCGACGTCCCCGGGGCAAGGGCCGCCGCCGCTGGGCGGGTCGGTGTTTTGCTTGTTAAGACTCGGCGGCGGATAACCGAGCGTCTGCCGCGTATAGGCCAGGGCTTCGGAGTGCATGCCTTCGTGAAACGTGGCCAGCGAATAAAAATAAAATTCATCGGCAGAAAGCTCCGCGGCGTGGTCGATGCGTTCGATACATCGGTCGATCACGTCGTTCATATAACGCTGGGTATTGGCGTGCGACGGCAGGAGCAGCTCCCAGCGGGTGTCGTGCGCCACGTCGGTGGAGTTGTAAAGCTGATCGCCGTTTTCGAGCAACGGTTGCTTTTTGTTCAGGTGGCGTAGTACCCAGAATTCCTGGAACCAGGCGACATGGCCGATTTCCCAGAGGGGAGGATTGACGATGGCAAGCCGCGGCCCGATTATCTGCCGGTCGTCGAGGTCGGCGACAAGAGCGAGGGTGCGCGCGCGGAATTCGCGCATGACGCGCGCGAGTTCGCGCGGCTTCATCATGGCGCCGATGCCGCCTAATGTTTGTCCGGTTTGCGTTTTCATTTCAGCGTCGTCAGGCTTCCGTGTGGCTAACCGCGGAGGCGCTGAGGGCGTGGAGTAAAGAGTTTTTGATTGAAAAATACTCCGAACTCTGCGAACTCTGTCCTACTATAGCTCAAATTTTGCGCAGCTTGCGCAAATTTTCTGCCGCATCAATCTAAGTTGGCGAATCGCAAATACTATCTCACCACGAAGCACACGAAGGACACGAAGGTTTCGGACATCGATATTTTAAAACTTCTTAACTTCGTGCTCTTCGTGACCTTCGTGGTAAAAGTTATCTTTTCATCTTTGGTTGTGGCTGTGCTGCGCTGTGCCTCTGTGGTGAAAACTCTTTCACAGTCAGCCCGGAAGAGCCTCATTTTATAGACCAAATTTACGCTAGTCCCGGATGTCGATCAAGGACGGCGGTGACAATCGCCATGCTCACCGGAGCGCGGCTTGAATCAAGTTCCGCCAGTTTTTGATCTCGGTTCCCCATTTCTCCCTTCGATGCTTCGATAAGTAGCGCGATGCCGCCTTCAAATGGGTAAGTTCAGTAGCTGTTAGCCGGAGGGATTGCTTGCTCTTCTTCGCCCGTTGGTTCCTCTCGCAAAAATTGCGAATCGCACCCCAGTGCGCAAGCGCACCGGGCCCAAAGCGCCGCTTGACGATCTTTGTCCAGCTTACTTCCGGTCGATACCTCCGTGGGTCCGCAGCATAGTCGAAGCAGGTCGCCAAAGGAACGAAGCCGAGTTCCTCTTGAAGCAACGGATTATTGAGGTAACCGTAAACCGCTACGGGCAATCGTGGATCGCGACCGCGCAGCGGGCCGATGTGAAGCTCGTCGCTCATGGAGAGATCGTTGACCGGGTAATTGTCCCAAAGGATCAACGGATGCCGGACACGATTCGCGATTCCTCGCACATGAGCGAGCGTGATGGTTTTAGAAACAACGGCTGGCCCGGTCCAAAGGCATGCGGTTCCTGACGGCAGATATTCTGCGAGGGTTTCCAGAAATTGCGGCTCAAACGCTCCGAAGATGCGCGCGAGCAGAGGGTCCGGCGTGTAGTACGACGGACAAATCCACCATTCGACGTCGGTCCAACCGGCGGGTTGAGATTCGGTGATTCGTTTTAGCCAAGTTCCTTCCGCTGCCGCCAGGCTGTTCTTAAATCTTTTGCGGTCGATCTCATGCACCAGGCGGGACGGAATGTCGTCGAACAGCACCGCGAAGGTGCGCACGCCGGCGTCGTAAAAGCGCCGCGCTTTCTTGAGCAGGATGCGAACCGGTTCATCGGCGCTGAAGCAGAGACCTTCGCCCGGATGAAAGCCGTAGACGAAATCGATCTGGTGGCCCCGCGCCGCGCCGATCAGCCGGAGCAGCTCTTGCCACTCTCTGCGCGGGTAGGGAAGGCGCCAGCGACTGCGATGGTAAGGATCGTCTTTCGGCGCGTAGAGGTAGGTATTCATGCCGCAGGCGGCGCCGAAGACAAAAATCGCCTTGCGGTGCTTCATGCTCCACGGCGGGCCGAAAAATCCTTCGACGACGCCGCGGCGCGCGAAGGTATTTACCGGAGCTGACATAAGTAGAACTTGGCACAGGCCGCCAAATCTGGCAAGGTTTTCTTGCCAAGTTCGATTGCATTGCATAGGATTTGTGGCAAGTCAGTATGGGTGGGTGAACGGCGGTGTTATGCCTCGGATTTGGAATGCACTTGCTTTGACCTGTGGTTTGTCGATGATGCCGCTGGCAGTTTCCCATGGTCAAAACGTTACGGCAACGGAAATGGTGCAGATTCCCTCCGGCGGATTTCTGATGGGCAGCGACGATGGACCGCAGGACGAGCGCCCACAACATAGAGTTCAATTGGCGGCGTATTGGATCGACCGCACGCCGGTCACTAACAGCCAGTTCGCTCAGTTTCTCAACGCCATCGGACCGCAAGGCCCACAGGGTGAAAGGTATTACGACATCAACGATAATGACGCGCGGGTGCACCGGCGCGACGGGAAATGGCTGGCGGACTCCGGTTCGGAGAATCATCCGGTGGTCGAGGCTTCGTGGTACGGCGCCCTGGCTTATTGCCGTTGGTTGGGCAAGCGCTTGCCGACGGAGGCGGAATGGGAAAAAGCGGCGCGTGGCACCGATGGGCGCAAATTTCCGTGGGGCAACGAGCCGCCGGACAAAACGCGCGCTCACTTCGGCGCCGGGTGGAACGATCTCCGGCCGGTGGATGGCTTTCCGAAAGGCGCCAGCCCCTACGGGGTTCTCGACATGGCCGGCAACGGCTGGGAATGGGTCAGCAGCGCTTATCTACCCTATCCCTATGATACTAAAGATGGGCGGGAAGACTTGACTCGCGAGCAGGTCCGGGGCACAAGGGGAGGCGGGCATGATTCACGCACTGAAGAACTTACGACGACTCATCGAGGGCGTCAGGTGTCGCGCAATGCGCGCGGCGGACACCATAACATCGGGTTTCGCTGCGCCCGCTAGCAGACTGCTGAAAAAGACTCATATGCCGATTGCCCTGAGCATGGTCGAAGGGTGCGCTCAATCGCCTCGCTCCGACGTACCAGCTTGCAAAGCGCAAGGCGCAAAGAGCAAAGAGCAAAGAGCAAAGGAGAACGCTTTGCGCCTTGCCCTTAGCCTTTAGCGAACTTTCGCGCCTCGCCTCTGAGATCTTTTTGAGCAGCCTGCAACCGAGTTTTTCAGCAACCTGCTAGAGCAATTAACATCGCAGCTACCGCGAATGTCAATTTACCTGCTCATAGAAGGCATACTCATAGGAATGATGGTCGCCGTGCCGGTGGGACCCTTGGGCTTGTTCTGTATCAACCGCGCGCTGGCGACGGGCGCTCTCTGCGGTCTGGTTTCCGGGTTGGGCGTGGCCAGCGCTGATGCCCTGGCGGCGGGCATCGCCGCTCTAGGCATTACCTTGATTTCCGGCTTCTTGACTGACCATCAAGTCCTGTTACGCCTCGGCGGTGGATGTTTCCTCTGTTACCTTGGATTAAAGATCTATCGGACTAAACCTGCGGTGCAGACGCCGTCGGGCAAAGTCAACGGCTTGGCCGGCGCCTACGCCACGACCTTTCTGCTGACGATTTCCAATCCGGTGACGATTCTCTCATTCATCGCGATTTACGCCGGTTGGCAAGTCGAAAGTTTGAGCGGCCACTATGTTGCCGCGGCCGTGCTCACGCTCGGGGTTTTCATCGGCTCGGCGCTCTGGTGGGTTTTGCTGTTTCTCGGCATGACCGCCTTTCCCGACAGGTTCAGCCTGCAAACGCTCGGTTGGATTCATCGCGTATCCGGCGTTCTCATAGCTGGTTTTGGCGTCGCGGTGCTTTTGAGCCTCTCGCCGCTGAGGCAGGCTCTGGGAATTCAGTTCTGATGGGAAGCAGTCATGGGACGGCAATCGAGAAACCCGGCGGCGGCATTCCCGTCGCGCTGAATCTTTGTCTCGCCTTTTTCCATACCGCGGTCAACCTTTTCCAATTTGTCATCCTGCCGTTGTGGCTGCTGCCGAAGGATGTGCGCTGGGGATGGACGTTGGCGCTGTTGGCAATGCTGACCAATCCGTTTTGGAGCCTGCTTCACGAAGCTATTCACGATCTGTTTCACCCGAACCGAACCGTCAATGCGCTGGCGGCGAGACTGCTGGCGGTTCTTTTCGGCGCGCCGTTTCGCATCCTGCGCCTGAGCCATCTGTTGCACCACAAGTTGAATCGTCTGCCGGTAGAGGGGACGGAGTATTACGACAAGACGAAGAATTCCAAGGCCGGCGCCGCGCCGGGTTATTACTTTCAGATATTGCTCGGCCTGTATTTGGCGGAAGTCTTGAGCACGCTCTTTTTTCTCCTGCCGCGCTCGTGGTTGAAACGCTTCAAGGAGCGTTTTCTGGCGCCGCAAAGCGTCAGCGGCATTTTGATGCAGAACTGGCTGGGGGCTGGCGCGCTGCACGAAATTCGCATAGACGGGATGTTCACCCTGGCGTTATTTTCTTTTTCCTTTTACTGCTATGGCGAGCACTGGCCGCTGCTGCTGGCGGTTCTGGCGGCGCGCGGATTTCTGATTTCTTTTTTGGACAACGTCTATCACTACGAGACCCCCGTGGGAGATGTGTTTTATGCGAGGAATCTCAGACTCAACGGGGCGCTGGAGCGGCTCTTGCTGCATTTCAATCTCCACGGCATTCACCATCTCAACCCGGCCATTCCTTGGAGCGATCTGCCTCGGGCCTTTCTTGCCCAGGCGGGAAAATTCGAGGGCAGTTACTTTAGCGCGGCGCTACGCCAACTGCGCGGGCCCATCGCGCTGCAGGATTTGCCCGGCGGCGCGGCGAAGGAAAGAATTCACCGGGCTTAGATGCCTTTTTTAAAGAGCAGGACGGAAAACCACTGATCGGGGTCGGTGCAGTGCTTGACCGGCGCGAGATCGAAGAAGCGGATCTGCTCCTGGAGCCGCAGGGGCTCGAACTTGCGGCTGATTTCGACGAGAATCTTTTCATCTTGTCGCCAGTAAAATGACGCGCCCACTTCCGGGAAGCGGATCTCATGGCTCCCGGTCGCCACGGCGAACATTTCGATTTGCTGCCATTCAGGATTGTACCAGGAGTGATAGCGCATCTTGTCGAGGTCGAAATTGCTATGGAGGCGGTGGTTGATGTTGCGGAAGACGTTCAGAATAAACTCCGCTGTGACGCCGCGGCTGTCGTTGTAAGCGTCTTCGAGGAGGTTTGCCGGCTTGACCCGATCGGCGCCGAGCAAAAGAAAATCGTTGGGACCCATGGCGGCGGCGAGGGCGCGGAAGAAACGCGGAAAATCGGTGTGGTTGAAGTTGCCGATGGTGCTGCCGAGAAAGACAAACAGCGTCGGCAAACTTTTCTCGATGGCGTTGAATCCCTCCTCATAGCGGGCGTGCAAGCCGTGGAAATCGATTTCAGGAAAGTCCCTTTGCACGGCTCGTTGGGACGCCAGCAACGCTGACCGGCTTACGTCGATGGGCGCGAAGATGCTACGGCCCCGCCGGCGGGTTTGCTCGGTCAATAGATGGACCGTTTTCTTGCTGTAGCCGGCGCCGAGCTCGACGACACATTCGACCGGAGCGGCGGCGATAATATCGGCGGCGTGGGATTCGAGAATGCCGTTTTCGGTTCGGGTCAGGTAATACTCCGGGAGATGGCAAATCTCTTCGAACAGCTCGGAGCCGTGCTCGTCGTACAGGTGATAGGCCTCCAGCCAGCGCGGTTGGTCCCAGAGCGTCGTTAGGATGGAAAAAATCGGCACGGAGTCGAGATCGGCGCCTTCCAGGGACCAGATGCCTGGCGGATCGTTGCACCAGCGGGAAGTTTGCTCGGCGGCGAATATTCTCGGCAAGTTTTCTTGTTTCATGAGTGAAGAGACTATAAAAGAAAACTCGACGGGTTTAAACCCGCAGCCAGACATCGGAAATCATGAGTAACGGCCAGACCACCATCGAGTTTCGTAGCGTCGGCTTTGCGCTGCCGAACGGGCGCACGTTGCTCGCCGACCTGAACTTGGCGGTGAACGCGGGCGAGACTCTGGTGCTGCTGGGGCGCAGCGGTTCGGGCAAGACCACGACGATGAAGCTGATCAATCGTCTGCTCGATCCAACTTCTGGCGAGGTGCGCGTCGAGGGCAGGCCGACATTGGAGTGGGACCCGATCCGGCTGCGCCGCCGCGTCGGCTATGTGATTCAGGAAATCGGCCTGTTCCCGCATCTAACCATCGAACAAAATATCGGCGTCGTGCCGCGTCTCGAAGGCTGGGAGCCGGAAAAAATCCGCACCCGGGCGCGGGAACTTTTGGTGATGGTCGGGCTTGAGCCGGATCGCTTCGCCGGGCGTCTCCCGCGAGATCTGTCAGGCGGGCAGCGCCAGCGGGTCGGCGTGGCGCGGGCGCTCGCCGCCGATCCGCCGATCATTCTGCTCGACGAGCCCTTCGGCGCCCTCGATCCGATCACCCGCCGGGAAATTCAGCAAGAGTTCCGTTCGCTGCAAGCAAAGCTCCACAAGACGTTGGTGTTCGTCACTCACGATATCGGCGAGGCTTTCGTTCTGGGGTCGCGCATCGCGCTGCTTAAGGATGGGCAGATGATCTTGCTGGGTCCGCCCGCCGAGTTGCTCGCATCCAGCCATCCCGAGGCGCGCGCCTTCGCGGACTGCTTTCTCGACACTCAATCGATCGGGAGAACGACGTGAGTTTCGTTAACTTTCTTTTGAGCAACGGTCACGAGACACTTGAGCTGGTGCTCGAGCATTTGTTCTTGGTCGTGGTCTCCACCGGCATCGCGATCCTAATCGGCGTGCCGCTGGGAATCTTGCTCACGCGCAAGCCGGGCTTGAGCAAGCCGGTGCTCGGGTTCGCCAATATCATGCAGACGGTGCCGAGTCTGGCGCTGTTTGGCTTCTTGATTCCGCTCAACTTATACCTTTTCCAGGTGAAGATTGTCGGCGGCATCGGCGCGCGCACGGCGATTGTCGCGCTGGTGCTCTACTCGCTCCTGCCGATCATCAGAAATACTTTCACCGGAATCAGCGGCGTCGATCCGGCGATTCGCGAGGCGGGTAAAGGCATGGGCATGACCGACCGCCAATTGCTTTTCCAAGTCGAGCTTCCGCTAGCGCTGGGCGTCATCATCGCCGGCGTGCGAGTTGCGACCGTCATCTGCGTCGGCACGGCGACCATCGCCGCCGCTATTGATGCCGGCGGCTTGGGGCGCTATATTTTTCGCGGCCTCAGGGCCAATGACAACGTGCTCATCCTCGCCGGCGCGGTCCCGGCGGCGCTGATCGCTCTGGCGGCCGACCTTTTGCTCGGCACCGTCGAGCGGGTAATGCGCCTCGGTGACGCGGTCAAAGGAAAGAGAATCCTCTGGGGCGCAGTCTTCGTGTTGGTCCTGGTGGGCATGATCGGCGTCACTAATCTCTTTTCGGGGAAGAGCGCGGAGCGCGTCGCCGTGGGGTCGAAGGATTTCACCGAGCAAGTGATTCTTGGTGAACTCCTCGCTCAGGCCATCGAAACGAAGACCGCTCTGAAAGTCGAGCGCCGCTTCGATCTCGGAGGTGCCCTCGCCCATGAGGCGCTCGTCGCCGGCGAGATCGATATGTACGTCGAATACACCGGCACGGCGCTCTTGGCGATCTTGAAAGGCCGGCCGTCCAGTGACCCGCAGGAGGTTTTCAAGCGCGTCAAAGCGGATTATGCGAGCCGTTTCAATCTCGAGTGGGCCGAACCGCTGGGTTTCAACAACACCTTCGCGATTCTGGTGCGCGGGGAGGACGCGCAAAAACTCGCCTTGAAGACCGTGAGCGACGCGGCAAAGATCTCGGCGCGATGGCGTGCCGGTTTCGGCCAGGACTTCATGTCCCGGGCGGACGGCTATCCGGGCTTCGCCAAGACCTACGGCTTTCGTTTTCAAGAGACCCGTGAGATGGATTTGTCGCTGACCTACCGTGCGCTCGCCGAGAAACAGGTCGATCTGATCGCCGGCAATTCGACGGACGGTTTGATCAACCGCTATGGATTGTTTCAATTGGCAGACGACCGGCATTACTTTCCGCCCTACGATGCCGTGCCGGTGGCGCGGCAAAGCGCGCTGGACAAACATCCCGAGCTGCGCGGCGTTCTGAAACAGCTCGGCGGTATTCTCAGCGTCGACGAGATGAGAAAATTGAACTACGCCGTCGACGGCGAAAAGCGCCAGGCCAAGGATGTGGTGCGCGAGTTTTTAGCGAAAAAGGGGATGGACAAAGTAGGGGCGCGATTAATCGCGCCCCTACCTGCAAAACATTGACGGATCGAAAGGGAGGAGGATTGGCCATGCAAACAAGGTTCATCGGGTTACTGATTGCGACTTTGATTCTCGCCCCGGCATCGGCGGGGGCGCAAAAACTCGAGCGGGCGATCGTGGCCTTCGGCTCCAGCGGCGGCAACCTGACGCCGTTTTGGGTCGGGCGCGAGTCCGGACTTTATCGCCAGCACGGAGTCGATGCGGACGTGGTGTTCTTTCGCGGCAGCACGATCGCGATCATGCTCTGGTGACGAAAGATGCCCAATTCGCCGGCTTGGGGGCCAGCTCGGCTGTGTTGGCAAAACTCGGGGGTATGGACACGGTGCTGATCGCCACCGCGACGCCGGGATTGCTGTTCTACCTGATAACCAAGAAGGAGATTAAAAGCGCGAACGATCTGAAAGGCAAAAAGATCGCCGTGAGCCGCCCGGGCACCGATTCCGATCTCGCAGCCCGCGTGGCGGTTCAGCGGCTGGGACTCGCGGAGAAGGACGTCGCCTTCGTCAGTGTCGGTGCCGACGCTGAGCGCGTGATGGCCATGAGCCAGAACGTGGTCGATGCCACGGTCGTCACGGTTGCTGGCTATGTCGCTGCGCAAAAGTTAGGCTTCAACACGCTCTTGGATTTATCCCAGGCCAATATTCCCTACGAGGCGGCGTCGCTGATCACCACGCAAACGCTAATCCGCGAGAATCCGGATCTGGTGCGGCGCTTCACGCGCGGCTTCGTCGCGGCGATTCAATACGCCCAGACCCACCGCGATTTCACAATAAAAGTCTTAAGCAAATACATGCGCACGGAGGATAAGGACATTCTCAACGCCAGCTACGATTACTTCGTCGGCCGCGTGATTCCGCGCACGCCCTACGTGAGCGAGAAGGGTCTCCAGGCGGTGATCGATTTCATCCGCCAGCGCAATCCGCAAACACCGAACGTCAAAGCGCAAGACTTCATGGACAATCGCTTTATCAAGGAACTGGACGAGAGTGGGTTTATTCAGAAGCTTTACGCAAAGTAAGTACAATCTGGAAGGCGCTTGTCTGGAAGTTTAAGGAGCCGGCCCGATCCGGAAGAGGTCTGTTGGGCGGTGTTTGATTGATGCGCCTTTCAATCTCACCTGCTAGGTTCCGAGATTTGTAGGCTTGCCATGCGACTGCATTTGCTCAGTCTCGGACACTTTTCGGACACGCAAAGAGCAGCCGTTGGACTTGTTGAGTTACGGCTCGGTTGCAGGCTCTGGCGGACTCGGAATGATTTAAGAGCGCAACTTCGCGTTCGACGCCAGCACGCCGGGGGTGACCGAAGAGACGCTGCTCGTCCGGAGGGTTCGCGGGATCGAAGAAGCGCTGCTAAAACGCAAAGAGCGGACTTTTTTCTCCGTCAACTCGGGATATCAACGTCGGGCGTTTCCAAGATTTTATCGCGAAGTTTATCCAGCTACTTAACAACGTGCCTTTTCCGTTCCCCGGGAGGGTTGACTTCCCGCGACCCCGACACTTCAATTTTGCCCACGCCGGGCCCGGCGTGGGCCCAGAGTCTAGGGGCCAGGGGGTTGATATACATACAAAAACCCTAAGGCCCTAGCCGTGGCAGTGTACAAGGGGGCTACGCTCGTCTAGGATGACGGCTGTGCTAGACAACTTCCTGCAGATTCTTCCAGAAGTAATTTTCGACGCCGCCGAGAAATTGGGCGGGCGTTGCACGGGCCGTTTCTACGCTCTCAATGCGATGGAAAACCGCGTGTACGACATCGAGATGGAAGAAGGCCCGCACGTCGTCATCAAATTTTATCGCCCCGGCCGCTGGAGCCGCGCCACGATTCAGGCCGAGCACGATTTCCTGAAAGCCCTCGAAGAAAGTGAAATTCCCGTCGTATGCCCACTCACGGACGAAAAGGGACAAAGTATTTTCGTAATCAACGAAGTGATGTTCACGATCTTCCCGAAGCGGCCGGGGCGACTGGAGCCGGAACTGAATACCGAACAGCTCACGCGCTTGGGGCGGTTCATGGCTCGCCTTCATAGTGTCGGGGCGGCGAAAAAAAGCGCGCCCCGTTTACGGCTCGATCCGCAAACTTATGGGCGAGACCCTTTGAAATTCTTAAAAGACGGAAGCTTCATTCCGATGCAACTCGCGAGTCGCTTCGAAATCATCGTAACGCAAATTTGCGACGCAATTACTCCTCGTTTCGAGGACGTCGAGTACGTTCTGCTCCACGGCGATTGCCACTCCGGAAATATTTTGTGGAATAGGGACGATCCGTACTTCATCGATTTCGACGACATGCTCTACGCGCCTCCCGTGCAAGACATCTGGATGCTCACCGGCGGAGACGACGACTATGGGAAAGAGCGCAGGGATATCTTGCTCGAGGCCTACGAAGAGATGAGAACTTTCGACATGACGACGATGCAACTCATCGAGCCGTTGCGGGCGCTTCGCATGATTCACTTTTCCGCCTGGATCGCGCGCCGCTGGGAAGACAGTGCTTTCAAAATGGGGTTTCCTGTCTTCGGCACGGAGCGCTATTGGCAGGAGCAAATCGAAGCGCTCGCACTGCAATTAGAAAAAGTGCAGAACCACGCCACCGATCTCTCCCGTTGATCACTGGCCATTCCGATCGGGGTTGTTCTCCGGTGAAATAGGCGTACTCCCATCAGTCTCAGGGGAGCCTCCAGGTATCCCACGTCCGGAGGATCTGTCCTGCGGATTGATTCCGGATTCCGGGGACACAATACTAAATTCTTCTTGACGGCTTCGCAGGTAATCTAATACGCTTCGTCCATGGCTCGGATTTCCAGACTCGTGGTGCCTGGTTATCCGCATCATGTAACGCAGAGGGGCGTACGCTCAATCCCCATCTTCAGCAGCGATACGGCATCTCAGTTTAGGAAAGCGATGACCTCGATCGAAGGGGCTTCCTGAAAATTAGTATTATGTCCCCGGAACCCCCCGGAACCCAAGTCCCTGGTCATAGCGTGCCCAGCATGCTAGCGTGACGAAATCATGCCGCTAGACACGTCAGCCGAAGCCGCCCGCGTTCAGACCGAGATACATCGCGTGCTCCGCGGACCGCGCCGCCTGCAACTCGCGTGTCAGATGAGCGAGACCGTTCGAGACCTGGCCCGCGCTCGTATTCGTTCCAAGCATCCTGAGTTCGACGAGTCGGCAACTCGCGACTGGCTTACCTGGGAATTGTATGGCGTCCGGCGAAACGGTTGATGACGTAATTCGTCGGGTTATTAACTTCCTCGATGCGGCGAGCATCCCTTACATGCTGACTGGCTCTTTCGCCAGCTCACTACATGGCATGCCCCGTGCAACCCAAGATATCGACTTGGTCATCGCTCCAAATCCAGCGAGTCTTGAAGCACTTCTAAAAAACTTTCCCGAAGATCAGTATTATGTTAGCCGCGACGCAGCATTCGACGCCTACCGGCGATCTTCCGTTTTTAATGTCATTGACTTCGCCTCTGGGTGGAAAATCGATTTCATCGTGAGGAAACCACGCGACTTTAGCCGGCTTGAATTCGAGCGCCGCACGCCGGCTAACGTTTTGGGAACAACCGTATTCGTCGCCTCGCCCGAAGATGTTCTGATATCCAAGCTAGAGTGGGCGAAACTTGTCGAATCGGAACGTCAGATCGAGGATGCTGCGGGAATCATCCGAACTCAGGGACACGACCTCGACACTGCCTACATCGAGCATTGGGCCGAGAAGCTCGGGCTCGATGCACAGTGGGCCCTGGCGAAATCAAAGGCAATCTGACTTTCGAGCAACGTTACCGATGAGCGAAGCCCGCTCGAAGCGTGGCCTTTGAACTCTCACGCCCACGGACGCCGCCGAGCTAGCAGCCCGTGGTACAAGTCCGTTTTTCACATGGGAGGTCCATGTCTTGCAATCACACATTGTTGTAATGCAAGACGCGACCCCCATCACCGAAAAAGGGCCGCACTCGGCCATTGAGTAAATCCGCTGCCACGATCGGTGTCTTACGATCATAGAGCTTAGCAAACGCCACCCTGCTAAATCTAACAAGGAACGTCTGTTGATCAATCCGCCCCACGCCCTTAGCGTTTCCACATAAGAGCTGCCTGGGCTCCACAGTATCCAGGACGTGCGATCTCAAATTCACCGTGGGCCTTGTCGCCCATGCCCTAATTGACGATAAGCTTGTCGCCATTTAAATTCACATAAATTTAATTGACAGCCGTTGTCACAGTGCGATATGTGACCAAGACATATCAATCAGCGTCCCGGCGATTAAGTAAAAACGATTTCGACTAGACTGTATTTTTTTCTCTGCGGATGAGGATGGCGGCGCAGTGCTCGTAAATGATAAATCTGTACGCAGAACCCAACTCCTGAGCCTTCAGGATCGAGATTCCGACTTCCTGGAGAAAATTGCATCAGAGTCTCGCGTTCTCATTGTCGAAGGAATTTCCGGGTCTGGCAAAGACATATTTCAGACGTATTTAAAGAAGAAGCTTGAGAGCCGAAATGTATACGACTATTCCGAAGGCGAGGTATTGCATTCGTGGAACCAATTGCAGATTGAGGGCATTTTCGCATTACGAATTAAGTTTATGAAGCTGTTCGTGACTTATATGAGGGACACCGTCAGTCGAGACGAGAACGCTGTTTTTCTTTTGAACAGATTCCATTTGTCAACATATGCGTCGACAATCGTTCAACAACCGAAACTTGAAAGAGAATACAATGAGATCCTCAATGTCTTGAGAACGCTGCCCGTCCATGTCTTTATTTTGCAACTGCACGAGAATGAAATTGAGAAGAGAAGCTTGCATCCGGAGAGGTCTGGCGCGTGGCAGAAGTTCCAACAACAGATCGGGGGGAAGGATGGCTTTCGCGACAGGTTGGAAAGACAACAAAGATTAATAATAGAAGCGGCGAAGAGACAACAGATACCCTACTCTGTAATAAAGGTTTCCTATGAGCCTGAAATTGGAGGCGGACAGGTTCGTATCTCTGAAGCTCCAAGCATTGTTTCCGGTGACGTGCGGATAAATTCCGCAAACGCAAAGATGTCCCGGATCAAGCGACGCCTTCGTCAAGTTGTGCGGAGAGATAACTAAGCGATTCGTGCCAATTGAAACAGTGTCCTGTCGAATTCTGTAAGCAAATAGTAATAAGGAGGGGGGGGCGATGATAGTTACCGACAAGTTCGTATTTGTGCATCTACCAAGGACAGGCGGCACATTTGTTTGCGAGATTATCAGGAAATTCTTCCCATCAGCTCACGAAATCGGCCATCATATGCCCCGGGAGCTCCTGCCCAGAGAGTACTCCCACCTCCCTGTTCTTGGTACGGTTCGGAACCCTTGGGAATTCTACGTCTCATTGTATCATTACGTGTGGCCCAAAGATGCCGCGAGCAAATTCGTCTCCTGGATGAGCGAGAACGGAAGGCTCGGTTTTATAGGTAGCATTCGAAACGTCCTGGATCTCGGTGTTAACGACGAACGACTCGATGTTTTGATCGAGATGCTGCCTGAGCATATCGACTACAGCAGAAGATACATTCCAAACGTTACCAAAGACGCAATGCGCAGAGTTCGCGGCACCGGAGTCGGCTACTATACGTTCCGCTTCAATCAGATGTTCGGAAACGCGGACGACGTGTTTGTCTGCCGACTTGAAACTCTGAGGCAGGATCTGGTCGCCTTCTTCGAGGGGATCGGCGCAGC
>Ga0209726_10005789_pt1 | contig 14760 bp, 14 predicted proteins | sample Subgrocontami54m_FD_187453 | JGI IMG/M metagenome (GOLD analysis project Ga0209726, IMG submission 187453) | Subsurface groundwater microbial communities from S. Glens Falls, New York, USA - GMW46 contaminated, 5.4 m (SPAdes) (version 3) | ecosystem: Environmental > Aquatic > Deep subsurface >... | reverse complement strand
TTTGGATCTGCACGCGAAGACGCGCAAACCCCTGATTATTCATTGCCGGGACGCTTACGAAGACTTGCTGCGGATTTTGCGCGAAGTTTTGCCGCCGCCCTATACCGGCATCATGCACTGCTTTTCTTCGGATAAGGCCACGATGAAGCGATTTTTAGATGCGGGCTTTGCCATTTCTTTTGCCGGCCCTTTGACTTACAAGAAAAATGACACATTGCGGGAGGCCTGTCAGGCGTGCCCGTTGGATCGTCTGATTCTGGAAACCGACGCTCCGTTTTTATCGCCGCAAACCAAAAGAGGGAAGCGCAATGAATCCGCCTACATGCTTGAAACCGCCGATGTTGCGGCTTCCTTGCACGGCATCAAGCTCGACGTTCTCGCGCATCACACCGCTGCCAACACCCGCCAAGTCCTGAAATTATGAACGAGAAAAAGCCTTTTTGGCGCACCAAGATTTTTTATAGCCTGCTGCTCGCCGTCCTGACGTGTCTGTATTTGGGTATGCTGCTGGCGTTTCATGTCCGCCGCGATGAAAAGACGCCGCCATCGGAGGCTATTTCGCAATTTCAATCCGCCGAAAAAAATTGGCAGCAGCGCATGGGCAATGAAAAAGCCATGGAAGCTTATATGACAGAGCACCCGGTGGAGGGCGCCATCTTCAATCTCTTTGCGTTGCTTTTTATCGGGGCCTTTATCCTCGGGATTGTTTTTGATTTCATGCTGATTTTGAAACGCGATCTACGGCAACGGCTCATACGGGACGGACCGGCCGATCCGGTGGAATGGGGCATGGGGATGCTGTGCCGTGTCGTGATTTTATGGATTATCCTCAGCCTTGGGCTGAGCTTCCTGTTTGCTTTCCTTAAGGATTCTTACTTCATGGCTTCCATGAACACTTTTGTGATCCTGCACACGACGATCATGGATCTGGTGGGGGCGGCTTTGATTGTGTGGACGGTCCGGCGCGCGAAAGGCCATTGGCGTGATTTGGGGTTTCATTTGAAATTCAAAGAAATATTCAAAGAAATCGGAGTCGGATTATTCGGGTATCTTTGCGTCCTGCCGATCTTTTTTCTTATTTTGATCGGCCTTGTTTTGCTGGCGCGTCTGATGGCTTATGAACCGCCGCCGCATCCTTTGGTGGAAATCTTTTTGGAAGAAGAGAAAAGAGCACCCGCCCTCATCGGCTATTCCATTTTTCTGGGCAGTATTGCCGGGCCCATTCTTGAAGAGCTTTTTTTCCGCGGGTTTTGCTATCCGATTTTGCGGCGTAATTGGGGCACAAAGCTGGCCTTGGTTCTGACCGCGCTCTTTTTTGCTTTTATCCATCAAAATGAATTTGCGTTTATCCCAATCTTTATTTTGGGAATCGGGCTGGGGCTGCTTTATGAAACGCGGAAAAATTTGATCGCGCCCATCACCATGCATATTGTGCACAATTGCTTTTTCATGGCTTACTTTTTTGCCGCCAAACACATGATTTTGAGCGCCAACGCAGGATAACGAAGGAGACAGGATGGACGCAGCACCGCTTAAATTCCGCAAAGGGGCTTTGATGTTGCTCGACCAGCGCAAATTACCGCAGCGTGAAGTCTGGATTGCCTGCCGCGATTCCCGCAAAGTGCATTGGGCCATTCGCGATATGGTCGTGCGTGGTGCCCCGGCCATCGGGATTGCGGGCGCGTATGGCGTTTATCTGGGGATCGCCGGTTTCAAAGGATCGTCGGCGGCTTTGATCCGCAAATTCAAAAAAGAAGCAGAGTATTTAAAATCTTCCCGGCCGACCGGCGTTAATTTGCGCAATGTGATTGATCGGGTTGTGAGCCGTGTTTTACGCGAGGCGCCCGCGGCGGTGCCGGCCTTCAAACGCGCGGTGCTGCGGGAAGCCCGGCAGGCGCATGAGGAGGATATCCGGCTTTGCCGCGCGATCGGACGGTATGGAGCCAAACTTTTTCGCAGCGGGGAACGGGTGTTGACGCATTGTAATGCCGGCGGGCTGGCGACTACAGGCTATGGGACGGCGCTCGGTGTGCTTTACGCCTGCCAGGAAAGCGGGAAGCGCTTGAGCGTTTATGCGGATGAAACCCGGCCATTGCTCCAAGGCGCGCGCCTCACGGCCTGGGAATTGGTGCGCAGCGGCATTCCCTGTACTTTATTATGCGATAATGCGGCGGCCAGCCTGATGCAGGCGGGCAAGATCGATCGCATCGTGGTCGGCGCCGACCGCATTGCCGCCAACGGTGACACGGCCAATAAAATCGGGACGTATAGTTTGGCCGTTTTAGCCAGAGCGCACGGCATTCCGATGTATATCGCCGCGCCGAGCACCACGTTTGATTTTCATATCCGCTCCGGCAAACAAATACCGATTGAACAACGCAAGGGTCACGAGGTGACAAGAGGATTTGGCAAGGCGACGGCGCCGGCAGGTGTTGCGGTCGAGAATCCGGCTTTTGATGTGACACCGTTCCATTTGATCAGCGCTTTCATTACCGAGCGCGGAGTTTTGCGTCCGCCCTTTTCGAAATCATTCCGTAAATTGAAACAGGATTGGCACCGTGCTTAAAATAAATTGTGTCATTCTGAACCCGCCAACAGCGGGTGAAGAATCTCCGAGCAACCAGAGATCCTTCGTTCCGTTTGGAACATGAACTCAGGATGACACGCAGATTTCAACAGAATCAAAAGGAGTAGGGCATGGCTCCCGCCGGAGAATGGGCTCTTCTGGAAAAAATCAGGCGCAAGATTCCGCGCCGCCTTCAAGAGCCGTACCGGCTTCGCGATGATGCGGGCCTGATGCGGATTCAGGGCGCGCATTGGGTTTTTGCGGCGGATATGCTGGTGGAGGGCGTCGATTTCCGTTACGGTCACGCGAAACCCGAAGAGGTCGGTCATAAGGCCTTGGGCATCAATCTCAGTGATCTGGCGGCCATGGGCGCGAAACCGGTTGCCTATTTGATCACCTTGGGCATGCCGCGCCGCTTTTCGACAGCCTGGGTGACAAGATTTTATGATGGTTTGAATCGTTTGGCGCGGCGTTACCGGATGACGTGTTTGGGCGGCGATCTTTCGGAGGCCAAGCAATGGACGGCTAGCATCACGATTTTGGGACGCTGTGAGAATGCCCCGATTGCGCGTCAAGGCGCGCGGCCGGGCGATATCCTTTATGTTACGGGAAGCCTGGGCGGATCCCTCCGGCGCCATCATTTAGGTTTTCAACCTCGCGTGGAACAGGGCTTGTATCTGAGTTCCAAAATGAAACCGCACGCCATGATTGATATTTCGGACGGTCTTGTTCAAGATTTGGGACATATGCTCCGCCAATCCAAAGCCGGCGCGGCCCTGCGGTTGGATCAAATCCCGGTTTCAAAAGATGCCTTCCAAATGGCCGGAGGCGATCCGGCGAAAGCCTTGCGACGGGCTTTGACGGACGGTGAAGATTTCGAGCTGCTCTTTGCCATCCCGGTCCGCCAGCAAAAACAACTGGAGACCGGCTGGCAAAAACGATTTCCCCGCGTGCCATTGCGTGCCATCGGTCATATCTTGAAGGGCCGTGGGATTCAGTGGATGGATCGTCAAAAACATGTTAAAAACCCGGCCGCCGGTCGCACCGGTTATGAGCACTTTCGATGAGTAAGAACCGACGTATCCTGACGCAATCGCCGCAAGAGACCATGGATTTTGCCCGTGAGTTTGCGCAAGAACTCCGGCCCGGCAGTGTCGTGGCCTTGATCGGGGATTTGGGAAGCGGCAAAACAACCTTTATGAAGGGATTGGCGCGGGGGCTGGGTCTTGAGGATGAAAATGCCGTCAAAAGCCCGACCTATGTGATCATGCATATCTATCCCACGCCGATTCCGCTTTATCATTTTGATCTCTACCGGCTGGAATCTGTGGGCGAACTCGATGCCATCGGGTTCGAAGAATTTATTCATGATCCGAAAGCCATCGTTTGTATCGAATGGGCCGACCGGGCGGCCAAGTGGATTCCCAAGACCGCTTACAACGTCCGGTTGACAAGCATTTCGGAAAAAAAACGGGAAATTGAAGTGAAATCACCGGCAAAAGGATTAAAATAAAGCCCGGAGGGGGACTATGCGGTCTAATTCACTCGATTTTGAAATTCGATTCTATGAGCGGATTGTCCAGGAAAAGCCGGACTATGTGGACGCTCTGTCGCTTTTAGCGCAAGCCTATACCACGCGGAAGCAATACCAAAAAGGTTTGGGGATTGATCAGCGGTTGGCCCGGTTATGCCCGGAAGACCCGCTTGTTTTTTATAACTTAGCGTGCAGTCATGCCTTGCTGGGACAAAAAAGGGAAGCCTTGCAAGCGCTTGAACAAGCCGCGGCGCTCGGTTACCGGGATTTTAATTATATGCTCAAAGATGCGGACTTGAAGTCACTGCGTGAAGAGGCGAGATTCTTGAAACTTCTTCAAAGCAAACCCAAACGAAGAAAATCCCATGAAGAATTTAACCCCTGAGGATCTGGCACAAAAGAAATGCGCACCTTGCGAAGGCAAGACGGCGCCCATGCCGAAGCACGAAGTGGAAGCGCATTTGAAGGCCGTGCCGGGATGGACGCTGGGTGCGGAAGCCAAGAGCATCGGCCGGACTTACACGATGAAAAATTTTGTGGCGGCCGTTCAGTTGATCGAGAGGATCGCGGCGGTTGCCGAAGCTGAAAATCATCATCCCGATTTGCATTTAACCGGCTACCGGAATTTGAATGTGGAGCTCAGTACGCATGCCATCGGCGGGCTCTCCGAGAATGATTTTATCGTGGCGGCTAAAATTGAGCAGTTGGATAAAAAACTCAAGGAAAAATGAAACAGATGCCGCGTGACGCAGCGGCCCGTCTAAAAACCGAGGCTTAGCCATCATGTGGCAAGACGATGAAGAATTTAAGGATTGGGAAATCCGGGATCAGGAGATTCCGGAAGGCCTGCAGCGTAAATGGCAAAAGCGTGAAAAGGCCGGTGAAGGTACCGTGCGCTGTCCGGCGTGCGGGCAGCATGTTTCCGAAAACGCGCTTTTGTGCCTTTTTTGCGGCGGCGCGACAGGCATTCGCGCGGGATTTTTCAGCCATCTGCGGTACTGGTTTGCAAAATCCGGCTTCGGCCTTATTTTTTTTAGTCTCTTTTTGCTCGGAATCGCACTGGTTTTTCTTTGCGGATGAATCCTTCCAAACCGACGCTGCTTTTTGATGGCGATTGTCACTTTTGCCGCCGGTGGGTGATGCGCTGGCAGCGCCTGACCGGGGATCGCGTGACCTATCGCGTCGCGCAAGAAGCCGGAGCTGATTTTCCGCAGATTGCTCCGGAGGCCCTGCGCCGCAGTGTCCAGCTCATGGAAACCGACGGATCGCTTTATGCCGGCGCCGCCGCTGTTTTCCGCACGCTGACTTACGCCCCTTTTCGCGGCTGGCTCTACCGGTTGTACCGCTTCTTTCCGCCGTTCCGGTGGATTTCCGAAAAATTTTACGCCAGCGTTGCCAGCCATCGCGTGGCCTATTCCCGTATCACGACGCTGCTTTGGGGCAAAACCCTGGAGCCGCCGACCTATGCCTTAAGCGGTTATTTTTTTCTGCGCGCGCTGGGTCTCATTTATCTGATCGCTTTCGTTTCGTTTTGGGTTCAAATGCCGGGATTGATCGGCCAGAACGGCATTTTGCCGGCCGAAAGGTTTTTGCAGGCCGTGCAGGAGCATTACGGCGCGGAGCGATTTTGGCTTTTGCCGACGCTCGGATGGATCTCAGCCGGCAATGCCGCCCTCCATTTGTATTGTGCGTTGGGCGTTGTTTTTGCAATCTTGCTCGCCATCGGGATCTGTCCGGTCGTGAGCTGCCTGGCGTTATGGTTTTCATATCTGTCCCTTGTCAGCCTTGGGCAGACTTTCATGAGTTTTCAATGGGACATCCTTTTGCTGGAATGCGGTTTTTTAGGGATTTTTTTATCCCGGTGGGAATGGTTCCAAAAGTTTGGCGGCGCACGGCCGCCCCCGGCTCTGATGGTAGGGCTGTTTCAATGGCTGCTGTTTCGTTTGATGTTCCGCTCCGGCGTGGCAAAATTGGTCTCGGGCGATGTGGCTTGGAAAAAACTAACGGCGCTCGCTTATCACTATGAAACCCAGCCCTTGCCCACATGGGTGGGTTGGTATGCTCATCAGCTGCCCGAATGGGCGCAGCAAGTTTCGGCGGCCGGGATGTTTGCCGTGGAGCTCGCCATGCCTTTTCTTATTTTAGGACCGCGCCGTTTGAAAATGCTGCCGGCGGTTTCGTTCATCGGCTTGATGCTGGTCATCATGATCACGGGAAATTATTGTTTTTTTAATCTCCTGACCATCATGCTTTGCTTTTTTCTTTTCGATGACGCCATTTGGCCGGACAAAATACGGGCCCGGCTTCGCGATACAACAGCAGAATCCGGTGTAAAGGGGAGATGGCCGGCTTGGATCATCGCTCCGTTAACCGTCTGCATCCTGGTGATTTCCGCCACGCAGATGATCGATTTATTCCGGAAACGCGGACCATGGCCGCAGCCCATTGCGCAATTGCGTGACTGGTCCGAACCCTTTCACTCGATCAACCGCTATGGTCTTTTTGCCGTGATGACGAAAGAAAGATTCGAGATTCTTTTGGAAGGGTCCGAAGATAGCGTGACCTGGAAACCTTACACCTTTCGCTGGAAGCCCGGAGATCTGGATCACCGGCCGGGCTATATTGCGCCGCATCAGCCGCGTCTGGATTGGCAAATGTGGTTTGCGGCCCTGGGGTCCTACCGGCAGAACCCGTGGCTGCTGAATACGATGGTCCGTTTGCTCCAGGGGGAAAAGGCCGTTGTCAATCTCCTGGAAGCGAACCCCTTTGCGGCAAGCCCGCCGCATTATATGCGCGCCGTTCTTTATCTTTATGAATTCACGGATAGGGCCGAAAAGAAAAGAACGGGGCATTGGTGGAAACGTACCAGAAAGGGGCTGTACGCCCCGGCGCTTGTCAGGAATGGCGAGAAAATCGGGGTGATGGCATGAAGCCGCAGCGCCGCCTGAGCTTATATCGCTTGATAGTAAAATAAGTTAGCATATCCTATCAATCCCGTGCATTGGCGACTCTCGAGTTGAAATCATAGATTCCGTGTGTTAGCATAGGGCTTCAAATTTTGTCCCAGAAGGCATTTGGAAACTTTTATTTTGGCCGATTTTGGCCGATAATGAATTCCAGGGGCAAAAAATTCATTCGCTCACAAGGTGGTTATAATGCTGACAGAACATGCGAAGGCTTCGCCCTTAATGGAACCCAAAACGAGTAAATTGCCGATTTATCGAGCGCCAGCACCGGTCGTATCCGCCGCCACAGGCGGGGGTCTCAAGCTGGCTATTACGTGTGCTTTTATCCTATCGGTTGCGGCTTTAGCAGGCGCTGGTGTCCTTTATCGGTCCTTGACTCAAGAGCGCGAAGAGCGGGCGACGTTGGAAGCCCAGCGTGTTCAACTGCAGGATCAGATCGAATCGCTGCAACGTGAAGAAGAACATTTGCAGACGCAAGTCAGCCGTTTGCGCGAACAGTTAAAATCCTACTCCGTGGAAAATGCCAAAATCAAGAAAGAATTGGATGACCGTTACCTGGATATTGCCAAATTCCAGGAGCAGATACGCAGTTTGGAAAATCGTAATTCAGCTTTAGAAAGTCAGCTCAACGGCGGGCCGTCGGATTTTGCGGCCGAAAGTTCTGACGTTATCACGCAGCCGCTTGAATTCTCCGGTGAAACGTCCACCGACCTGCCGCCAACGACAGCGCCGGAAACTGTAGAAACTGAAACCGCGTCACCGGAAGCTCAGGCGAGTGAGTCCGCTTCCGCCGAACCTGAAGCGGCACAGCCTGAAGCCAGTGCACCGGCTGCCGTGGCGCCTGAAGAAGAAAGCCTTGCACCGCTCCCGCAGGTCATGACCGTTAATCGAAAATTCAATTTTGTGGTCGTGAATGTGGGACTCAAAGACGGCCTGAAAATGGGAGACCGTCTTGAAGTTTTGCGGGATGGCCAGCCGATCGCTGAAATCCAGGTTGAAAAACTTTATGATCGGTTTGCAGCCGCCACCATTCTGCAAGAAGTTAAAAAATTCAAGATTGAAAAAGAAGACAAAGTTCGCGCCTATTCTTAACCGAAAGGGCGTACGCAATCTTAATTTTGTTTTAACCCGCCACTGATTTCTTCAACTTGAACCAAAGTGTCACGTTAACAGGCCCGGGAATCCTCAGAGGGCGTTATGCGCCCCCGGGCGATAAGTCTGTTTCCCACCGGGCGCTGATGTTTGGCGCACTCGCCGAAGGTCCAAGTCATTTTACCGGGTTTCTCGAGGCCGAAGACTGCGTCCGGACGCTGGAGGCTTTTCGCGCCATGGGCGTGCCGATTATGTGGAAGCCGGGAAGCGGCGAAGTGACCGTCCAAGGGGTTGGCATGCAGGGTTTGAAACCCGCGGCAGGCGAGCTCGATTTGGGCAATTCGGGAACGTCCATGCGGCTCCTGTTGGGGATTTTGGCCGGGCAGCGTTTTGAGGTGACCATGACGGGCGATGCCTCGTTATGCTCGCGCCCCATGAAACGGGTCACGCAGCCCTTGAAACAAATGGGTGCTCAAATCAAAGGGCGTGATCAAGCAAACTTTGCCCCGCTCACGATTCGCGGAGGCAATCTTCACGGTATTGAATTTGAAAATAAATTAGGCAGTGCCCAGGTAAAATCCGCTTTATTGCTGGCCGGCATGTATGGTTCCGGGCCGACCCGTATCCACGAATGGCTGCCCTCCCGCGATCATACCGAACGGATGATGCAGGCTTGCGGGGCGCGCTTTCAGCAAGATGGCAATATCCTTCAGATCGAAGCCACAGAACGCTTGAAGCCGTTTGACATGATTGTTCCGGGCGACATTTCATCGGCGGCTTTTTTTATCGCGGGGGCGGCGATGATTCCCGGATCGGAGTTAACCATTGAAAAAGTTGGCCTCAATCCTTTGCGCACCGGTATTGTGAATGTTTTGAAGCGCATGGGGGCCAAAATCGACATGAAGCTAGCAGCTGCGCATCCCGAGCCCATCGGGACATTGCAGATCGTGGGATGCAAGTTGAAGGGGACCCGCATCACCAAGGAAGAGATTCCCAGTCTGATTGATGAATTGCCTATTTTAATGATTGCCATGGCGTTGGCCGAGGGCGAAAGTCTGATTACCGGGGCCGAGGAGCTGCGCGTGAAAGAAACCGACCGTATTCACTCGATGGTTCATAATTTGCAGGGGTTGGGGGCGCAAATTGAGGAGTTGCCGGACGGCTGTCTGATTCGCGGTGTTGAGCATTTCCATGCCGGTACCGCGGAAAGTTTTGGGGACCATCGCACCGCAATGTCCTTTGCGATGGCCTCCTTATGTGCGAGCGGGCCCATCCAGATCGACGGGATTGAATGCATTGCCACCTCTTTCCCTAACTTTTTTGATCATTTTGAAGCACTCCGGGGTGCCGGGAAAGGCTAAGTCAGGGGCTTCGAATCGTCCCAACTTAGCTCTTTTGAAGGAGTTAAGGCCGCTATTTTTGTTTGACAGCCTATCGGGATTTCGATATACTCACCCTGTTTTCCCCGCATGTTTTAGACCTTTTTAAACTAAGGAAAATCATGTTTCTCATCGATAGATTCTTGGATCTTTTCTCGAGCGATATCGGTATCGATCTCGGTACGGCTAACACGCTTGTTTATGTCAAATCGCAAGGCGTTGTTTTATGCGAACCTTCCGTTGTTGCCATCGATCGCATCACCCACCAGGTTTTGGCGGTTGGCGAAGAAGCCAAACGCATGCTGGGCCGTACGCCCGGCAATATTGTTGCCATTCGTCCCATGAAAGACGGCGTGATCGCCGATTTTGATATTACCGAAGCGATGCTCCGTTATTTCATCGGTAAAGTTCACCGCAAAAATCGTTTGATCAATCCGCGCGTTGTGATCGCCGTCCCTAGCGGCATCACGGAAGTTGAAAAGCGCGCTGTAAAAGATTCTGCCGAACGCGCCGGCGCCAGAAGCCCCGTTTATTTAGTCGAAGAACCCATTGCGGCCGCCATCGGCGTGGGACTCCCAATTCAAGAACCCGCCGGCAATATGATTATTGATATCGGCGGAGGAACGACTGAAATCGCGGTCATTTCATTATCCGGTATTGTTTATTCCAAAAGCATCCGCATCGGCGGCGATGAGTTTGATGAAGCCATGATTATGCATTTGAAAAAGACCTACAACCTCATGATCGGCGAGCGCACGGCGGAAGAAATTAAAATTAGAATCGGGTCGGCTTATCCGCTTGAGGAAGAAGTGACCATGGATGTCAAAGGCCGTGACATTTTGGCCGGTTTGCCTAAGACGGTCACCATTACCAGCGAGGAAATTCGTGAGGCTCTGGCGGAACCGTTGTCGGCTATTTTAGAAGCCGTTCGGATCGCCTTAGAGCGCACGCCTCCGGAACTTTCCGCCGATTTAATCGATCGCGGGATTGTGATCGCAGGCGGCGGCGCTCTCCTGCGCGGGTTGGACAAGCTGATTAGTGAGGAAACGGGTCTTCCGGTGCATGTGGCCGACGATCCTTTGACCGCGATTGCCATTGGGACAGGCCGTTATTTGAATGACTTTCAGTTACTCAAGCGTCTTGCCGTGAACGATAACAACGGCAAGAAGACTTACTAGTTTTTACTGTCAGGCGCGTTGTTTTTCCCACAGGTTAGCAGTCGTTTTTAGATCTCGCCCTCACCTCAGATACGATTCAAGTAATACCGTTTTTTTCTCTCCGTGACTCTTAGCAATTGAACTTTGTGTTGTGGTGCAGGTGCCTGATGCAGTTGAAGCGTCCTTATTTTTATGCCGTCGCCGCGTTGCCACTTTTGATCCTGCTGCAAAATCCAAAAATTCACACTCCCGTTCACCAGATTTCAAAAATCTTGCTCAAGCCTGCCCTCGTTGCCGGCAGCAGCGTGACCTATGCCGTCGGCGGTGTCCGGGATTCCGCGATCACTTTTTTCAAAACCTTCCAGGAGCAAAGCCGCTACCAGCAGCAGATTCTAACGCTGGAGGCCAAGCTGCTCGAATACCGGGAAATGGAAAAAGAGAATGAACGGCTGCGTAAGCTATTTGATTTTCAATCGCAGCAGGAATTAAAATCGAACCCGGCGCATGTGATCGGTTGGGACTTATCGCTGCTGCGCAAGACGGTTTTGCTGGATAAAGGGAGCCGGCACAATTTAAAACGCGATAATACCGTGGTCGTAGCCGAGGGGCTTGTCGGCCGCATTTTGGAAGTCTCGCCGGAGATTTCGCGCGCGATTTTGCTGATTGATCCGGAATCCCGTGTGAGCGCCGTGACATCGGAGAGCCGCAGCCACGGGATTGTGACCGGGGACGGCTCGGACAAACTTTTAATGAAATATATTAATCTGGATTCCGGGGTGGCGGTCGGGGAAGACGTGATCACTTCCGGCGTCGGAGGGCTGTATCCGAAAGGCATTGCCGTCGGGCGCATCGAAAGTATCCAGCGCGATCCGGATGGCTTGCATTTGACCGTCAAACTTACACCTTTTGTCCACTTTACAAAAATGGAAGAAGTTTTATGTTTAGATTTTATACGCCGCGACTTTTAATCCTTGTCTTCATCACGCTCCTGATCGACTTGACCGTTTCACCGCTTTTCACCGTCAACAGCGCACGTTTTTTTGCCGGTTATTTGCTGGTGCTGTATGCAACCTTTGCCTGGGGCTGGCAAAAGACAATCCCAGTCGCCATGATGGTCGGTTTGAGCCGGGATCTTTTAAGCACGGAAACGCTGGGGTTCGAAACGTTCGCACTGGTCGCGGCTTCTTTCTTACTGGATTTAATGGTCCGTAAAATGCAGCGGGAATTGCTGTGGCTGCGCTTGATCATTGCTTTTCTCTTTGTGTTTTGCGTGCAATGGATTCAAATCATCCTCTCGACTGCCCTTCAGGATGTTGCATTTTCCGGCCGGTTTGCCATTGGCGCGGTTTTTGGCTCCGCGTTTTATACGGCTTTGGTGCTGCCGTTTTTCTTTTATGGCGCTGCCCGGTGGTTTCATGATCAGACGTTTTCAAAACAGTATGAGTTATTCCGATGAATTTCAGATTGCGGATTTTTCAAGCCGTTGTTTACAGCGCGCTCGGCGTGCTGGCTTTCGGATTGTTTTATACCCAAATCATCCAAGGGTATGAGTACCGTAAATTGGGCGATCAAAACCGGATACGGCTGATGCCGCTGGAAGCGCCGCGCGGCCTGGTTTTCGATATCAAAGGCAATTTACTGGCGAGCAACCGCCCGTCCTATGATGTCCTGGCAACGCCGGAAGATATGACGCCGGATGTCTATGCCACACTGGCCAAACTGCTGGCCGTACCGGAAAAAGAAATCCGGTCGCGCATGACAGCGCCGCGCGAATATCCGTTTGCGCCCGCCGTTATCGCGGAAGATATTTCACGCGATCTTATTTTTACGCTTGAGGAATTGAAACCGGAATTGCCCGGCGTCGCCATTCGTGTGAGTGGCTTGCGTTTTTATCCTTACCACGAAACGGCCTCGCATTTAATCGGTTACATCGGCAAGATCAGCCCGACGGAGTATCAGGAAAAGCCGAAGGAGCGGTTTGGGATGAAATCGCTGATCGGCAGGACCGGGATTGAATATATTTTTGACGACCGCCTGCGCGGCTGGCGCGGCGGCCGGCAGGTGGAAGTGGATGCCAAAGGGCGGATCGTGCGCGTGATCTCGGATAAACCGCCGCAAATCGGCGAGGATCTTACGGTCACGCTCGATTTAGAATTTCAACAAAAGCTCATGGAGCTGATCAAAGAAAAAACGGCTTCGATTGCGGTGCTGGATTTGAAAACCGAAGGGTTGATCGCCTTAGCCAGTATGCCGGCCTATGACCCCAACGTGTTTGTGGCGCCTTCGTATTCCCAGGAACGCATGGAACTTTTGAAGGATCCGGACTCGCCGATGGTAGACCGCGGTAGTGGTTCGGCGTATCCGCCGGGCTCTATTTTTAAATTAGTGACCGCGCTCGCCGCTTTGGAAACCGGCAAAATAACGCCGAATACGCGTTTTCATTGCAACGGGCAATTCCGCTTGAAGCCGGGTTCCAGGCCTTTCAAATGCTGGATGGAGGGCGGCCATGGGAGTTTAAATTTGTACGAAGCGATTGAACGTTCCTGTAACGTCTATTTTTATAATCTCGGCAAGCGCCTGGATGCTGATACCATTGCTAAGTATGCGCGTATCCTGGGGTTGGGAGAGCGGCTTGAATTAGAATTGAGCCGGATTGCGCCCGGGCTGGTCCCGGATTCAGCCTGGAAGAAAAAGCAATTTCATGAGCAATGGTATCAAGGTGATACGATTAGCTTCGCGATCGGACAGAGTTATCTTTTGACTTCCCCGCTTCAGATTATGCGTTTGTCCGCGATTATCGCTAAAAACGGCCAGCTGGTGCATCCCCGTTTAATTTTGGATAAAACGGAGGCTCCCCAGAAAGTTCAAATTGCGATTCGCGAAGAAAATTTGAAGGTTATCCGTCAGGCTATGCTGCGTGTGGTGGAAGCGAAATACGGTACCGGTCAGATGGCGCGCGTGGATTTTGATAAAATCGCGGCCAAAACCGGCACTGCCCAAGCCCCGCCCAACAAAGCGCACAGCTGGATCACCGGCTTTTTCCCGTACGAAAATCCCGAGATTGCTTTCGTTGTCTTTGTCGAGCATGGGGGATCCGGCGGTTTGAATGCCGCTTTCATTGCAAAAGAAATGATCAAGATTTGGAGCCAGACCCATGTTGCCGAACTGGCTTAAAAGCCTTCACTGGTCGCTTTTTTTGTCGACATTAAGCCTGGCGGTTATCGGCATTCTCTTTATTTTCAGCGCATCGCATTATGACGCAGGTAATTATGCGGGCAAACAGACCGTTTGGGTCTTGATAGGGTTTTTTGTTTTTTTTATTTTTTCTCGTATGAGTTTTCGTGTTTTTATCGGGACATCCTACCTTTTTTATGCCGTCACGGTTTTGCTCTTGGCCATCGTTCTCGTTTTTACAGAAGCGCGTCTCGGCGCGCAACGCTGGATTTCGATAGGCCCCTTTGCCCTCCAGCCTTCTGAATTTGCAAAATTAGCGACCGTATTGGCGCTTGCGAATTATCTCGGTACGCATCGCCCTTGGGAACACGAGACAAAGGCTCTTTGCGTCGCGCTGGGTTTAGCCGTGCTGCCGCTGGCTTTGATCATGAAACAGCCGGATTTGGGATCGGCGCTTCTTTTTGTGCCGATGATCGTGACGCTTCTTTTTTTGTGGGGCATCCGTTACCGGTATTTGATCGGGACGGTTTTAGCGGGGTTGATGGGGGTGCCGGTCTTATGGTTTGCGCTTAAAGAATACCAGCGTAAGCGAATTATGGTGTTTTTGGATCCCAATTCGGACCCTCTCGGTGCGGGGTATACGGCCTTGCAATCCAGAATCGCCGTCGGCTCCGGCGGTTTTTTTGGGAAGGGATTTCTTCACGGCACGCAGAGTCAGCTTGATTTTGTCCCCGAACACCATACGGACTTTATTTTTTGTGTCATTGGGGAAGAGTGGGGGTATTTGGGCGTGCTGGTGATTCTCGCGTGTTACTTTTTTCTTTTTCAGGCCATTTTTCACGTGATTCAATCGACCACCGATCCCCAGGCGCGTTTATTGGCGGCCGGCATT
>Ga0209726_10005778_pt1 | contig 14787 bp, 12 predicted proteins | sample Subgrocontami54m_FD_187453 | JGI IMG/M metagenome (GOLD analysis project Ga0209726, IMG submission 187453) | Subsurface groundwater microbial communities from S. Glens Falls, New York, USA - GMW46 contaminated, 5.4 m (SPAdes) (version 3) | ecosystem: Environmental > Aquatic > Deep subsurface >... | reverse complement strand
GCTCATCAAGGTCGCACCGACCGCGGGCGCGGCATACAGCCAGCCGTATCCGGTGGCCCCGACGTTCAGGACGTCCTGCGCAAAGATTGGCAACAGCGCGGTCGCGGACGAAAAGAACGTGGCGAAAAAATCGAGCAGCATCGTCGAGCGGATCAGCGGCGACCGGAACACGAAGCGCAGCCCCTCGCGCGCCGCACGCCACGACACGTCGTCTTTCGAGGTCGACTTCTCGGGGCGGGTTGGCACCCCCCGCATCATCAGCAGCGCGGCAATCACGGCGATGAAGGAAATGGCATTGATGACGTACGCCCAGCCGACGTTCGTCGAGGCAATGACGATCCCGCCGATCGCAGGCCCGAGCACCTGCGCCGTCTGCTGCATGATCGTGTTGAGGCTGATGGCGTTGGGAAGGTCTTCACGAGGAACGAGGCTCGGCACCAGCGACTGGCGCGCGGGCAGGTCGAACGCGCCGGCCGCGGAGCTGAGCGCCGCCAGGGCATACACCGGCCACAGCGACGTGGAGCCGCTGAACGCCAGCAATGCGAGTCCGATCGCAACGATGGCGGAGCCGGTCTGCGTCATCATCATCAGCCGCCGCCGATCCCACGCGTCAGCGACCACCCCGCTGATCATCGAGAAGACGATGATGGGAACGACCCTGACGAAACCGACCGCGCCGAGTGCGAGCCCCTTCTGATCGGGCTCGACGAGCAGCGACACGTGCCACAGCAGCGCCGCGTTCTGCATGAACGAGCCGGTGAACGACAGGAGCAGTCCGATCCAGATCAAGCGGAAGTTGCGGTGACGGAGCGCGGTCAGCGCCGGATGAGAGGTGCGCAAGCCTTCTATTGTATCGATACAGTCGTAGAGGCCGACCTTACGGTCGGCCTTGACGAGCGAGGAGTTGCTGCGCCTTCTGTTTGAAGTCGCGATCTTCGGCGGCCCACGCGGGATCGATCGGTGCGGCGATCACCTTCTGCAGCTCCTCGCGTGCCTCCGCATCGCGGTCCATGTTGAAGAGCGTCTCGGCGAGGAAGTAATGGGACGCCGTGCTGTTCGGAGCATAGGTCAGCGACTTGCGAAGGTGTTCTTCCGATTTCTTCTTGCTGCCGCCGAATAGACCCGGCACCTTGAAGTACCAGCGGCCGAGTGCGCGGTCCGCCGAGCCGTTCTGAAACGCCGGGTCGATCCGCAGTACGGTCTCCAGCGCGTCCTTGATCGCTCCACGATACTTGATGCCCTGGCGTAGTCCGTACAACTCGGCGAGCGTGCCCATGTTTGCCGCCATCCAGAAGAAACCTTCGGGGCGCGACGCATCGACCGTGCTCGCGCGACGTCCGGCATCGGTGCCGCGTTGGAGCGCGGCGCGCCGCTCGCCCGAGGGGCCCTGCGTGCCGAGCCAGTATTGCGCGCGGGCCAGCTTCCACGCCGATTCGAAATCACGCGGATTCGCCAACAGGCGCGCGGTCCAGATGTCGGCGGCCTGCTGTGCCCGGCCGGGATCTGAACGGTCCCGGTAGACCGCATCTGGATCCTCCTGCGGCGCAGCTTGCGCAGAAGTCATCAACGGTCCGCTGGCCAAAGGCAGAAATAGCGCGAGGTAGAATACGAGCGTGAACGAATTGATCAGGCGGCTGCTCATCGAGCTGGGCGAGGATCCCGACCGCGAGGGTCTCGCCCGGACGCCCGCGCGCGTCGAGCACGCACTGAAATTCCTGACGAGCGGGTATGGCGCAAACATCGATGAAGTACTGAACGATGCGCTGTTCACCGTCGATTATAACGAGATGGTGATCGTCAAGGACATCGACTTCTATTCGCTCTGCGAGCATCACCTGCTGCCGTTCTTCGGGAAATGCCACGTCGCGTACATTCCACGCAAGCAGGTCATCGGGCTCAGCAAGATCCCGCGTCTCGTCGACGTGTTCGCCCGCCGCCTCCAGATCCAGGAACGGATGACGAATCAGATTGCGCAAACGATCCGCGAGAAGATCGACCCGCTCGGCGTCGCAGTCGTCTGCGAGGGCACCCACCTCTGCATGTCGATGCGCGGCGTGGAGAAGCAGAATTCGTTCGCCATCACGAGCGCCATGCTCGGTGCCTTCCGAGACAGCGCGCGCACGCGGATGGAGTTCCTGGAGCTGATCAAGGTCCGCGGGCTCACGCCCGTGTCCACCCTGCCGGCCGCCGGCCTCGCGTGCGTTGGCGATTGACATGCGCCGCATCCACGCTGTGATCGTGCTCGCGTTGCTTTCGGCCGCAGCGGTCGTGGCCCGGGCGGAGCCGGGCATGCAGACACGCACGCCGGCGCGCCGTCCCGCCGCACCGGCGCAGCCGGTGACGAAGACCGAGCCGGCGGCCATCAAGTGTCCCAATCCGCTCGGCGACGGTGTGCAGACGAAGCAGAGCTACTGCGACGTCCTGACCGGCCGCGAACCCGCCGACGGCATCATCGTGGATCTTCCGCCTCACGTCGGGCCCGTGACCCTCACGTTCGATCTGCACAATCGGCACATGTACTCCGAAGAGCTCGTGAAGACGAACCGCGGGTACCGTCGATACACCGCAACGATCGGCGTCCTGACGATCGACAACACGCTGCTCTCGCGCGCCATCGTTCAGAACGAGTTCCGCACGGCCGGCGATCTCGTGGATCGGATCGGCGGAGGCGCGGGACCGGGCGGGGTGAAGGCGGTCGCGCCGACAGGAGTGGAGTCGATCTCGGTCACGGTCCCCGCTGACGAGCAGAGCGTCAGCATTCTGGGCGAGAAGGTCTCGGTCGTCCGTCTCGATGGCGTCGACAACTTCACGCTGCCAGGCCAGCCGGTGGCAATCATCAGCAACGTGATGGTCCAGTACCGGCCTGCGCCACCCAAGCGCACACCGGCACCCAGACGACGGTGACCCTTCGACCCGCTCAGGGTCACCCCGAGCAACGTCAAGGGGTGAGCAGTCGCGCCGAGCTGCTTTCGATCATCGTTCCCGTCTACAACGAAGTCGACACCGTTCGCGCGGTCATCGATCGCCTGCTGGCGATCGAGTTACCCGTCCCACGCGAAATTCTCGTCGTCGACGACGGATCGACCGACGGCACACGCGATGTTCTGGCGATGGTCGGGAGTCGGGAGTTGGGAGTCGGGAATCCCGAATCCCGGCTTCTCGTCATCCGCGCGGAGCGCAACGCCGGCAAGGGCGCTGCGATTCGACTCGGCCTCGATTCGGCCCGAGGCACGATCGTTGCGATCCAGGACGCCGATCTCGAGCTCGATCCGCAGCAGATCGCGGCGCTTGTGTCGCCGATTGTCCGTGGCGATGCCGACGTCGTGTATGGCTCGCGATTTCTCGCGGGACGCCCGCCGGCCCCGTGGATCACGATCGCCGCGAATCGTGTGCTGACCGGTGCCACCAACCTGCTGTTCGGCGGGTCGCTGACCGACATGGAGACCTGCTACAAGATCATGCGCGCGGACGTGGCCCGGTCGCTGAAACTGGATGCGAACCGCTTTGATATCGAGCCGCAGATCACCGCCCGCTTGCTCCGCGGGGGACACCGGATTCACGAGCTTCCCGTCAAGTTCGATCCGCGCTCGCGAGCGCAGGGGAAGAAGATCGGGTGGCGTGACGGCGTACGGGCCGTGCAGGTCCTCTTTGCAGAGAGATTCCGGCCCGTAAATCCCGACTCCCAAATCCCCAATCCCAAATCCCAATGAGGATCGCGGTTGCGATCCTCATGGCCGCGGTCGTTGCAGCAGGGCTGCGTTGGGGAACGTTCGCGGTAGGTGGTTCGGACTCGTATTGCTACGTGCACCAGGCGCAGGGCTGGTCGACCGGCCGGCTGCAGGTGATCGAGCCGCTTGCGCTGGACGCGCCCTGGCCTGACGCGCCGCGGACGTTTGCACCGGCAGGCCACGTCCCCTCGGCCACAGTGGCCGGCGCGGCCGTTCCGATGTGCCCGGCAGGGCTCTCGATTGTGATGGCCCCGCTCCTGTCGATCGACAACTTCCTTGCCCGCCGACCTACTACCCTTTTTCTCGTCGTTCCCCTTTTCGGCGCCCTCCTCGTGTGGTCGATCTACGTGCTCGGATCACGGTTCGCGCGTCACGTCGGTCTCGCCTCGGCGCTGCTAGTGACGTGCAGCCCCGCGTTCCTGTTCCAGCTCGTGCAGCCGATGAGCGATGTGCCGGCGGCCGCGCTGTGGGTGCTTGCCCTGGCGTGCGCAACCGGCTCGCGTGCGAATGCGCCGGCGTTGGCTGGGCTCGCGACGAGCGCCGCGATCCTGATGCGCCCGAATCTGCTGCCTCTTGGCTTCACGATTGGCATGTTCCTTCTCGTGCGCGGGTCTGTCGACAGTGCGATGGCCTTGAGTCGGGTTGTCCCGGAGTCTGACTCGCCTGCGACCCGCCGCGCGAGTCTGACCCCAGCGGCGATGTTTGCCGCGGCATCGGCGCCTGGGTGCATCGCTGTTGCGATCATCCAGCAGGTGTTCTACGGCTCGCCGCTGCAGTCCGGCTACGGCTCGCTCGACATCCTGTTCAGCACCGCCAACCTCGCACCCAACGCCGCACGCTATTTCGAATGGATGTGGCAGTCGCACACGCCCGTGTGGTTGCTCGCGCTGGCCGCGCCCTTTGTGCTGCCAGGGTGGCTGACGGGCCTGCTCCTGACGTTTGCCATCGTCAACGCCGCCTGCTATCTGCCCTACGTGGTCTTCAACGACTGGTGGTATCTGCGCTTCATGCTGCCGGCGATTGCGGTGCTGCTGGTGCTCATGGTGGCGACTTTCGATGCGATCGTCCGTCGCTTGGCGCGCCGCAAAGGCGCGCCCTGCACCGATTCACGTGTAGGGCGGCCCTTTACGGGCCGCCTTGTTCTTGCGATTTTCACCGTCGTCGTCGCAGCTCTCTTTATCCGAGAAGCCCGCGCGCGGAGCGTATTCGACCTCCAACGCCTCGAGTCACGGTACGTGCGGGCCGGCGACTTCGTCGCTCGGCGTCTTCCGGCGAACGCGCTCGTCATCACAAGCTGGGAGAGCGGCAGCATCCGGTTCTATTCGAATCGCAAGACGCTCGTATGGGATGCGCTCGATCCCGCGTGGCTCGATCGCGCCATTGCATACAGCCGAACGCGCGGACTCGAGCCGTACCTGCTGTTCGAGCGATGGGAAGAGCCGTTGTTTCGCCAGCGGTTTACCGGCAGCAGCGTCGCCGCGCTCGACTGGCCGCCGGCCGCGGAGATCGCAGGGCAGGTTCGAATCTATCGTCCCGAGGATCGCGAGCGCTATTTGAAGGGTGAAAGCAAGCCAACCGAGTACTCACGGTAGATCGGGGAAGATCTAAACCACGAAGACTCGAAGGACACGAAGGTCAGGCGACTTCTTCGTGTTCTTCGCGACCTTCGGGGTTGATCCCCAGATCCCCGATCCCTGATCCCCGGTCCCTTCACGTTTCACGGAAAGCGTTCGTGAGCGGATAGCGGCGATCGCGGCCGAAGCTCTTGCGCGTAATCTTCACTCCGGGGGGCGCCTGCCGCCGCTTGTATTCTGCCGAGTAGAGCAGCCGCTGCACGCGCGTGACGGTATCGCGCGGAAAACCACGCGCGGCGATGTCGGCCACGCTCAGCTCCTCTTCGACGAGCGCCCGTAGAATCGCGTCGAGCTCGTCGTACGGTGGAAGTGAGTCCTGGTCGGTCTGATTCGGCCGCAGCTCCGCGGTCGGCGCCTTGGTGATGGATCGCTCCGGGATGACGCGGCCGCGCGGCCCGCACGCCCCGTCGGGGACGTGCTCGTTCCTCCATCGTGACAGCGCGTACACCTCGGTCTTGTAGATGTCCTTGAGCACGGAGTAGCCGCCGCACATGTCGCCGTAGAGCGTCGCATAACCAACCGACATCTCCGACTTGTTGCCGGTCGTGACGAGGAGCTCGCCGAGCTTGTTCGAGATCCCCATGAGCAGCAACCCGCGGACACGCGCCTGGATATTCTCCTCGGTCACATCGCGCAGGCGCCCGTTGAACAGGGGCGCCAGCACGCGTTCGCCGGCTGCGACGGGTGCTTCAATCGGTATCGTGTCGAGCCGCATGCCGATCAGCGTCGCCGATTCCTTCGCATCGTCCAGGCTCTCGAGGCTGGTGAAGCGCGAGGGCAGGCGAACGCCGCGGACGTGCCCGGCGCCAAGCGCGTCGACCGCCACGGCGGCCGTCAGTGCCGAATCGATTCCGCCCGACATGCCGAGCACGATGCCGGGAAAGTGGTTCTTTCTTACGTAGTCGCGCAGGCCGAGCATCATTGCGCAGTAGATCGATTCGAGCCGCGGTTGCGCCGACCATTGCGTGCTGCCCTCGCAGCGGAAGCGGTTGGCCTCCTCGTGCCAGCCGATGAGCGCCATCGATTCGCGCCAGAAGGGAAGGAGGCACGCCAGTGAGCCGTCGGGGTTCATGACGAACGAACCGCCATCGAAGACGAGCTCGTCCTGTCCGCCGACCTGATTCACGTACGCGACCGACATGCCGGTCTCGGCCGCGCGCATGCGTGCGAGCTCGAGACGATGCGCGAACTTGTCGACTTCGAAGGGCGATCCGTTGGGTACGAGCAGTAGCTGCGCGCCGCGCTGCGCGAGGTAGGTGGTGACCTCGTCGAACCAGATGTCTTCGCAGATCGGAAGTCCAAGGAGAGTGTTCCGGAACGTCACAGGCTCCGGCAGCGGCCCAGCTTCGAAGACGCGCTTCTCATCGAAGACGCCATAGTTCGGCAGCTCGTGCTTGAAGCGCAATTCAGAGCGTCCGTCTGCGACCAGCGCTACAGCGTTGTGCAGACGCCCGTTCTCCTTCCAGGGAAGCGTCACAACTATCCCGGGAACGCCGGGGGCCGCGCTTTCACGCTCCAGCTCCCGGAGCCCCTGCGCGACGGCCTCGAGCAGCGCGGGACGCAGCACGAGATCCTCGGGCGGGTACCCGACCAGGACAAGCTCGGAAAAGACGACAAGGTCGGCGCCCTGTGCGGCCGCCTCGTCACGCGTGCGCCGTACGAGCTCGGCGTTGCCGCCCACATCTCCCACGGTAGGATTGACCTGCGCGAGTGCAATCATCACGCTGGACATTGCGCGAGGCGTTGTCATGCGTCCTGACCGCAAGAGTAACAGTACTCAGTTAGAATCGCGGCACGCCATCACGTATGAGTTTCTGGAGTCGGCAACGGGTGCTCGTCACCGGCGGCAGCGGTTTCCTCGGCGGCCATCTCGTGGGGCGGCTGAACGCGATGCGATGCGCGCAGGTCGCCGCGCCGCCGAGCAATGAGTACGACCTCCGCGAACACGCCGACATCGTCAGGCTGTACCGCGACACCACACCTACTCTCGTGATTCATCTCGCCGCGGTTGTTGGCGGTATCGGCGCGAACCGTGAGCGGCCTGGCGAGTTTTTCTACGACAACCTGATGATGGGGGCGCAGCTCCTTCACGAGGCGTGGAAGGCCAACATTCCAAAGTTCGTCGGTATCGGCACAGTCTGCGCGTATCCGAAGTTCGCGCCCGTGCCGTTCAAGGAAGATGACCTCTGGAATGGATACCCGGAGGAAACCAACGCGCCGTACGGGCTCGCGAAGAAGATGCTGCTCGTGCAGTCGCAGGCGTATCGCGAACAGTACGGCTACAACTCCATCTTCCTACTGCCCGTCAACTTGTATGGGCCGGGTGACAACTTCGATCCGCGCTCATCGCATGTCATTCCCGCGCTCATCCGCAAGTGCATGGATGCCGTCGCGCGCGGCGCGGATCAGATCGAGGTATGGGGCGACGGGTCCGCGACCCGCGAGTTTCTGTATGTGGACGACGCGGCGGAGGGAATCCTGCTGGCCAGCGAACGGTACAACAGCAGCGATCCCGTGAACCTCGGGTCTGGAGCTGAGATTTCGATTAAGGACCTCGTTGAAAAAATCGCCGCCGCCGCCGGCTTCAAGGGGCGCATCGTGTGGGACGCGTCGAAACCGAACGGGCAGCCGCGGCGGCGCCTCGACACGAGCAGGGCGGAGGCGCGCTTCGGCTTCGTCGCGACGACCGGATTCGATCAGGCGCTTCGGCGCACCGTCGAATGGTATGCACAGCAGTGACCGAGGAGATGCCGGAGTCCACCACTTCCTCGGCGTCGCTTGTCGCGTCGATTGCGAGATCGGCCTGATGACGGACTACCTACCTCCGCGCGTCGACCTCCGTCCTTGGAGAACGCTCGAACGCCAGCCGCTGTTTTCGGCGGGACCGATCAAGGAGATTGCCCGGGAGAAGGTGTTGCTTCCTGACGGACGCGTCGTGCCCGATTACTACACGGCGATGATGGGTGACTATGCGCTGGTCTACGCTGTCACGTCCGACGACACGGTGCTAATCCTCCGGCAATACAAGCACGGCGCGCGGCGCGTGTGTCTGACGTTCCCTGGCGGCTACGTTGCGCCTGGAGAAGATCCTGCGGCGGCGGTCGAACGCGAGCTGCTGGAGGAGACTGGCTATCGGCTCGACACACTCACGCCGCTCGGCGCCTTCGTGGCCAATGCGAACCAGGGATGCAATACGGCGTACCTGTTTCGGGCGGACGGTTGCCGGTATGAACGCGAGGCGCGCTCCGGCGATCTCGAAGAGATGGAGTTGGTGCAGTTCAGTCCAGAAGAGCTGCTACGTCCGGACCGAATCGCCGACATGGCGGTGCTGGGATACGTCGCCCTGCTGCTTCTGGCGGACCGCGCAACGAAAGGCGGCGTATAATCCTGTGTCCACGCGCAGCCGAACGCGTCAGGCCGTGGCCTCGAGCAGGTCACGGGACTTCCAAGCATGATTCGATATCCGTACTCAGGCGAGGGCCTGCAGGGCTTCGTCAGCCGTGGCGTTCACCACCCCGAAGCGTTCCACCATGCGCTGTTTCGTGCGATGCAGCGCATCCGGCTCATCGAGGAAGAGATCGAACGTCGTTACTGCGAAGACCAGATGAAGACGCCAATCCATCTCGTGATTGGCCAAGAGGCGACGTCCGTTGGTTGTTCTGCGGCACTCACGCGCAACGACCTCCTATACTCGAGCCACCGCACCCACGGGAACTACCTGGCGAAGGGTGGCGATCTGCGTGCGATGCTGGCAGAGATGTACTGCCGCGCCAATGGCTGCGCCGGATCCCGCGGCGGCTCGATGCACCTGATCGACAAGACCGTCGGCATGGCCGGCACATCGGCCATCGTCGCCGGGGCCATCCCGATCGCGACAGGCGCCGCGCTGGCAGCGCAGATGAAAGGCGAGAACCGAGTCGTCGTCGTCTTTTTCGGCGAGGCGGCGACCGAGGAAGGTTCCACTTCCGAGAGCCTCAATTTCGCAGCGCTCAAGCAGTTGCCCATCATTTTCTTCTGCGAGAACAACTTCTACTCGGTGCAGTCGCCACTCTGGACCAGACAACCCGCGCGCGCCATCACCAAGTGGGCGGCAGGATATGGGATGCCGTCGACGCGGGTGGACGGGATGAACGTGCTCGCGGTCTACGAAGCCTCCCGCGACGCGGCCGCGAGGGCGAGATCGGGCGGCGGTCCCTCGTTCATCGAGGCGCCCTGCTACCGGTACCGCGCGCACGGAGGATCCGGCGACGACACCGCGACCGGATACCGTGACATGGACGAGCGCACGGCGTGGGACGCGCGGGATCCGATCGCGGTGTATTCCCGCTATCTGAGTGACATCGGCGCGCTCACCGAGGCGCAGCGGGATGCAATGCGCGCGGAAATCATGAAGGAAGTTGCCGACGCGTTCGCGTACGCCATTGCAAGCCCGAATCCGGTCGAGGCGGATCTGTACCGTCACGTGTACGCCGAATGACGCCGCAGGGAGCTGAGAACGAGTAATGCCGTGGGATGAGGGACTAGTCAACTCGCAGGTCTACGATTCGCCCGATCCGCGCGAAGGCCGCGTGCTGGGCTACATCGCCGCCATACGCGAGGCGCTCGACATCGCCCTGGCGTCCGACCCCGCGGTGTTCGTGCTGGGCCAGGGCGTGGACGACCCGGGAAGTATGTTTGGCACCGCCAAAGGGCTGCACGTGAAGTACGGGCGCACCCGCGTGTTCGACACGCCGCTGTCCGAGGAAGCGATGATGGGCGTGTCGGCCGGCGCCGCGATGAACGGCATGCGTCCGGTCTACATGCACAACCGGCCGGACTTCATCCTGCTTGCGATGAATCAGCTCATCACCCACGCTGCGAAGTTCCATTTCATGGACAACGGTCAGACCAACGTGCCGATGGTGGTGTGGGCCGCCATCGGCCGCGGCTGGGGATCAGGGGCGCAGCACTCGCAGGCGATTCAGGGACTCCTGCTCGGCGCTCCGGGTCTCAAGATCGTGATGCCGAGTACCCCATTCGACGCCAAAGGACTGACCCTCGCCGCGATCGCCGACAACAACCCGGTCCTGATCTTCGAGCACCGCTGGCTGATGAAGAAAGAGGGCATTGTCCCCGAAGGTCCATACAAGGTTCCGATCGGCAAGGGAACCTACCGTCGTCGCGGCGGAGACCTCACGATCGTCGGCGCGTCGCACGCGCTGGAGTTGGCGCTGACCGCCGCAAACAAGCTCGCGGCCGAAGGCATCGACGCCGAGGTCATCGATCTCCGCACGATCAAGCCGCTCGATACCGGCATCATCGGAGAATCGCTCGAAAGGACCGGCCGGCTGCTGGTGGTCGACACTGGGTGGTCGATGGGCGGCGTGTGCGCCGAGATCGGATGTCTGGCCGCGGAACGGTGGTTCGACCATCTCAAGGCGCCGGTCCGGCGGATCGGCCTTCCTGACGTCCCGACGCCTGCCGGATTCACCCTCGAGCAGTTCTATTACCCTGACGTCGACCGGATCTCGCAAGTGATTCGGGAGCTTGCGCATGCCCGCTCGGCTGCGCCCGCCGTCTGACGAGCCGGACCACTATGTTCTACGACCTTGCCAGCAGCTCCTGGGGTGACGAAGAGATTCAGGCGCTTCATCGCGTCATCGACGGCGGACAGCTCACCATCGGTCCCAACGTCAGGCGGTTCGAAGAGGATTTCGCAAGAAAGTTCGGCGTCCGGCATGCCCTGATGGTGAGTTCAGGGTCGGCCGCGAACCTCGTGGCCGTGGCCGCGCTCTTCTACAAGAAAGACCGACCGCTGCATCGCGGCGATGAGGTGATCGTCCCGTCGATTTCCTGGGCGACGACCTACTATCCGCTTCAGCAGTACGGCCTTCGGCTGCGGTTCGTCGACGTCGAGCTCGAGTCGCTGAACATGGACGTCGCACACCTCGAGAAGGCGCTGACACCGCGCACGCGCATGGTGGTCGCCGTCAGCATTCTCGGCAATCCGGCCGCGCTGGACGTGATGCGCGCGTTCTGTGATCGCCACGGCTTGTACTTGTTCGAGGACAACTGCGAATCGATGGGCGCGTCGCTCAATGGCAAGCCGTGCGGCACGTTCGGCGACATCAACACCTTCAGCTCGTTCTTCTCCCACCACATCTCGACGATGGAGGGGGGCATCGTGGCGACCGATGATACGGAGCTCTATCATCTGGCGCTGTCGCTGCGTGCGCACGGCTGGACGCGTGACGTCCCGCCGGACTCGGCGATCTTCGAGAAGCGCGCCGACGATTTCTTCGAGGCATACCGTTTCATCCTGCCCGGTTACAACGCCCGTCCCCTCGAGCTCTCGGGCGCGGTAGGGATCGAGCAGTTGAAAAAACTGGACGCGATGGTCGAGACGCGCCGGCGCAACGCCGCGCTGTTTCAGTCGCTGTTTGCCGGCGACGAGAGATTCGTCATCCAGCGGGAGCGCCCGGGCGCTCTCAGTTCCTGGTTCTCGTTCACCGTCATCCTGAATCCCCGGCTCGATATCGATCGACGCAAGGTGATGCGGGCCATGAAGGAGGCCGATATCGGGTACCGGATCATCACCGGCGGCTGCTTCCTTCGACACGATGTGATCAAGTATTTCGATTACGATGCCGTCGGCGAGATCGTGAACGCGAACCTTGCCCACGACCGTGGGTTCTTCGTCGGCAATCACCCGCGCGATCTCACGCCGCAGATCGAGCGGTGTCGCGAGGTCCTCGACAGGGCCGCGGTGCCCGCTCGTCGCTCGACCGTGTCGGTGTAGGACGAATCGGCCGACGGCGGCTTGCGCCAACGGGCCACGTGAGGTCCGAAAAGGAGTTCTAACCATGCTACGCGTGCTCGTGACCGGCGGCGCCGGTTACATCGGTTCCACGCTCGTCCCCATGCTGCTCGATCGCGGCGCCCACGTGACGGTTGTCGACAGCTTCATGTTCGGTCAGGACAGTCTGTCCGGGGTCTGCCATCATCGCGAGTTCGAGCTCGTGCGCGGCGACGTGAGGAACAAGGAGCTGATGCGGCCGCTGGTGGCGAAGTCGGACATCATCATTCCGCTCGCAGCGCTCGTTGGCGCCCCGCTGTGCGATCGCGATCCGCTTGCGGCCACGACGACGAACAGGGACGCGATCGTCTGGATGATGGGCGAGCTCGGAAAGGATCAGCGAGTGCTGATTCCGATCACGAACAGCGGATACGGCGTCGGCGAAGCGGGAAAGTACTGCACGGAAGAAACACCGATGCGGCCGGTATCGTTGTACGGCCGAGACAAGGTGGAGACGGAGAAGGCGGTTCTCAATGCCCATCCGAATGCAATCAGCCTCCGGCTCGCGACGGTCTTCGGCATGGCACCGCGGATGCGGCTTGACCTGCTCGTCAACGACTTCACGTACCGCGCGTACTACGATCGGTTCATCGTCCTCTTCGAGGCGCATTTCAAGCGCAACTACATTCACGTGCGCGACGTCGCGAACGCGTTCCTCCACGCGATCGATCATTTCGACACGATGAAAGGCGAGCCATACAACGTCGGGTTGTCGGATGCCAACTTGTCGAAGTATGAGTTGTGCGAGCGGATTCAGAGTCAGTTGCCGAAGTTCGTGTTCCTCGAGTCGGAGGTCGGGAAGGACCCCGATCAGCGCGACTACATTGTCTCGAACGAGAAGATCGAGCGGACGGGCTTCAGGCCTTGTTTTTCGCTTGACGCCGGCATCGCGGAGCTCATCAAGGGGTACGCGATGATCCGCAATTCCCGATACACGAACGCCTAGGCGGACGCTGGCGAGAGAATTCACCCCAACGCCGTGTCCGGCGGGCAGGTCGTCCGGGGCGCCCGCCCTCGCAGGTAGCTCAATCCACCAAGTGATTACGGAACCGTAAGACAAACACCTACATGAGCTTAAGACAAATGCCGACAGATACTTAGGGTGACTCCACGAAGTTGACATTCGCAATCTTTCCACCCATAATTCCACCGCCGAGCTGAAAACTCTCGCCTATGCAGACGACTTCTGTCGTGGAGGAGTGACCAGTACGGACGTCGGTCGTTTCGCTCGGAGGTGTGTCGATCCCCAGGCTCGGGACAGGCGTTAACGACGGCCTGATAACGCCTGCCATGCGGTGATCACGAACAGGCGGTACGCCAACAATTGAAAACGGTGGCACTACGGCCTCAGGTACTCTTCGATAGACGGCTGACAGAACGCCCGCGAGTCAGCTTGATTCTGCTCGACTGGGACTGTCGGCAAAGCTTTCACATCTTCGACTATCTCTCAAACCAGGATGTGCCTCGCGACTGGTTCGAGGTGATCTGGATCGAATACTACGATCGCACTGCGCCAGAGATTGCAAGGCGAGTTCAGGACGCCGGTGCGCGCGGCGACGCCCCCCCCGTGGATCGCTGGATCGTGATGAATATCCCGCGCGCGGCGTACTACCACAAGCACTTGATGTACAACGTGGGTGTGCTCGCCAGCCGCAGCGACCTGGTCATGATCGGCGACTCGGACGCAATGGTGAAGCCGTCGTTCGTCCGAACGCTCGTCGACACGTTTGCCGAGGACCCCCGGCTCGTTCTGCATCTCGACGAAGTACGCAATCAGAGTCGCCGCTTCTATCCATTCAATTATCCGACGTTCGACGAAGTCGTCGGGGAGGGCTGCATCAACTGGGACAACGGGAAGACGACCGGCGTGCATGAGACGTTCGACCCGATTCACGTGCGCAACTACGGCGCATGCCTCTGCGCGCGCCGTGACGACGTGATAGCCATTGGCGGCGCTGATGAACACGTGGACTATCTCGGACATATTTGCGGCCCGTACGATCTGACCTGGCGTCTGGTGAACTTCGGCCGCCGCGAGGTGTGGCACGAAAGTGAGTTCCTCTATCACGTGTGGCATCCGGGCAGCGACGGTGACGACAACTACCTAGGCCCGCACGACGGCCGCAACGTATCCACCGTTGCGCTGGAGACCCGGCGCAACGGCCGTGTGATGCCGCTGGTCGAAAGTCCCGTCATCCGCCAGTTGCGCGAGGGCCAGGAGGCGCCGGCAGCGCCGCTTGAGGAGCTCCTCGACCTTGCCATTGGAGATCGCCCTCTGACCGAGTGGGTCATTGACGACGCGAAACGCGCGATGTCGGCCGGGCGCGCAGCCTGGAGCCAGAGGCGATACGCCGACGCTATTGCCATCTGGGAGCCCCTTCGAGTCCGGATGGAGCCGAGTGCCAGGTTCCTTACAGACCTCGGTTCGGCCTACTACTTTGCTGGCCGGCAGGAGGACGCGCGTCGCGCTCTGGAAGATGCACTCCGCCTGGACGCGACCAATCCCGACGCACATCGTGTGCTGGGGTGGGCGCTCGCCCTGCAGACGCAGTACGCAGCCGCGGTCTCGGAATACACGTCAGCCATAGCA